>Ga0065714_10003351_pt1 | contig 12847 bp, 6 predicted proteins | sample MisRhiReplicate2_FD_59101 | JGI IMG/M metagenome (GOLD analysis project Ga0065714, IMG submission 59101) | Miscanthus rhizosphere microbial communities from Kellogg Biological Station, MSU, sample Rhizosphere Soil Replicate 2: eDNA_1 v2... | ecosystem: Host-associated > Plants > Roots >... | reverse complement strand
GATATTTTAAGAGAAGTTTGTCTTGAAAATCAGGTAAAAGTTGGAAAGATTTATCAAAAACCTATTGAGGGTATTTACAACTATATCTTAAGAAAAGAAGGCATCATGGTATAAGCTGTCGTATCTTTTTGATACCATAGACAGCTCCTGTGGCAAGCGGCACCATCTGGGTCATTTCCTGAAGGCCGGAATCACCCCTCCAGGCTTCAAAAATGGCATTAAAATAATGAGCGACACGATTGCGCCTGTTTCCCAAACGTATATTTTCTCCTATAGCCTCATGCTGTAGGGATTTTTTATTGCTGCCGGGCCAAAACCTAAGCGCTTGCATGAACCGCAGTTCGCTTGTTCATTTCAGTGGTTATTCTTGATGCAATCTCATCAAGTTTCCTTTGATCAATGGAACTAAAGGCTCTACTTTTACTGTCAACAACGCAAACGGTGCCTACATTGAGCCCACCATTTGTTGTGATTGCAGCTGAAGCAAAAAACTGTAATCCAAGTTCTCCAAGCACCATTGGGTTTAAAATCAATCCCGGATTTTTAGTTATCGTTTCAAATTTAACAGCACTTTCTTTCTGTATTGCAATTGAAGATATACTTATTACCGGGTCGGAATCAATATCAGAAACCCTTTCTTGCCCAGCTAGCCCCCATACCTTTTGGTTATCTACAAAATTGATCATCACTAAAGGAACATTTAACATCCTTGCAGTTGTAACTGCCAATCGGTCAAATATCCGCTCTGACTTAGTATGTAAAATTTTATATTGTTTTAAATTTTCTACACACTGACGGTCATTTGGTGAAATTGCATTAATTCCAATCATACTTCAATTCTTAAAACAATTTATAACTGACTATTATTCCTATACCACTTGCAATCAAGATATTGCATAGTGTTCAACTATATAGTTTATAAAACAATTACCATACCCGATTTCTTTACCATTAACTAAAGGGCGTTTCTATTGTTAAATTATTGAGCAAATCCGCGGTCTATTGCTAATTAAAGGGCCTAATAATCAATGCCCTGTGCTTAATCATGAGATGAATCCATTAGAATTGTGTATTACAAAAACTACAATCTTTGTAAATTAAGGGGTAAACTTTACTCAAATAGGAATCTATTCCACAATATTTATGCTTTGCTTTTGATGCTTGAAAGCTCCTGACATAACCTGCTTATTTCTTCCTCTGTGTTATAGTAGTGAACCGAGGCGCGCACTATCGTTTGTAGTTGATGTTTCTCCATGTAAAGCGGTGTAGCCTGCGCTCCACCAACGGACACATTGATACCCAGAGCTGCCAATTTTAACTTGATATCTGCACTTTCTATGCCCTTCATAGAGAAAGTAACAATACCACTCAAATTTTCGCCTGAATCACGTATAATTACCCCAGAGATTTTAGCCAACTCTGTTCTCATCAACGCTGCCAGATGCCCAACTCGATACCATATTCGATCTAGCCCAATATTCAGTGCATATTCTACTGCTTTTCCAAGACCAAGCGTAAGGGCACGACTTTTTTCATAAAGCTCAAACCGGCGGGCGTCTTGTCTTAGTGTGTAACCTGATAAAGAAACATTAGTGGCAGCAAAAAAGTCTAACAATATGGGCTTCAATATATCCTGACTGGCCTTTTTTACAAACAAGAAGCCTGTTCCCCTTGGAGCCCTCAGGTATTTGCGCCCAGTAGCTGATAACATGTCACACTTTATTTTTTTAACATCCAAAGGCATTTGACCTGCACTCTGACAGGCATCTACCAGATACAATATCCCATTCTTTTCTGCGATCCCGCCTATCTCTTCCACNGGCAGAATACTCCCACCAGAGGATGAAACGTGAGTTACNGCTATTAGTTTCGTTTTNTCAGTAATNGCTTTTTGCAATTCAGNAATGGAAAAATTTCCTAAATCATCATTAGGAATAACCTTTACTTTTATACCATCTTGCTTTTGCATATCAACTAAACCAATCAGGTTTGTGACATATTCCATTTCGCTGGTGATGATTTCATCTCCGTCATTAAAGGTCAGTCCCCTAAATGCGGTTCCCCAGGCTGCACTGGCATTTTCGAATATGGCAATCTCTTCTCTATCTGCGTTGATCAACTGAGCNATGTTGTCATAGACGNCATTGATCTGTTCAATATAATTNGCTTCGGTTTCATAACCTCCCCCCAGNGCTTCCTTTCTCAGGTAGTCTACAACAGTATCAACAACAACATCCGGAGGCATTGAAGCNCCTGCATTATTAAAATGAATCAACCGGGATGAACCTTTCGTTTGATTTCTTATGTGTTTTAACTCTTCGCCGCTTATTGTTCTAGTGTCCATTTGCTAATTTATTTAACTAATACAGATGATTTTTAAATCTTTTGGCCAATAATCCAGTTGCTTTTTCGGGATCAATATCGGCAACTATTATTCCTGCCTCGCCGTAATTTTGATGAGCTATACAATTGCCATTCGGGTGGATAATTGAACTGGCAGATTCAGCATAGTTTGATGCATAATTCACGCTGGCAAAATAGATCGTGTTTTCCATTGCACGCATCATCATTGCCTTTTCATAATATGGATTATCTTTATGTCCCCACTCGGCGAGCTGTTTGCCGCTCCCGGTATTGGCAGTAAAATGTGGATGAAATACAATTTTAGCCCCATTTTGTGCTGCCCATCGCACCGACTCAGGATATCTAAAACCTTCATGACATATGGTGATACCGAATTTGACTCCTTTCACTTCAAATAACTGCCGATCAGTTCCGGCAATCCAAATTTCATCCTCGGTTGGATCTAGCTGATTTTTTGTCTGCTTTCCAAGGACATTACCCTTTTCAGATATTACAAAAGCTACATTTTGCAAACCTGCCGGGCTATGCCAGTCCATTGGGACAATAATAGCAATAGCATACAGCTGAGCTATTTTACAAATATGTTTTAAAGCAATTTCCAAAGACCTGGATGTGCGATCTTCAGTGGAATATCCCATCCCGGGATAGCCCGGCAAATATGATTCAGGAAAACAAATGATATCGGCTTTGTTTTCACTAGCTTCATTTACCATTGTTTCCAGGAAATTTAATCCTGAACTCAGGGAATCAGGAATAGGCGGTGAAGCCAATGCAATTCTCATAATAATGTTTTAAAAATGATCAATAGAATTAGATTCTTGGCTTCCAATTGCGCGTAACTAAATTATATAATTAGTTACACATAGTGGTAACTTAAAAACGTGAAGATTTAAGGGTACAAAAAAATTGCTTGTAAATAAATAGGCCTCCAGAACATAACATTCTGAAGGCCTACTACTCAAAGGGCATTAAGTATTACTGTTTATTTTTTTGTGACCTTAAATTCAGTTCTTCTATTAAGGGCACGACCGTCAGGATTATCCTTACCATTTGGAAGTTCATTTGGTGCGACTGGTTTTGTTTCTCCGTAACCTCTGCTTGTCATTCTTGAAATAGGGATTCCTTTTGAGACCAAATAATCTACACAAGATTTTGCTCTTCTAACTGACAAGTCCATATTATAGGCGTCAGAACCCTTACTGTCTGTATGTGCACTTAACTCGATTTCAATCTTAGGGTTATCCTCCATGATGGAGAACAAGTGGTCCAATTTGCCTTTTGAATCTTCAGTTAGTGTAGCTTTATCGAACTCATACAAAACATCTTTTAGCACAATAGGCTTATCAATTTCATACGGTGTAAGGCAAATATCAGGACTAAACAGCGTATCCTTTTTTGCTAAATCATCATATCCAAAATTTAAGATCTTGGTGAAATATTTATCTTTTTCAGCGCTAAGTTTTAGCTTACGGTTAGAGTTTACTTTAAAGCTATACTCTCCAGCCTGATTTGTAGTTGTTTTTAGGGTTTGGATTGAATCAACAAGTGTAATGATTGCATCTTGTAAAGGCAGTTTTGTATCACAATCGTAGACAATCCCTTTAACTGTAAGGTACTCACGTTTTACATTAAAAACTTCAAGGCAGCAAAGCGACTCACGATCAGAACTAATATAGCCTTCAGTGTCTGAATGATCAGCAGGTGTATAGTACATGTCGTCTTTTGAGGAATTGAATGGATAACCAACATTACGAGGTTCTGTCCAATTCGTAAAATCACCTTCACTTTCATAAAAGTCAAAGCCGCCCATTCCTATTCTTCCATTGCTACTAAAAAGTAATCTATTAGTTTGGGCATTGTAGTATGGAGCCTGATCGTCTTCAGGAGAGTTTACTTTATTACCGAAATTTATGGCCTGCCCTAATGAACCGTCTGCTCTTAAAGAGCAATACCATAAATCGTATTTACCTTGTCCTCCAGACCTGTTAGATGAAAAGATTAAATATTTACCGTCTTTAGTGACAAATGGCTGCATAGAATTAAAGCCTTTTACGTTTACCTGACTTCCTAATTCAACAGGGTCAGCCCAGCCTTTATCAGAGGAAGTTAACTGGTATATTTTTTTATCTCCCTGAGCTGTCCAGCTGGTAATATAAATAGCCTTTCCGTTAGGGTGAAAAGCAGGTGCAGCCGATTCTTTCTCTAAGCTGTTTAATGCTACTTTTTTAATTGTAATATTACCGGTTAGAGGATTTGCCGGTGTTTCATAAACAGCATTCAAATACGGGCTTTCCTTTTTTGAAACTTTAGCATTAGTTTGATCAGTTAATACTTCTTTCTTTCCAGCCTCACCTACCGGTCTTGAAGATGTAAAGTAAAACTTACTGTCTTTTAGAACTGGTGTATAGTTAGATCCTTTTTGATTAATATCGTTTTGAAGTTTTGTTAATTTAAACAATCTTGGATAGCGCAATTCAAACAATGCAAACTGACATGATGCTATTTCAGACTTTGTTTTTGCAGCATAAGCATCATTAAGTTTATACTTTGCGGCAAATTCATTGAAAGCATTAATTGCTGCATCAAATTTTTGATTGGCTCTTAGTGATTCCGCATACCAAAATGTTGCAAGTACATATTTTGGATTCTTAAATTCCTTTGCTAAAGCATACCACTTCTCTGCGTCAGTAAAGTTTTTATAGTGTCTTAAAGACTCTGCCAATTGAAATACGCTATACTCATAATCCTCCTTTTTGGGATTTTCTTGTTTTATCTTATTGGCAAAACCATAGGGCACTACAAAACCAGCGCTGTCTGCTGAGGACAGTTGCAGAGATCTTTTGTAATATTCCGCAGCTGCGTAATACTCTTTATTTTGAAAATAGACATCCGCTACTCTCTTACTATTGGTTACAAATTGTGCATTTGCAACGGTTGTGAATAAGCACAGGATCAGTAATGTTTTAAGCAGTTTCATCTGTAAGTGATTTATTTATGTTTAGGTGGTCAGATGGAGCCAAAACATTTTGAATCATGCTCGGCTCATATCGCGTTAATTTATAATCTTGGACAAAAGAAGTTCGGGCCTGTTATTCCCTTTTTACTAGTAAATGAAATGGATAGTTCTAAACCTCCCTGGTTACGTGTAGCCCTGTTTAAACTTGAAGTGTTAAAATCATAACTCACACCAAAGACCATGTTTTTCAGGTGCAATCCGAAGAAGGCTATTGCAGAATCGTCAACCCGATAATTGGAGCCGAAAAGCAAATCTGATTCCTGATTAAGCATAAACTGTGCATAAGCACCAATGGCTATTTCACGGGCATTACCTTGTTTCATGTACAACCCGTTTGGTGTAATATCAAGAACTTCTGACATCTTAATTCTTGCACCACCATGAGCTGCATATCGAATTGGCATGCGAACACTGTTACCTAAAAATTTATCTACGGGTCTGGTAATATGCCCTGCCATTGCCCCTCCAAATGCGTTTACTTTTTGTCCGGGATTCCCATCAAAGTACATAAACCCAACATTAACGTCTGGCACTAATGTGTTAGAAGATGCAAATGATTCGTTTATTCCAAAGTTAGGATCATAGCCAGTTACCGGATTGAATTGTGCGCCTAAAGTGATCTTTGAAGGATCGAAACTTTTATTAAGGATACCTGCCTGCAAACCAAAGTTTATCATGTTTAAACCAATCTTTCCAAAATGGATACGGTAAGCTCCCGAAACCATTGCGCTGAGGTGGTTATAACTAATGTCTCCGGCATTCTGATTCAAAACCATACCACCGAATGCTAAGTTTTTAACCGGGGCCATGTCAAACGACGCTCCCCCGGTTAAAAACGAGTTTGAAATAGTTCCCCACTGCTGTTTGGCATTCAAGGAAACCCTGTATTCACCGTCCGTTACACCGGTCAGGGCTGGATTCAGCCATAGCGGGTGGGCATAATATTGAGAGAAGTGAGGATCAATCTGTGCAACCACCCTAACAGCTCCCAAACTTAAAAACGCTCCTACTGCTATTATTTTTATTAGTTTCTTCATAACAAATTTGTTTTTCGAGTTTTTTGGTAAATGATTAATGTAACTGGAAACATCTTTTATCTTAATAGGGTTATGGTACCTTTTTTAGTGGTTTTAGTCCCGTCATTAAATTCTGCTTCCAGTAAATACACATATACACCATTCGGTTGAACATCACCTTTATGTGTTCCATCCCATCCATTTTGAATGTTTAATGATTCGTAAATGAATTGTCCCCATTGATTATATACACGCAACTTCATTTTCGCAATTGTATTTCCGTACACATATAAAACATCATTTTTCCCATCGTTATTTGGTGTAAATGTGTTAGGAACAAAGATGGTGTTGCCTAAAGGATTATCGCTCTTAGCAGTTAAGCTTGTAGCATCACTTAGTTGACAATCAAGTTGACCTTTTGCCCTAACTCTTATAGTTACATTTTGATCAGGTTTTAAACCAGCAGCCAGATAAGTTGTTCCTGCAGCTCCAGCTGTAGGTGACACCCACGTTAGTCCGTTGTCTAATGAAATTTCGTAAGCAGTTGCTCCAGGTATTGGATTCCACTGGAATGTTATTTCTGTTGCTTTGTTCTCTTTAACAGTAACGGCTGGTGCATCAAGTTTAGACAGTACTGTTAAGACTACTGGTGTACGGGTTGTACTTCTACATCCTGTCGCATTACTACTTGCTACATAATAGGTTGTAGTCGTTGTTAATGCAGGCGTGGTAAATGCGACTCCCTGAGCAATTGAACTGCCACCGGTTGCAGCAATAAACCAGCTATAAGTAAGCGCAGCATCCGGGTTGGTTACAGCAAGTGTAGCAGTTGTACCTGGACACAATGGGCCATCAGCTCCGGATATTGCCGTTGGTGCTGTAGGAATTGGCGTAGCATTTACTTTAACTGCTGTACGGCCAGCACTTACACATGATGCGGTTGAAGCTTCAACATAATAAGTTGCAGCGCCAGTTACTGCAGGTGTAGTAAAGCTTGTTCCTGTACCAACAGCTGTTCCTCCAATTGCGGCAGTATACCATTTATAGATCACTCCAGCAGTTTGAGGGTTTGATACGCCTAATGTGGCCGGACTTCCTATACAAGCATCTACCACAGCTGAAACTACTACTGGTGTTAATGGTTTTGGTGAAACAGTTACCGTTACCTTAACTCTGCCAGTTGCATTTCCACAACCTGCTGCACTTACTGCCGATACGTAGTAATCTGTATTGGTAGTTAAAGCTGGAGTTGTGAATTGTTGACCTGTAAATAGTAATATACCTCCTGTGGATGCAGGGTACCATTGATACAAGATTCCTGTCTCAGCATTACTTATACTTAATACAGTCGATTCGCCAGTACATACGCTTGTTCCTGCGCTAGCTACTTCTGGTGTACTTGGTAAAGGATTAACAGTTATGGTTACCACTTTTGCACTAGCGGCAAGATTCTCACACCTGTTATCTCCCCTTACTGTTACGTAGTAATTAGTAGTTACACTTAGCAATGGTGTTGTAAAGGCTGGTCCAGTAAAGGCAACATCAGTTAATGCAGCATCACGGTACCAGGTAAATACCGGATTGGTTACTGTTGTTGTAGTTGCTGTTAATGCTGCTGAAGTACCTGCACAGATAGGTGCTGCTGCTCCTGAAACGGTAATATCTGCCGCATTCGCCGGTGGATTAACGCTAACGGTTACCACTTTTGCACTAGCTGCAAGATTCTCACATCTGTTGTCTCCTGTTACGGTTACATAATAGGTAGTAGTCGCAGTAATGGTAGGAGTAACAAATTTAGCTCCCGTAAATACTGCATTAGTTAAGGCTGCATCAGTATACCAGGTAAATACCGGATTAGTTACGGTAGTGCTTGAGGCATCTAGCGTAGCTGTTGTTCCGGCACAGAATGGTAAATCTGCACCTTTAACTATAATATCTGCAGCAGTTGCCGGTGGATTAACTGTCAGGGTAATGATTTTCGCATTTCCTGTTGCATTTTCACATTTGTTGTCTCCGCTTACGGTTACATAATAAGTAGTAGTAGCAGTAATTGCAGGTGTATTAAATACTGGTCCGGTAAATACAGCATTAGTTAAAGCAGCATCACTATACCAGGTAAATATTGGGTTGTTAACTGTAGTACTTGTGGCCACCAATCTAGCTAAGTTTCCGGAGCAGAATGGCGCATCGGCACCAGCTACATTAATATCAGTAGCCAATGCTGGTGGGTTAACTGTTACAGTTACTGTTTTTGCAGTAGCACCTGTATTTTCACATTTGTTGTCTCCCCTTACCGTTACATAGTATGTTTTGGTTGCAGTCAGTACCGGAGTCTCAAACGAAGGACCTGTGAAGGCTACCGTTGTTAAAGCGGCATCACTGTACCAGGTAAATACCGGATTAGTTACGGTAGTAGTGGTTGCTACTAATTTCGCTTTCATACCAGCGCAGTATGGTGCATCAGCACCTGATACATTAATATCAGCAGCTGTTGCTGGTGGATTGACTGTTACAGTCAGGCTTTTAGCAGTTGCGGCTGTATTCTCACATTTATTGCTTCCTCTTACTGTTACATAGTAAGTTTTAGATGCAGTAAGCGCTGGCGTAATGAAAGTTGCGCCCTGGAAAACCTGAGTGGTTAAGGCAGCATCACTATACCAGATAAACACCGGTGACAGTACTGTTGCACTTGTAGCCGTTAGTGTAGCTTTTGCCCCTGCACAGAATGGAGTTTGATTACCTGTTACACTAACATCAGAGGCAACCGCAGGTGGGTTTACAATTAAGGTTACTATTTCTGCATTTGCAGCAAGGTTCTCACATTTGTTAGATCCGCTCACCGTTACATAATAGGTAGTTGTTGCTGTAAGCGCAGGNGTTGTAAACTTAACACCTGTAAATACANGTTGAGTTAATGCAGCATCGCTGTACCAATTAAATATTGGGCTAGTCACTGTAGTGGTGATTGCGGTAAGTTCAGCTTTAGTACCTGCACAGAATGGTGCACCTGCCCCGGTTACATCCAAATCAGCAGCTGTTGCAGGAGGGTTTACCGTTACAGTAACCATTTTAGCATCCGCAGCTGTATTTGCACATTTATTAGATCCCCTTACCGATACATAATAAGTAGTTGTAGCTGTAAGCGCAGGCGTGTTAAATATCTCGCCCTGGAATAAAACATCGGTTAATGCAGCATCACTGTACCATGTAAATATCGGTGTATTTACGGTAGTACTACTTGCAGTTAACTTAGCAGAAGCTCCTGCACAGAATGGTGCAGTTGCGCCTGCAACATTTATATCAGCAGCCAGTGCAGAAGGATTTATAGTCAATGTAATTTTTGTACGTGGCGTTGTATTCACGCAAGAGTTTGCATTCACTGCTTCTACATAGAAATCATGACTACCTACTGCCAGGGTTGCAGATGTAGTATAAGTATTGGTATTGTTTGCTAACAGATTTCCACCTGTAGCAGCATCATACCATTTGAAAGTAACTCCTGTTACAGGATTCACAGCTAATGTTGCCGAAGTATTAGGGCAAGTACTAGCTGGATTTCCAGTAGCAGCAACCGGAGCAACCGGCGCAGCAAGAATGGTTACTGTTATTTTTGTTTTAGCACTGAAACAACCTACAGCATCATTAACTGCCGCTACGTAGAAATCGTAAGTTCCAGCAGCAAGAGTTGGATCGGTTGCAAGACTTACACCGTCTTTTCCGGTTAGATAAGTATTTCCCTGGAACCATTTGTATACTATAGGAGCTCCTAATGGATTTTTAACAAATAAGTTTACCGAAGTACCAGTACATGCAGTAGCTGTTGCACTCTGTACTAGTGGTGCAACAAGCATACGTTGTGCATAGTTAAAGTCAAGNGTAGTNAACACAGAAGCCAAACCGGATCTTAATCTTAACTCTACTCCATCAAATTGTTTTTGTGGCACATAAGTAATAATTGCTTCGCTATTACCACTAAGGATTTGCACATCCACAATCGGGTTGCTAATTACTAGCATATCGTTATTACTTACGCCATTATTTAAAGTGGCTACCTCTATAGAAGGTAAAACACTTAATGACAACAGTTTGCCAGGTGATGTAATGCGCAATCTAAGCGTATCACCGACACTGCTAAGGCCACCAGTGAAGCCTACTTGTTGATAAACCGAAGCACCCAAGACACCTACCGGCATGACAAATGAAGATCCGCTTTGTGTATCATTATCAACTGCAAATCCTGGGTTGAATACCGCAGATAACACGGCTCCACCATCAACACCATCCTTAATAGCCACTGTTGCTCCCTGACATGGAACCGCAATTGGATTNAGTTTCGGAAGAATAGTAACTTTAACACTTGCAGCAGCAGAGGCAGGACATCCTCCTGTTGTTTCCACTGTTACATAGAAGGTTTTTTCTATCGGTGCATTGGTTAAATTGTCNAAAGCACCAGTTGTATATTGAGCACCAGTATGAACTAGTGTGGCTAAGGTTACATCACTATACCATTTAAAGATNGCACTTGAAGTACTTGAAGTAGCAACAAGCACAGCCGGAGAACCTGAGCTAATGGTTACNGCTGCCGGAGTAATTACAGGTGGGTTTAAAGTACCTACATTAACTGTAGCACTTGCTCTTGCAGAAGTACCACATGAAGTTTGGGCTTCTACAGAATAGGTACTTGGAACTGCTCCTACAGTTGCGACAAAGGATACTCCGTCTTTTCCGGTTTGATAAGTACCAATACCATCATACCATCTGTAAGTTATCCCAACAATTGGGTTACTTACTTGAATTGTAACCTGATTTCCAAGACAACTGTTAATGGTTGCATTAACCAATACCGGTGTTGTTGGAGCTGGCGTAACAATTACATTGACAGCAGTTCTATAGCTGGTACATCCAGAAGCAGTAACTGCTGCTACATAGAATTTAGTGTTAGCCGATAGCGCAGCTGTTGTAAAAGTTGCACCATCTTTTCCTGTTTGATACACACCAGCCTCATTGTACCATTTATAGGTGATACCAGGCAGTGCAGTTTGAACGGCTAAAGTAGCAGTTTGATTTGCACAGATCGTTACAGTTTCAGCGGTAACAAGGGGAGCCACCACAACACGTTGTGCATAATTGAAATCTAGAGTAGATAGCACCCCGGCAACACCTGAATTTAAGCGAACTTCTATGTTATCAAATCGCTTTGTTGGCACGAAAGTAACCAATGCCTCAGTGTTACCACTTAGCAATTCAATGCTGAAAAGTTGGTCGTTTAGTGAAACGCCATCGCCATTACTTGCATTTCCATTGTAAGTACCTATCATAACATTTGACAGTAAACCTATCGAAAGCAATTTCCCGGGGGCACTGATGGATACACGAACGGTATCACCAACATTTGAAAGTGTAGTAAAACCTACTCTTTGATACACAGATGCACCAAGTAAACCAACAGGCATTACCAATGATGATCCTGTTTTAGCGTCGTTATCAATTGCTAAAAGCGGGTTGAATACTCCTGCAAGAAGCGCAACACCATCAACACCATTCACTTGAGTAGTTGGCGCTTCACACGCAAGTGGGTTTGGCCCGCCACCACTTACAGTGATAGTTACCTGTGCACGAACAGAAGAGGTACAACCTGATGCATTTTTTGCCTCAAGGAAATATGTCGTTGTGGCTGCAAGCGGAGGAGTGACATAAGTTGGGCCAGTATATACCGGAGTAGTCGAATTAGCTGATGTATACCAATTGAAAGTAACATTTGCATCTGATGATGTTCCTGTCAATATAGCTGTCTGACCTACATTCACTGTTGTTGCAGACGCTGAAATCTGTGGCAATGCAGGGCGCGGATTTACCGTAACCGGCACCGCTAATCGCGTTGCACTGACGCAACTTCCATTTGCTGCCTCTACATAATAAGTAGTATTTGAGTTTATTATAGGGGTGGTAAATGTGGATCCGGTGAATATAGCTGTACCACCTGTTGCTGTTGTATACCATTTGTAATCCCTGCCAACTACCGGAGCAGTTACTGAAATGACAGCTGCAGACCCTGAACAAACAGGAGCCACGGCAGCAACAGTTGGAAGAGGCGGTGCAGTAGTTACTTTAACAGTAACCGGAACACGGCTAGTATTTGCACAACTTCCTTTACTTACTTCTATATAATAGGTTGTTGCTGCTGTTAATACCGGTGTGGTAAAGTTCTCACCGGTATGTAGTAAAGTTCCGCCAGTGGCAGCACTATACCATCTTAAAGTTGTTCCACCATTAGCCGCTGCAGAAAGTACAGTTGCACTTCCAGAACAGATCGTTTGACCTGTAGCTGAAACTGTTGGATTAGGGTAAATGACTGTAGCACCGTAGACATTAAGGTTTACTAAAACACTAGCTAAACCTTCGGCTCTAACTTCTACCCTGTCGTAAGCGCCACCTGCAGGTAAAGTTGCAG
>Ga0065714_10065110_pt1 | contig 12856 bp, 9 predicted proteins | sample MisRhiReplicate2_FD_59101 | JGI IMG/M metagenome (GOLD analysis project Ga0065714, IMG submission 59101) | Miscanthus rhizosphere microbial communities from Kellogg Biological Station, MSU, sample Rhizosphere Soil Replicate 2: eDNA_1 v2... | ecosystem: Host-associated > Plants > Roots >... | reverse complement strand
CAGTGCGCTGGACGAGGCACACATCCAGCGTGCCTCCACGCTGATGGATTACTACCTGGCCGAGATTCAACGCCTGACCGAACAAGAGCCGGTCAATAGCCGACGCGAGGAAGCAGATCGGCTGCTGCGCTGGCTGGTGCAGAAAGGCTGGACCCAGTTCACCGTCCGCGACGTCAATCGCAACGGTCCTCGTTTTGCCCGCAAGAGCGCTGACCATACCGCCTCTTTATTGGTCGTACTGATCACTTCTCGCTGGCTGAGCAGCCGCGACGGAAAAACTTTCGAGGTCCGCCATGTTCCGCCTCAATGACGCGGTGCGCTGCTACCAGGCGCAACATCAATCGCAACCTGAATCGCGGCGTGTCGCCGCTTCTGTCGCCACCCTGTCGCCACGCGCCAGGCCAGAAACGACGCGGGTTGTCGCTACTGTCGCCGCTGTCGCCACACCACCATTTGAGCCTGCCAACCTCGCCCTGCTGATCGAGCAACTGCGCGAAGAAGGGGCACTGCTGCAACACCAGGAGAACGCCCTCCTGATCCGCCCGACGCACTGGCGGCAGATGGACAGGCTCAACCCTCACTGGAAAGCCCTGCTGCTCTTTCTGCAAACAAACGAAAACGGTGATGATAATGGCCCTGGTCGGTCGGCGTGAGGGTCGCAACTTTGGCTACGGACGCCAGCTAAGCTACGCCGGCCCACAAGCGCTCAAAGATCTGTTTGCCGGCGGCCACTTTGCCACGGTCAAAGCGCATAGCGATCGCTGGCAAGCGTTCGTGCGTTGGTGTCGGTCAGAGGACGGCCCCGGTTACAACGATGCGCGTCAGATCGATCGACAGACGCTGCAAGATTACGCCGCGTACCTGCGCCAGCAGATCCAGCAAGGTGAACTCTGCATCGCGACCGCGCAGAACCGCCTGAGCAGCGTCAACCGTACCCTCGCGACGCTGCGCGGTGATCAGGACGTGAGGATCGCCAGTCCGAGCCAGGCGTTGGGACAGCAGCGCTCGAGCGTACGCACCCACGCGCCCGATGGCCAAGACCACCAACAGGTGCGGCGAGTACTCGAGGCGCTGGGCGAACTGCAATGCGTGCGGGTGGCCGCGATTGTCCTGTTGGCTCGAACATCCGGTATGCGCCTGCGCGAAGCGATCCTGGCTGACCTGCCACGACTGCAACGCGAAGCCGAACACTTAGGCCGCATCAACATCCAGGACGGCACTAAAGGCGGCCGCTCAGGCGCTTCAGCGCCGCGATGGGTTGTGGCCAATGAAGCGGTGAAGGCGGCACTGCAACTTGCTCGTCATGCGTCGCCGACCGGCAGCCACAACTTGCTGGCTCGAGACGAAAGCTACGCCGCGTTCCTGCAGCAGACCGTGCTCCCCGCCCGCGAAACGCTGCATGAACAAGGGTTGAAAGGCTTTTATGAACTGCGAGCGGCCTACGCCTGCGAGCGTTACGAACAGCTCACTGGCCACGCGGCACCGGTCAATGGTGGCCACTGCTACCATATTGACCGCGACCTGGATCAACAGGCGCGGCAAAAGATCAGCATTGAGCTCGGGCATAACCGGATCGATGTAGTTTCTGCCTACATTGGAGGGAGAGCGTGACCAAGCCCTTCGATATGACGCTGTTCCTGAGCGGCGTACTGACCGGCTCGAAGGCCACGCAGCAACGCCACTTGCGGCAAGCCCGAATCATGCAAGCGGCCATTCAACAGCGATGGCAACGGGATAGTCCCTGGACCTGGCAGCTCAAGCATGTGCGCTGGTTTCTCACTCAGCACTTGAAAGATCACTCCACCGCTACCCGGTATTACTATCGGCTCACCGCTCTATTGGTCTGGAAGAGATTAGGGAACGGCCGAGAATTGCTGATCTGACGCTCGAATCGTGGGTAGGCAACCCTCCAGGCTCGCTAGCCCGCTTTCATCTAGCTCAGCGTGGATTTTCGCTTGCGGATGAACCTGATCGAAAAACACCGCCGCAATAGCAAAAAGAAGCCCAACCCGGTTAGTCGTTACAGGCCGAACACGGCCGAAAGCGGAACTACCAATGCTCAATTGAGTTTCCTTGCTCTTGACGCAATATCAGCCCATCGACAATGTGGCGGACCAAAACTCATCGCCGCCCTCTATCGACGCGAGCCCCTTCGCAGAGGGGACCAATTGCCCCACTAGTGTTCGTATTCTTGATCGCTTACATTTGTCCGTCCGTGTGATTTTCGGAACCACTCGCGCGCTGCGGATCCACTGACTATTAGACCGGCATCAAATCTAAAGGATGGCATCGTGGCGTGTTCTCGCGGCAAAGCTGCACCGGATAAGCTGACAGAAAAAAGGCTCTTTGCTTCGTCTGCCGGCTACTGCCAGCGGCCAGGGTGTACCACCCTCTTGTTTCGAGACACCGGAACCAAGGTTGTCCACCTCGCTGAGATGGCCCACATTTTTGCGGCCAATAACGATGGGCCGCGTGCGAACCCTGCTATGCCAGCGGAAGAGCGCGGGGCCTTTGAAAATCTAATTCTGTTGTGCCCTACCTGCCATACGATGATCGACAAAGCACCGCAAGATTTCCCAGATGGCACGGTCATTGGGTGGAAGCAGGAGCACGAGCGAAAACTCGCTCAGCTGTTTGGTGCCCAAGAGTTTTCGACACGGGAGGAAACCTTTTTGGCAATCAAGCCACTGATGCGTCAGAACCGGATGATCCATCAGCAGCTGAATCCTGAGCTGGAGTATCGCTACAATCCTGAGGCGGAAGAGGCGTCCCAATGGAAGCTAAAAATGGTCGAGCAGATCATTCCTAATTCTCGTCGTATCCTCAGCATCCTCGATGCGAACACCCGACTTATGAATGAGGAGGAGGAAGTTACGCTGGAGTTGTTCAGGCAGCATGTTTACGACCTTGAAGCTCGACACATCGCCAAAATCCCTACCGGAGCCCAGAGTCGGTTTCCGATCCAAATGAACGAGATGATGAGATAAGACGATGGCACGGAGCCCTCAGGACAACACAAATTTTGCCAGTAGCATGATTGCAAGAATGACTGAAGCTGTACAACGAGTGGAGATCGTTACTCCGTATTCGTTCCTAGTGCACACAGAAAAGTTTCCCCCTGCGCGGGTAGGTGTGCTCTCGATAAACAAGGTTGAAGCATCAGATGTTCAAAGATTGCTCGATGCAGATCCTAGAGTCGAATTTATAGCGAATATTCCGAAGGTCGGTGTATGGCAGGGCTCGGCTATTCACCTTTTGCAAGAAAAGGGAATTGCTTTTGGCCCTGTAAAACACTTGATGGGCGCCATCAGCGGTCGACGAGATGAGGAACCTCTCAATGATTATGAGCACGCAGAAACTAAATACTTCAAGACGATCTTGTCCCAGCACAAAAATTTGCATCACCTGGTTCGTGTTACTGACTTGATTTATGAGTTCCACCGCAAAAACGGCGAGCCCCTTCTGATTGCCGGTTTGAATGATTATGAGCTGACAGGTGTCATGATTCGCGCGGCAGTTGCTCAGCACGGTCACGCCTCGATAATTTTCGCGACAAACCCCAATGGCGGGCCTACACCTGAAGCGTACGACGCCGCAAATTCCATGGGCATTGAGTTGTACGATCAGAGGAATGATTTCTACCGCAGACTACACACTCCATGAGTGTTCCGCAGTTGCTGCAATGCCTCGCGAAGGTTATAGAGCTGACCGAAGCATCCGTCTCTAACGCAAGATGGTTCGGCTTTGGGTCATTTTTTTTGAGCACAAAACACTTCAGCGATGTCGATCTGTTGTTCGTGTGCGCGACACAGGAAGACGGCATTTTGATTCATCAACTGTGTCGTGAGCTTTGGACCGAATGGCCCGTCGACCTGCTGATAATGACTGAGGCCGAAGAAGCCAATACTTCGTTCATCGTCAAATGGGGCTGTATTCCCCTTATTGGGGGTATTCCGCATTGGCGGGGGAGCCAAGGTGCATGCGGCCTACCCTAATGATCAGCTGTCGTGAATTGGTACTTTCTCCACCGCGGTGACTGTTTAGAGTCAATCTCTTGCCCCTAACCTATAGCATCTTAACCGCCTGCGTTGAATCGCTGCCTGATCGAAACGACAGGCAGCTCTGGGTCCAGGCCGTGTAAAAACACATTCGTCACTTTGAAGTCAGCGTTGCTACGTGAAATCTGGCGTCGACCGTTTGGTATGTGACCTGAAATTTGCGTAGGGACGCGATTTTTTGGCTGTTTTCGTCTGCCTCCGCAGATCGAAAACGTTTTTACACAGCCTCGGTCGGAAGCGGAAGCTCATGCCCCCTTTTCTTCAATCTGAAAGAGAGGAAATCATCTGCATTTCGCTCCGAGGCTTAGCCTGCAGCATTTCAATGCCAACGTACACATACCCATGATCGGATGCCTCACTGCGGCGATCTTTATCACGTTCCAGTGCGACCTTGATACGGTTGATCCGCTCCTGCTGGACTTTAAGGGTGTCCGTATAACCCTCGAGACAAGAAGCTACCTGGTAGATGTCCTCAAAGGCAATCACCCCCGTCAGCCACTGCATTACTGCGACATTCGATGGAGCCGAGCGGATGAACCGGAACCGGTCGCCCACCTTACAACCGGCCTGCAGCATAGCCAGACCAGTCAGCAAGTCTCGAAACGTCAATGTATCAACGTAAAAATCAGCGAACGGCCCCCCTTGGCAATGCACGCTGATGGCAGCATAGAGGGTGAAGTGACCGTAGCAGGCCAGTTCCGGGAAGCGCTGGACGACCTGTGCTGACACACGCTTGGCCTGCTTGATCAGGTCTGCGACAGCAACCTCCGGCGACTGCTCGACGAGAAACACCCTTGCAGCTTGCTCGAGATCTGCCGACGAAAAGGCTAACTTGCACAAGGAAGCGAATTCCCCAGACTCCGCTGCTTCGCTCAGCCGCGAATAGGCCGTTTTCCCCTGCCGCTCGAGAATGTTTGACGCCCGCTTATGGAAGTCCAGAGCTTTAGGGGGCAGGAACACCTTGTTGGGCATGTCGCGGAAAAATGCAAACCGGTCCCGATGATCATCCTGAGGCTCTTCCCGCTGGTCCGGGAATATTGAGGGCATGTCGGACTCGGTCAGCCAGGGGATGGATTCGAAGTACGTACTGGTGAGGGTGTTTATATTTTCTGTCCTCACCGCTTTACCATCCAGGGCCCATACCGTTGGTAGCTGAACACCCCTGCCCGTGTACACGTTAAGAGAGCCAGCATAGAGGTTTGGAACCACCTCCAGATCATCCATATCAACGAAAATTTGCTTGAGTGGATCCGAACTTGCTCCTGGGGTGCGGACGTCCGGCTTCAACGTATAAACAGCATCATCGCCTTTCGGTGGCGACATGAAGTTTGAAAGCCGAGAAGATCCAGGTTGGATATAAATTCCCCGGGTAACGTTTGACAGCCCTTCCGCAACCTCCTCATCGGTCAAAAACAGCCGTGGCAGAAAGCTGCCGTGCGCTGCATGGCGGATAGCCCGACCTATGCATTCACCAGTCTCAACGAAGAGCCAGGTAACCTCATGATCCGGAGCCGGAAGACCGTACTGAATATGTTGAGAGAGTGGGATCCACGACTGTGGGATGAGTGATTTACTGATGAAGCTGTCGATCACCTCTTCACTGCCTGCGGGGTATTGCTGCAGCGGATCGACGATGGCATGTTCAAATCGGGAAGCCCGGATGGCATCGTACAGCGCAGTGAAGCTGGCCCAATGAAACGCGCGGCCGTCACGACGCACGGTCAGTTCAAAGCTTGGAGCCCCGAGCTTGAAGAGCCGCAGTTGTTCATCATGCCAGCTCTGGCCAGTTGCCTGCTTTTGTTTAGTCGTGTCGCCATTCGAGCCCCGAGCTATTTCTAGCTGAGCCTCGACGGTAATGCCATCAATGCTCAAGTCGCGAAGGCGGGAGCGCTCCGCACGCCGCCAGGCTTCCATCAATGGCATGCCAGTGATTTTGCACACGCCGTGTGCGAACGCCAGTTGAATATCGGCCCGGGTGATTGAACCTACAGGCGGGAATGGTTGCTTGCCGACACAGGCATTGACCTCATACAGGTCGTTATATGCGGCGACCTTAGCTACTAGCTCGCGAAGACGGTCAGGGTTTTGGTGCGCGACAAGGTCCAAGCCGCGAAAAAGCTGCTTCGCGATGCCTTTGAATTTGTTGATGTCAGATGACTTGAAAGGGATACGTTTCATCACATGTGCCTTCGAAGGTCGCACAGGCGGAATGCCGTGCGTACGGGTAAGCGCGATGGACTCAATGGTTGCTGGCTGACCTAGTCGGTGTGCGCAAAACCGAAACTTCTCGGTGTGACGTGTACCTAGGGGTATGCAGATGCTGCAGAAATTGCTCAGAACTCAACTGTCTTGAGATCACTCGTATCAAGCCACGCCAGCGGCCCTTTTCAAGACCCTGATAGCATATGGGATAGAAATCCGGAGTTGCAAGTGGAATTCGCATCCCCGTACTACAAGGGCCGATTCCACCTGAGGAGACGCCGCTCGGGGGTGGCCTTTGCTTGTGGCAAATCCTGCGTGGCTAGGCGAATCTTTAGCCGTTAATCAGGATGCATTTTCCGGTTCCAGCCGAAGGTGTCGGCGCAAGGAACTAACAAGCGGCGGAGGTGCGGGTTGCTAGCCAGCGACGAGGGAGTGACATAGCGGGCGCCGCTATAGATGTGGCGCAAGAACCGAACATCAGGCAGTGTTCTATTCGCTCGACCAGCAGCGGAAAATCCTTAACGCTCCCTAGCGCGGCGACTTCGTCAGCTTGCGGTAGCGCAGTTGCTCGGCGCCGATGCGAAAATCATCGTTGGGGCGCCATTGGGCCACATACAGTTTGTCATTGCGCTCCAATTGGACGCGCCAGTGTCCCCATAGCGGTCATTCGCGACCGCCCGCTTTCGACCCATTATAGCCCTTCGAGGAGCTTCGGCCGATGACACCGGGATGGTGCCATTAACCCGAACGGTTTTGCTGGTTGTTTGCAGCAAATACCGGTGCCGATTGCAGAGGTATGTATTTGCACGCAGCGTCCTCAAACGAAGGCGCTCCACGCTGAATGCTATGTTAACTTCAAGAAAATTTCTGCTTACATGAAGTCTTTCGCCGTTCAAACAATTCGAACGCGAAGTCAAAAATTTAACCCCATGGAGATACCAACTTGAACCAACCTGCGCCAGGGACGAGTCGCCTTGAAGTCATTATTCAGCTCGGTAAAGGAGAGAGCACCAAAGCTCTACCAGCCGATGAGTTGGTTCAGCTTCGACACTATCAATCGCTCCGGCAGCAGATTTACGGCCACCTTGGCACCCTACCGACTGCGGAATCAACCAGGGAGTGCAAGCATCCATACGGCAGCGGCTGGACTCAATTTATTGATGGTTCTCGAGGTGCAGGCAAATCAACCTTTTTGAGTTCGGTCAAGCATGCCATAGAGGCGGACATCGAGCTCAAGGATCGAATGGTGTTCTTCGATGTGATTGATCCAAGTCGGATTGAGCACAGCGAGATACCACTTCTGATTATTTTGCAGGCGCTTCGCAAGCGAGTGGACTCAGTACTTAAGGACCGTCTCCGCTTGGAAGACGACTCAATGCGTGAGGAATGGCGCAAAGCGTTCAACGGAGTCGCCGGCGGACTGAGCCTGTTCGCAAAAGACTACCACCCGCTCAACGATCTAGATCCAGAGCTGTTCCTTGATTGGGGTTTGGAGCGCACGAGCGACAGCATAAGGCTGAGAGAAGGGTTGCACCGTCTCTTCGAATTGGCCTGCCGCATCCTTGGAGTGCATGCTCTCATACTGGGTTTCGATGATGCAGACACGGACTCCACGCTCGCTATCCCTCTACTGGAATGCATCCGGAAGTACTTGGACACTCCGAGGGTGATGGTACTGGTGACTGGCGATCTGGAACTCTACTCGCTGCTCACTAGGCAACGCTTCGCGAAGACGGTCGCCGGCAAGCCCGAGGCGGCCCTCGATCTTCAGAGGAGTTCAAAACAAGGAGATCGCTCGGCCCAATACCTGCGCATGATCGATCACTTAGAAGAGCAGTACTTGCTCAAGCTATTCCCTATCCGCAGACGCATGCAATTGCAGCCTCTGTGGAACGTCATGTTACGTGATGAATGCCGAATGACCCACCTCGATTGGAGCGGGCAGTCCTTGGCAGTAAAGGATGTGGTCGACGCGATCATCAAGCATGGCCTGCGTGTAAAGACGAAATCTGATATTGCCTTGTATACAGAGTTTTTGCTCAAACAGCCGTTGCGCACAGTGTTGCAGGTCATGGAGCGTTGTGCGCCGTACCTAGGTGATCTGGCATCGGAAAATTTGAACTCGTTGGATTGGTCTCCAGAACTGACCCACGAACTCAGCCGGTCGCTGCAGGCGCTTGCACTGACTAGTCTTTACAAGCTTTCGGTGGATACCGATGCCATCGCCGCAAAGGAGTTGCCAGCCTTGATTCAAGCGGTTTTCGACCTGTCGCTACAAGACGGCGACATCGACACTGCGCCCTATCTCCGCCCCATGTCGGCGGATCAGGACATCAGAGCTTGTTTTGCCGCTCTCGCAGGAGAAATACCGAATTTTTGCGCCCAAGATCCGGGAACGGCTCTTCGCTATCTTTTGCGTGGACCCGGCAGCGTCTCGCTCTACTCGTTGGCGCAACCCCACCTAGATACGAGAGACTCATCCCGTTCAATGGATCCTGTTGCACGGTTCACGTCCTACATGGGCGTTGGCCGCAGAGAAGACAGCCTCGACTGGGCTCGGCGCGCTACTGCGGTTATCGCGCTGCCTTACAGTGGGAACTACACCGGTCGTGTCGTAGCCCCTGGCGTTGTCGGACTACGTCGGAACTCGAGGGGGCGAGCAGAGGAGTTGACTGCCAGCACCTTCATCAAAAATGCTGTCAAAGACAAGAAATCGTCTCTGCCTGTGTTTGCATTGGCCATGCTTAATGTTGTGAGCGACTCAAGCCCGCGAACCTATGGATCTATCTTTGCAATTCTTGGTCTTGTCGAAAAATTGCTTTCTGCAGCCTCCCAAGATATCGAGATTGCTCGCACGGTTTTTTACCGCGCGTATCCGCCATTAACTGTATCGGCTCCCAGTTGGTCGCTCAAAGGCGCTACTGAGATTGAGGTTGATGAGAACGTGGACGAAAATGGCGATTCTGAACAGATTCTGGCCAGCCAAGACGCTCTCTGGAAGAAAGTTGAAGCTTGGCTAAAGCATGTGGATAGTCTGTCCAAAGCGACCTTGCCCTCTGGCATTTTTCTAGGAAAGATTTGGACGAGAATCTACTTCAGTTTGCAGAACGCTGCTGATGAGTTGAAGGGTGCGAACTTCGCCACACTGATGGAAATTTTCGCGGTTTGCGTCCTCAATGCATTCTTGGTTGAGGAAGCTGAACACCACATGCCGGACTCATCTGGTGCGTCAACGGATACTGTACGAATCGATAGAAACAACCCCCGAAAATCGGCGGACTTTTTTGTCAAAAAACTCCAAAAGGTGCAGCCTCAAAGGAAAGCTTTCCCTTTCACTGCCATCATAGCGACATGTCCCCTGCTTCTTGGACTGATGGATAAGAAGAAAGGATATGCCGGCGCGCTGGCTCCAATGTTCCCAGAGGACTTCCCAGAGGGCGAGATTGAATACCTGCTCTGCCCGGACAGAACATTCCAGCTTATGGAGAGCGTCTCCGTGGCAGGTGGCAGCGCGAAGCCAACTAAACATGTGACCTCTAGCAAGTTGAAGACGGCAATTCAATCCAAGCCAGTCGATGCGGGACCTGGTGACTCAGTCCAAAGTAACGAATCATGAGCGCCCAGGCCGCCTCTATTGGATCGCTTCTCTCCACGCTGTTGCTATCTGACCACCGGATTCTGCGCCTGTCATGGGTGACGCCCTTCGCGCAGCAATTGGGCTGGGATAGTTTGCGGGAGCCAACTTATCTCGCCTACCAGCCATGGGCCGCACGTTTCCCGGACCATGTGTTTGATTCGGCATGGCGGTTCCTAGCTGCGCGACAGAGCCCAAACCATTGCGTACTGATAACCGCGCTTCAGGCTCTGGTAGACGAATACTTGGAACTGCGACATGGCGAAGTCCGCGTCCAAAGCAAAAATCTGGGTGCATGGCAGCAGGGTGTGGTCAGTCGACTCTCTTCGGCTCCGATCCAGGCTTTAGCGGACGTGACATTTGGCGCCGGGCAGTACGCGCCAACCAGATTGTCTTCTCGAGGGCTTAACTGGCAGGACAGAGGGGCAGCACCGTGGAGACGGCAAATCATGCCTTTGCTCCGTAGCGAAGAAGCATCGGTTGCCGACTACGTAGAGCGTGAAGGTTTGCACGAGACTCATTTGCACCTGAATGGCAGCACGCATGCGGAGATTTGCTGGCTGCGCGCTATCCGTGACTCACGGGCAGAAACGCGCGATTTTGTTGCCGCTTGGACCCGCAACAAAAATTCAGATCGGGTCCGTGAGTTAGTGAAGCAGTCGAATCCGGAGTTGACGCCACAGGTGTTTCAACAGCACCTGCGGGTTTCAGGCCGACTTCGAGCTTGGCTTGCCGCCGCCGCTGAGGACAGGATCGCGCCTGACGCGCAGCTACCCCGGTGCTGTCAAAGCTTGAACGACGCGGCAGACAACGAGTGGTCCTCTGGACTGCGACTCCCTGTCTCGTCGTGGCGTCAAGTCCATGATGTCGCGGATGAGCTCACTTGGATGGCAAGGCTTCTGGCCCGGCTCCGACAACGCCCTAGCATCCAGTTGTCCCGGATGTTCCATGCCTATTTACTTCTGTTGAATGAGTATTACCGATTGCTTGTGCAGAGTGAGGCGCAATACGGATTTGATCAATTCCAGAAGTTCACACTGACAGAACTTCGGGAACCTGCCGAGAAGAACTACAGATCGCGCTTTCATGCGATGCATGGGCTTCGTGCCAAAACGAGCACAGTCGGATACTTGGAGGGGCGTTTCGCACCTAAAGGCAACGCGCTGAAAGCCTGTCGACTCTTCCAGGACATATTGGGGGGCTACCTAAACTATCTCCGCGACGCTGGCGTCGCCTGCAAATCCTCCAGCAGGGTTCCTCGTTCCCTGTCGGCCTTGCTGAGCGAGCTCGAGCACTGTCTTGAGCAGCGAACCGTTCAGAGCCGAGACGTTCATCGACTGACACTGGTCGCTCATTTCATCAAACAAGATTGGCCTCCAAAGGAAAAGGGCAAGGCCGGACCATTCCGGCACTATCCGCTCGACGTTCAATTGCGTCAGTCGGCGGGTGTCCTGCTTTCGGTTCTTGCACGTTGGCCGAGGCTGCAAGCTTGGGTTCGCGGCCTGGATGCCGCTGCCAACGAACTGCATGCGCCGCCTGATGTGTTCGCTCCGGTGTTCCGTGTCTGCTACCGAGCTGGCCTGACGCGCCGTACCTATCATGCTGGTGAAGACTTCCGCCACCTGCTATCCGGTATTGCCACGATGTGGGAAGCGCTGGAGCTGCTGGATTTATGTAACGGCGACCGCATTGGACACGGCACAGCCATGGGAATCAGTCCGTTCCTCTGGCTTGGCCGTATGCCCCCATCACTCACTCTGCCTCGCGGCGAGTGGCTGCTGGGTGTGTTAGCTGCATGGCAGCTGCTTCGGGATGTACCAGAGATGCAAGCATGCGCGCACCGCCTTCAGCGTGAGTTGGAGAACGTCGCTCACCAGATCTTTCGGCGGTCGCTGACCGCGCCTGACCTGGAACGCGCGATGGCCCTTCGTGGCTTGAGCCGGCTTGATCTCATGCGCTGTCTGTCCAGTTCTGAGGCCCCTCACCAAGAGCCCTTGAGCGAACATTGGCGTGAGGAATTCGTGCGCGTCCGATCTGCATGTGAGGAACAGCCCCAGGCCGTGGAACTACTCTGGGAGTGGTTAAGCGATCCGGACGTTCAGCAGCGAACGAACGAACTTATATCCAAAGAGGCCGACTTCTTGGATGTCCAGAGTTATGTTCGGTTGCAACAGGCACTGATGCAGCAAGTAGCAAAGCGGGGCGTCCTTATCGAAACGCTACCGTCCAGCAATGTCCGGATCAGTCAATACCACCACGTTGACGAGCATCATTCTTTTCGCTGGATGCGTATTCCGGGTCATGTCGAGGAGGGTGATCCAGAAATCATGGTCTGCCTCGGTTCCGACGATCCGGGGATCTTTGCTGCTGACATCGAAACAGAGTTCTATCTCCTGTATGCATCACTGCGGAAGAAGGGGCTCAGCGATTCAGAGGCACTTGGACGCCTCAGCTTGTTGAACGAACGCGGCAGAATCTATCGTTTTCACCATCCGGCACTGTTATGAGGGATAGGCTACATACCGGTACGCGCGGTAATCGCTTTGAACTTAATCCACAAAAGGAGCTTACAGTGAAGCTACAACGTCGTTTCGATTTAGGTCCATTCTAGATCGTTCTGAGTCGAATGCACCGACCGCTTGGTAGTCCTTTACTGGCCGGTTTCCGCCTGTCACCACCGGCAGCTATGGGCAGTTCACTGCCAATCATGGTTACGAAGCGTGCTGGTCAGATCGAATGCAAGCAGGTGATCAAGTGGAGTGTAGTATTCCAATTGGTATTCCAAATAATAATCAAAATAATTATTATTGTTATAAATCAATAACTTAATGAATCAATTCAAATTACCCCGGCCCACCAAATACGAAGCAAAACAAAACCCGCCAAGTGCGGGTTTTGTTGCATCTGGGGTTTGGTCATTTTTGCAGGCAGCCTCACCATCCCCGGCAAAAGCAGGCCTGCT
>Ga0065714_10065109_pt1 | contig 12869 bp, 8 predicted proteins | sample MisRhiReplicate2_FD_59101 | JGI IMG/M metagenome (GOLD analysis project Ga0065714, IMG submission 59101) | Miscanthus rhizosphere microbial communities from Kellogg Biological Station, MSU, sample Rhizosphere Soil Replicate 2: eDNA_1 v2... | ecosystem: Host-associated > Plants > Roots >... | reverse complement strand
AAACCTGTTCAGGACTTTTGGAAATGCATATGTAAATTTTAAGCCCCTGGAGGGGCTTACGTTTAAATCACTTTTGGGAGGTGACTATAGCAGTAATTTTATCGACTTTTTTACTCCATCTGATGTTGGCGAATACCGTACGGCTGCACCAAAACCTGCAAGGGCCAGCGAAACAAAGGGTTCTGTAATCAATTACCTTTGGGAAAATACCCTCACTTTTGAAAAGACCTTTGGTAAACACGATATCAATATTTTGGCAGGAACAACCTTTCAAAAAGAATCCGGTAACAGCACCTTGGTTTCGGGGACTGGTATTCCTGATAATAATATCGATAACATTGCCGGGGCATCTTCATTTTCGGTCGTTCCGGTAAGGTACATATGGACACAGCTTTCTTATCTGGCGAGGTTACAGTATGCCTATGCAAACAGATATCTGTTCTCAGCTGCGGTTAGAAGAGATGGTTCTTCGAGGTTTGGCCAGGATGCCAAATGGGGTAATTTTCCATCTGTAACCGTGGGATGGATAGCGAGCAGAGAAGATTTCTTTCCGAAGATGGACTGGATTGATCTATTAAAGTTTAGGGCAACATACGGTAAAGCAGGAAATAACCAGATCGGTAATTACAGTTCTTATGCACTGGCAAATCCTTTAAGCTATGTAAGCGGATCTACGCTTCTTCCCGGCTTTGCAGCAGTTAATCCTGCCAATAGCACACTTTCGTGGGAAACAAAAACCTCTTATAATGTTGGATTTGATCTGGGGTTATTTAAAAAACTGAACCTTTCTGCCAATTATTATTCGATGGTTACTTCGGATCTTTTACTTCAGGTCCCTGTGCCAGCGCAATCTGGTTACGATAGCGCTTTGCAAAATGTGGGTAGGGCCAGCAATAAAGGTTTTGAACTTGAGCTCTCCGGTACAAGCATTAAACTTGGCCCTTTAAACTGGAATTTTGGTGCCAACATTGCTACCAATAAAAATAAGGTTCTCGAACTTGGACCAGGGCAGAACCAGATTGTTACTGGGACCAATAGCGCATTTAGGACTAAAGTAGGAGGGCCAATTGCCGAACTTTATGGTTATAACGTAACGGGGGTATACAAAAACCAGAACGAGATTGACAGCAGTCCACATATTACAGGAACCTTGCTGGGCGATTATATTGTGCAGGATGTAAACAATGATGGAAAAATAACGCCCGATGATAGGATGGGCTTTGGTACCTACGCGCCAAAGGTTACCTATGGGTTCAATAGCAGTTTTACATATAAAAGCTTCGAGCTTAGTTTTTCCATAAACGGGATCTGGGGCAGAAAAATCTACGATAACGGGTTGGTCAATATGGAATCAGGTGAAGGATTCTCGATGGCCGACACTTATTATTATGAAAATAGATATCACCCGGCGAACAATCCCAGCGGGTTTCTGGCACAGTCCAATACCAACTACTCGGCCAACAGGTTAAATACCAATGCTTCGAGTGTTTTCTTCCAGAAAGCAGATTACCTGCGTTTGCGTAATGTTCAGCTCACCTATAATTTTTCTTCTGGTTTATTGTCGGAATTAAAAGTATCCAGGGCAAGCGTATATATAACGGGTAATAACCTGCTTACCATCACCGATTTCCGTGGCTTTAATCCAGATGCAACAAGTGACAATGTACTCACCTCCGGATATTCCTATTCGAACTATCCCGTAGCCAGATCTTTTGTTGCCGGGTTTAACCTAACTTTTTAACGTATTGTATAAAACGATCAATCACATGAAAAAAATAATCAATAAAATGCTTATCACAGGAGGCCTATTTTGTCTTTTCGTTTTAGCATCCTGTACTAAAGAACTGGACCAGCAGCCCATTACTTCTAAATCTCTGGCTAATTTTCTCACCACTGAAACTGAAGTAGAAGAATATGTTAATGCCGTTTATGGTACTTTACAGTTAAACGGACTTTACGGGCTTTATCTTCCTGCAATCGGGGAAATTCCATCAGATAATACATTTGATGAGGTACCCGCAAACGACGGTGGGATGTATGGACAGCTCGATCAGTTTACTACTGTTGCATCCAATGGTATGCTTTCGGATTTATGGAAGAATTCTTACCAGGGCATCCAGCGTGCCAATACAGTGCTTAATAGAATTGATGCCATTTCCTATACCGCTTCAACGGTAAAGCAGGCCAGAAAAGGAGAAATGCATTTCATCCGCGCGTTACTTTATTTCAATATGGTTAGGGTATTTGGCGATGTGCCGCTGGTGATAAAGGAAACAACCAACCCCAACGAGTTTTTTGGACAGGGGCGCAATAATAAAGATGCAGTATATACACAGATCGTCTCGGACCTGAACAGTGCCATACAGGAATTGCCCGTAACTACCGCTACACCGGGCAAAGTAGTAAAAACAGCGGCCCAATCATTATTGGGGAAAGTATACCTAACCTTAGGCAAGTTTGCAGAAAGCAAAGCTGTATTGGCTGATGTCGTGGCCTCTGGCAGGCACCAATTGCTCAGTGAGCCTGCAGATATTTTTGCACTGAGTAACAAAAACAACAACGAAATCATTTTTGCCGTTCAGTTTGCATCTGGAATAAACGGTAACAGTGAAGGCAGTTCGGCTTATCAGCAGTTTAGCCCTTCGGGTACAATCAGTGGTGCTAAAGGTCATAATCTGCCGACCAAAAGTTTCTATCAATTGTACAGCAGTACAGATAAGCGTAAAACAGCCTATGTTGGGATTACCGCTGCGGGAACACCATTTTCTACCAAGTTGAAAGCCTCTACTACAACACCTGTAGATGGCGGAAGTAACTTTGTTGTTTTGCGTTATGCTGATGTACTGCTGATGCTAGCAGAAGATGAAAATGAACTGGGGAATCCGGAACCAGCAAAAATCTATCTGAATATGGTAAGAAAGCGGGCAGGTCTGACCGATGCCGGGCAACAAAGTCAGGTTGATGTGAGGGCTGCGATTTCTTTTGAGAGAAGATTGGAACTGATCGGTGAAGGCCACCGTTGGTTTGATTTATTGAGAACAGGTACAGCAGTTTCTGTGATGAATGCCTGGTTTTCTGCACAGAACATCACAACCAGGATTACGGATCGCGATCTGCTTCAGCCAATCCCACAGGACCAGATCGATACAGATCCGGCTATCAAACAAAATCCATAATCATAACATATCTCCAAATAAAATACAAAATGAAAACAATTATTCTATCGCTATTTGTAGTGCTTATCACCTTTAGCGGATTTGCTCAACCGAAACCTGAGGTAAGCCTCAAAAATGTTTTTGATCCAAAAAGTAAAGATGTCCTGGTTACCGCCCATCGTGGCGATTGGCGAAATACACCGGAGAATTCCATTCAGGCCCTTAAAAACTGTATTGTTATGGGAGTAGATATTATGGAGCTGGATCTGAAGAAAACAAAGGACGGATATCTTGTGGTTATGCACGATCAAACCATTGATAGAACTACCACCGGTAAAGGAAATGTTTCAGATTATACTTTATCCGAATTAAAAACATTTTTCTTACGCTCAGGTTCAGGGCATCCGACTAAACACAGGATCCCTGCCTTTACGGAGGTACTAGCCATTGCAAAAGATAAGATCATTATAGATGTAGATAAAGGATATGATTATTTTCCGCAGGTGGTCAAAGAACTGCGTGAACATGGAATGATCGGGCAGGCAATTATTAATGTAAAGGGAAGTACGCCCTTAACAATAATTGAGCAGGAGCAGGGCAAGATTGACGATGACATTATCCTAATGCCAATAGTGGATATGAAAAGAACAGATGCGGCTCAGATTATTGAAAGTTACCAGCCACATAAACAAACAATTATTCAGGCCAATTTCAGTAGCGATACCTTATCAATATTAACCCATCTTGGAAATTTAAGGGCAAGTTACGGCCTCTGGATCAATAGTTTATGGCCGGAACAAAATGGTGGGCATGATGATGATATGGCGGTGGAAGAAAATAAGAAGGATGAAAGCTGGGGCTGGCTGGTTAGCCATAAGGCAAACCTGATTCAAACGGATCGCCCAAAAGAACTTATCGAATACCTTAAGACTAAAAAACTCCATAATTAGGCTTGATTTATAGGGTGATTTAATCATCATTGGAAGTTAAATTGTAAAATATGATTTCCAGTGGTGATTTTTTATATCTGTAGCCGTTATTAATGATGATCTGATTAATGGGGATCGGCTAAGACAAATTTTAAGCCCAAGATATTTGCACATGTAATTAAACTTAATTGTACTAAATACTTAGCGTTTTTTATTGCAGAGAATGATGCTGGTTTGTGGGTGGCAAAATTGGTTTTCGTTTCTATAAACCGGGTGTTGTGTCTTTACTTTTTCTGCAGGAACCAGGCAGGGAAAGGGTGATCAATGTTATTTTAATACTAGCGTTTTTCATTAAGTTTTTTATAAAGGTACATGGAAAACAAATGCAAATTACCGGGGAAATTATTTCCTGTAAAGTTTATATATGTGATTTGGGCCAGTATACTAAAGCGGGCTAAAAATCCTTTCTGTTGGCAATCAAAAAAGCCCCAATGCATTATGAATGGGGCTTTTGACAGATTTCAAGGCAATGCTATTTTAGAAATTGTGTTACTGCTTTCCCATCAGGATTAGTTAAGGAAAAACCAAGTACTCTGGCAACAGTCGGTGCCACGTCTTCCAGGTTAATGGATTCCAGAATAACTCCATTTTTTACTCCCGCTCCGGCGATAATAAAACCGGTACGTATTTCCGGGCTATCTGGGAAATAACCGTGTGCACCGCCTTTTTTAGGTACTGAAACCGGACCTGTAGTGGCATCCTGAATATACACACCATTGGCTGCAGCCAATGCGAAACTAGCATGTGGATCCGCTCCGATTTTAGTAAGCTCATCACGCTCCACAATCCGAAACATCTGCTTGTATTCTGCAGGTAAATCAGCTAATTTCTGGCGGACTTTTTTAAGCAAAGTTAGGTCTTTACTGTTTTTAAGATGAAAAAAAGCTGAGCCTCCTGCGGATTGGAACTTAGCCACAGGTTCTTCTTTCCCCACTTTACTGTCAACACCCATTTCGGTTAACCAAACATTAGGAGACAGTGTTTTTTCTACGTTAACAAAACCATGATCGCCAGTGATGATGATGGTCGTGCTATCTTGCATTCCAGCTTTTTTAATCGCATCCATTAAGTTCATTACTGCATGATCAGCCGAGGCAACCGCTTTACTCACTCCATCACCGGATCTTCCATCCTTATGTTCTGCGCCATCAACGCCTGCAATATGTATACTTAACAGATTTGGCTTGTATTTTCGCAGGATGTAGGCAGCCATGCGGCTGTTGTTTTCATCCATAGCCAAAGAGCTCAGGTTTAAATCTTCCATATCCACATCCCCGATGGCATATTTTTCCATCTCTTCCAACAAGCCTTTTGGTGTTGCCAGTGCGGAGATTGCGCTCTTCCGATCGGCCATATTGGTTTCTGACCAAATTTCAGGTAAATTATAGTCTACCTCTGCGCCAACAGAGATAGGCCAGGAAACAGATGCAGATTTTAACCCTTTTTTTCTGGCAGCCTGCCAAAGTGTTTCTGCTTTAATTTTTTTGGCATCGGTAGTCCATTCATATTTGTTCTCCTCATTTGGCATGGTGTTATAAGTAATGCCATGTTTAGCAGGGAAGGTGCCAGTAATCAAAGTTGTGTGAGAGGGGTAAGTAACACTTGGGAAAATACAGCGTACACCCTTGGCATAAGACCCGCTTGCTACCAGCTGCTGAAGATTTGGGGTGGGCCAGCTTTTGTCCAGATAAAAATCGGGGCGAAATCCATCAATACTAACCAAAACAACATACTTGGCCGTTTGTGCTTGTACGGCAATTGTAGAGGCTACCAGGATATTTAGGGTAATTATTTTTTTTAAGCGATTCAGTTTCATCTCTTTTATTAATTAATAAATGGAAAAATTTCTTTTGCTGTTTTATTGCTGACCAGGACCTTGTTCATATCGTATTTCATGGTAACCACTCCGCTTACTGCATTATTGGTGAAATCATCCATTCCCCGGTTTTTCGGGATAAACGATGGGATTTGAGCAACCAGGTCAGCTGGTTTCACATTAGGATTATTCAATTGTTCGGTTTGCGACACCGGGAATTTAATACCCAAATCGCTCATTCGCCTGCCTTCAGAAATAAAAATTTCCTGCCTCATTCTATAAACTAGATACAATAGCGCATCCTGGGTAGTTGCCGCATCAATGTCCGTTGGGCTAACCTTGGTGCCAGAAACGGTTGAAATATTGATATTGGCTGTTTTCCGGTCTAATACATAACCTGAACGTTCAACATCTGTCTCATCAAACTTTACTTTTACCGCAGTCAATGGGTAATCGTTCCGGTTACCGCCGTTCCTGGTTTCCTTCACATCACTCAAAGAAACAATAGTTCTTTTTGCAATAACATCCGTTAATAGGCTTTTTAGGGTTGTTTTAGTTCCTGCTAAATCACCAGTAGAAACCTGAATTTCTGCTAGAATTAGATAGGCCTCTTCACCTTTAAGGTAACTTACTGGCTTCTGATCCAGCGCAACTGTACCTGTATTATAATATTTCGGATCCAGGAAATCCAGACGGGGAAGTGGTGCAAACTCATTCGTCGTTGAGGAGAAAAGATAAGTCTGAAAATCATTTGAAGCCGCATTTTGCCCGTCAAAGGCCTGTTGTTTAAGTAGTAGTGGAGTAGCCATTACAGAGGTTGCAAATGTTTTTGCCTGTGCCGCATCGCCAAGATCATAATAAACCCTCGCTTTCAACAGTGTGTATGCTGCTTTTTCAGTGGCGTTGGTTTGTAAGGAAATCGCCTGATCCAATGCGGTAATCGCTATAGCATAATGCTGGGCTGGCGAGAGCACTACCCCTTTAGCCGTTCCTGGGAGGCCTGTAAACAATTCTCCACTTAGCACATGTGCATAAGCATTTATAAAATACATTTCTGCTTTTTGTACCGGAGTGGTTGATTTATCTGCATTGACGACAGTGGTTAAGCCATATTCGGACATTTCTCTTAAACGTTGAATTGCAGATTGGATATTGTTAACATCCAGATCAAAATTATCGATCTGTGGGATATCAAATACTTTATTACTCAATGTTCTGTTATTAAAATAATTATCTGATACCAGCTCTGTATTTACAATCACCTGGTTCATCGTTAGTGCCATTTGGCGCTTTAATCCTGTTAGCCAGGTTGTGGAAACATTAGTTGTGGTTAAGTAAACCTCATCGGTAATGTTAGGGTTGTCTTTTGCGCAGCCGGCCAGCAGAATGCAAGCTATACCTGCCGTAAAAATATTCTTTATATATGTTTTCATCTTTTATGTTTAAAAATTTACCCTTAGTGAGCCTACAAACTGTCTTGGAGCAGAATATGTAGAATAGGAAATACCGCCGGTTGTAGCGCCATTCTGTCCTTGGGCACTTCCACTGATCGTTGTTTCCGGATCGAAACTTGAGCTGGCAAAGTTGAGTGGGTTTACAACTGAAAAACCAATATTTACGCTCTTAACAGCTTTGTTCCATGCTGCTGGCTTAAAATTATAACCTATCCCGATGGTCCTGATCTTGATGTAATCGGTTTTTTCGACAAACATGTTAGTTACATCCAGCCATCTGGTTCTTCCACTTTTATCAATTTCGGCCTGTGGAATCCCCTCTGTCGAGGTACCATAGTTAAAGCGGAACTGTCTGTCAAATGATACCGCGTTTGCACCTTTCTGGTAATCGGCATTAGCAAAGAAATTGAATGATCTGTACTGGAAATTCATCCCGATACTCCCAAAAAGATCTGGTATGGTAGTACCCAGGTTTTGTTGTGCAGCTGTACTTACCAGTAGTCCCTGGGCGTCAAATACCCCATAATTCCCCCTGATAAAGCCAATTGGATAACCTTCCTGTACAACTGTTTGCACTGTTCTGGCACTGAAACCATTAATGTTAAATGGAGCGGCACCGCCTGAACTTACCACCTTGTTGTATAAGGTATTCACAGATATGTTGAATCTAAGGCTGGTATAAGTCGTTTTAATGGGGGTCAGAACGGTGTTGAATTCCAGTCCCCGGTTTAAAATTTTTCCTGTGTTTTGCAACTGACTGCTCTGTCCCGTTGATGGGGCAGGTGGAACTACAAATAATGCATCTTTGGTGATTGAATGGTAGAATCCTGCTGAAAGGATAATCCGGTCGTTCAAGAACCCAATATCAAGACCAGCTTCGATGGTTGTTGTTTTCTCAGGTTTCAGGTCATTATTTCCGGCCTGGCCAAACGATGCGGCCTGTTCTCCATTAAAACCAATAAATGATATTGTGCGCTCATTAGCAAAAGGAGTAGGGAAGTTGCCCGCAATACCATAATTGCCGCGAATCTTCGCGGATGACACAACTTTTGAAATAGACTGGAAATACTTTTCAGCACTTGGAATGTAAGAGAGTCCAACTTTTGGATAATACTGGATGCCAATATTCTTTCCGAAAGCTGAGTTACCATCACCACGTAAACCTAAATCCAGAAACAACTTGTTTTTATAGCCGGCATTTTCCTGCAGATACATACCATAACTTGTTACCGCAGAATAGTACTCATCGCCCGTACGGGTAGCAGCAATATTAATGGTTTGGGCACCATCCCTTATATTTGTTCCGCTATATTGGATCTGGTGGTCCTCGTTTCTGAAAAGTTGACCGCCTGCTGTGGTAATAAAAGAAAAATCACCAACCTTAGCCTCATACTGTCCGTTAAACTCAAAAGTTAATCCTAGATAATTTCTGTCAAAATTATCTATGCTTCCCTGATTGGTAATCACGGTGTTGGTCGTATGTGAAAGGTATTCATTGGTTGTGATTATATTTTGCCTCTGCGCACGGTAATCAACTCCGCCTGTAGCCTTGAAGGTTAGGTTTTTTAAAGGTTGGTACTTGAAAATTTGTGAAGTCTGGAACCTGTTGATGGTGATACCGTTATCCTGCAAAGCTTCCGCTTTATCTACAAATGCAGTGATTGCAGAGAATTCATCATCGCTCATTGCATCAAGATCGCTTTTAAATCTTGGTCCTGTGATAGAAGATGCTCCGCTCTCTGCAAACCATAAACCCGTATAGCCACCCTGGTTTCCGTTCCGGCTTCTTTTGTATTTGTTGTTGATATAACTAAATGAGCTTTCATAGGTAACCTTTGTGCCTAAAGAGGCTCTTAAGCCAGTTCTGAGATCAATTCTCCTATTGCTATTCTGGTCATAGATCTGCGTACCAGTACTGTTTTGGTAACCTCCCGAAAAGCTGTATCCGAATTTACCATCACCACCATTCAGGGCAATATTGTGTTTCTGATAAAATCCATTCTGCATCAATAGATCTTTGGTGCGTTTAAAGTGAAGGTAATCTGTTGTTGGTGTTTCTACACCCAGTTGGGTTTCCAGGGTAATATCCGTTTTATCGGCGCCACCTTTTTTGGTAATGATCTGGATAACTCCATTGGCGGCATCTGAGCCATATAAAGTAGTGGCCGCGCCGCCGTTAACGAATTCGATTTTTTCAATATTGTCCATCGGGATGTCAGAAATAGAACTGATTGCAGCCCCGGTTGCACTGCCACCACCTAATGCTGCCCGGGTATTTAGGTTGTCCATTCTAACCCCATCCACATAGATGATAGGCGTAGAGCTAATGAAAGCAGAGTTGACTCCTCTCGAACGGATGATTGATGTTGCGCCGGCCTGCCCTCCTGTTAGCCTGATCTGGGCATTAGGTAATTTCGATTGCAATAACTGGTCTATCCTGGATGCAGGAATATCCCTGATGTCTTTTTCAGAAATGCTCACCACGTTTGAAGAAAGCCTTCTTTTGCTCACATCGATTCCCTGTCCGGTCACAACGATCTCATCCAAACCTAAAAGGTCTTCTTCTAACCGGAAGTTGATGGTCAGGCTTGTAGAATTTCTTGCAACCATGAATTCCTGGGTTTTGAATCCAATCGATCTGGCTTCAATCACAATGTCCTGATGATCTGATAGAACCGTTAATTTGTAATTCCCCTTACTATCCGTCTGGGTGATTGCAGTACCGCCTTTTACCCTGATACTTACCCCTGGCAGACTTTCGCCAGTGCGTTTATCGGTAATTGTTCCCGAAACATACATTGGAGGAAGTGGTTTTTTTGTATTAATAAGAATGTATCTGTCGCTGATCTGCAGGATTTCTACAGGCGAATTTTTCATTAACTGACCCAGGACTTCAGCTACGGATTTTTGTCTGGCTTCTATGCTGAAGTTTTTTGTATTGATTAAATTATTATTTTCATAACCAATTATGAACGAAGTTCTTTTTTCGATCAGATCCAGTACTTTTCTCAAGGAAAGATCTTTCGCCGAGAGGTCTATTTTGATTTCATTCATAGATTGTCCGGCAGTTGGTCCCGCGAAGAGCAATGCATTTGAAAGAAAAAGCAGGGCTATTGTTAGCTTCATTTTTAAGTTAAAAAGTGACCATGACGGGTGTTTGCAACCCGGGTAATATTTTTGCATATTTGAATAATTTTTTAATGTTTTTAAGAGATCATTGGAAATGATGAGCATTGCTTCAATGCTCATAACTGGCCGAAAGTGTTAGCGCATTTTCGGCTTTTTTTGTTTTTTACACCTGTTACATAATCTTTATTTTATAGTGATTTGATTGGTTCGGTAGGTAAATTTTGTTTTCGTAAGAATCGACAGGATTTCCATTACCCTGTTTGCCGGTTCCTGGTTAAAGCGGATCGTATATCTTTTTCCTTTATCAATTTTTGGATTGAAGACTACATTTAGGTGATAGTATCGTTCCAACTGCGTTGCGATTTCACCTACTGTTGCATTATCGATATAGAGTTTATTGTCTTTCCATGAAGATATCAGTGCAGCGTCTTCAGTTTTAACTGTTGCACTTCCCGTAGATTTATCAAAAGTTAAACTAGCATTTTTGGTCATGCCGGTAGCAAGTACTTCTTCGCCTCTTAATGTTTTTCTAGAAACCCTCACTTTCCCGGTGGTGACGGCAATTTTAATTCTATCCAGATCTGGATATGCGTTAATATTGAATGAAGTGCCGACAACGATGGTTTTGAGTACACCAGATTTTATGATAAAAGGCTTTTTCTTATCTTTTGCTATTTTAAAAAATCCTTCTCCCTTTAGCGCTACATTTCTTTCATGCTCTCCAAAGTCCTTAGCTACTATTAATTCACTACCAACATTTAGCAATATAATTGAACCGTCTTTTAATGTAATTTCCTTGGCAGCTTGATGGCTGGATTTAAAATTGATATCCGTTTCAGGTATTCCGCTGTGATGATGCTGTTGGTAAAAGGTAAGCCCTGCACTGATCATTAAGAGAAATATGGCTGCATACTTGATGTATCGAGACTTCATTCTGGTTTTTCTATGCTCCAGGGTTTTTTGTAGAACATTGTTTTTGATCGACCTGCCTAAGTTTTTTATCGCATCTGCCCGGTTCAGGTGAGCATCTTCATGCGATTCTTTTCCCAGTTCTTCATACCACTTCTCAACAGCCTCGAGTTCTTTTGCGTTTGCTTTTTTCTCAAGGTATTTTTTAAGTACCGATTTTAATGCTTTTTGATTTTTATGTTGTGACATCGTTACTATAGAGATCACAGCTGAGGGTGGAGGGTACTTTAAGCGCTTGTTAAGTTTTTGTTAATTATTTGTGGTGAAGGAGGGCTGCCAAAGCCAGAATATGGATAATTGTGCCTTCAGAATTGTACTTTCCTAACTTAAACCGGATTGCACTCATGGCTGCGCTGATATTATTTTTAACAGTCTGTTCAGACAGGGAAAGCGTTTTCGCAATTTCCCTGATCGGCAGATCCTGTTCCCGGCTTAAACGGTAAGGTCGCTGTAGTCTTTCCGGAAGCTGACTGACTTCATTTTCAAGGATGTTTTGGAGCTCATGGACTAACAACAGATCGTCTGTCTTTATCTCAGATGGTGCTTCTAAGGCCGTCGATAAAGCCTGCTCATCTGCAACGGTTACCCCTGGTCTGGAAAAATGATTTATCACCGCATATTTGGCCGACCGGAAAAGATAGGGGGCCAGGCTGTCATTTTTATTAAGTATAATGTTTAAACGGTTTTTCCAAAGGCTTAGGAAAATATCCTGGACCATATCTTTAGCATCCTCTGAATTTTTGATCTTTGAGTAGATATGTCTGTACAACTCTTCCCAGTATCTATCTATAATTGAAGTATAAGCCAAATGATTGCTGGCTTTTATCAGTTCGAATAGATTACTGTCAGAGGATGGGTTCATAAACTGTGTGCAAAACTAGTCGCTCAGTATGAACTCCATATTAACTTTAGGTAAGGAATGATGTAGATTTTAGGAGCAAATTTGATCTCAGGAGAGGAGGGACCGCTCCTGTTGAAAAGAAGGATTAATCCAAAAGAATCGAGTGGCTTTTATGTCGTAATGCTTTTTATCAAACCAAATCATTAAACTTTTGGTCTGCACTTTTAAATGTGATCTTACTTATTACTTTTGCAGCGGTCAAGAGAAAATGATCGCTGTAGAGCGCTTGCCGGGAGCACGCAGAAGGTTCGATTCCTTCCTCTACAACATTAGCGGTAAATGATAAGCAGTCTATCCACTTTTTATTTTGGACAGGGCTTCATGGCTTGTCCATGTTTGGTTTCTAATTTTACAATACACATATTGGTTATATCATTTGGTTAGTAAATAAGCCGTGACAGATGTTGTGGTTTATTCTGTTTTATTCCCATCAGGTCCGTTAAGCTACGGTAATGT
>Ga0065714_10065107_pt1 | contig 12901 bp, 13 predicted proteins | sample MisRhiReplicate2_FD_59101 | JGI IMG/M metagenome (GOLD analysis project Ga0065714, IMG submission 59101) | Miscanthus rhizosphere microbial communities from Kellogg Biological Station, MSU, sample Rhizosphere Soil Replicate 2: eDNA_1 v2... | ecosystem: Host-associated > Plants > Roots >... | reverse complement strand
GAACTCTTTGCCCTGAATGAGGGCTCATCGGATAGCTTTTCGGATAAAAAACCGCAATGAAAGCGTCACTGCTCAATAAGCTGGACATCCTCCAGGACCGTTTCGAGGAATTGACCGCCTTGCTTGGCGATGGCGAAGTCATTTCCGATCAGAACAAATTCCGCACCTATTCCAAGGAATACGCGGAAGTCGAGCCGATTGTCGGCACCTATAAGCAGTTGCTCAAAGTGCAAGGGGACCTCGAAGGTGCCCAGGCGCTGCTCAAGGACAGCGACCCGGACATGCGCGAAATGGCCGTGGAAGAAGTCCGCGAAGCCAAGGAGCAACTGATCGAGCTGGAAGCCAGCTTGCAACGCATGCTGTTGCCCAAAGACCCGAACGACGGCCGCAACGTGTTCCTCGAAATCCGTGCCGGCACCGGCGGTGACGAGGCGGCGATTTTCTCCGGCGACCTGTTTCGCATGTATTCGCGTTACGCCGAGCGTCGTGGCTGGCGGGTGGAAATCCTCTCCGAGAACATCGGCGAGCACGGTGGCTATAAAGAAGTCATCGCCCGGGTTGAAGGAGACAGCGTCTACGGCAAGCTCAAGTTCGAATCTGGCGCGCACCGTGTGCAACGGGTTCCGGCCACTGAATCCCAGGGCCGTATCCACACCTCGGCCTGCACCGTGGCCGTGTTGCCCGAGCCGGACGAGCAGGAAGCGATCGAGATCAACCCGTCTGATTTGCGCATCGATACCTACAAGTCCTCCGGCGCCGGTGGTCAGCACGTCAACAAGACCGACTCGGCGATCCGCATCACGCACTTGCCGTCCGGTATTGTCGTGGAGTGCCAGGAAGAACGCTCGCAGCACAAAAACCGCGCGCGGGCGATGTCCTGGCTGTCGGCCAAACTGAATGATCAGCAAACCAGCGCCGCCGCGAATGCCATCGCCAGCGAGCGTAAATTGCTGGTCGGTTCCGGTGATCGCTCCGAGCGGATCCGTACCTACAACTTTGCCCAGGGTCGGGTCACCGACCACCGGGTCAACCTGACGCTGTATTCGCTCGACGAAATCCTCGCCGGCGGAGTCGATGCGGTGATCGAGCCGTTGCTGGCCGAATACCAGGCCGATCAATTGGCGGCGATAGGTGAATAAATGACGATCATTGCCAGTTTGTTGCGCGCCGCCGATTTGCCCGACTCGCCCACCGCGCGTCTGGATGCCGAGTTGTTGCTGGCTGCCGCATTGGGCAAGCCCCGCAGTTTTCTACACACTTGGCCTGAGCGCATTGTCCCCACTGAAGCGGCGCTGACGTTTGCCAGTTATTTGCAGCGTCGTCGTGGCGGTGAACCGGTGGCTTACATTCTGGGCCAGCAAGGGTTTTGGAAGCTGGACCTTGAAGTGGCTCCGCACACACTGATCCCGCGTCCGGATACCGAGTTGCTGGTGGAAGCTGCGCTCGAGTTGTTACCGACCACACCTGCCAAGGTCCTCGACCTGGGCACCGGCAGTGGCGCCATCGCCTTGGCCCTGGCCAGCGAGCGCCCGGCGTGGAAGGTCACGGCGGTGGATCGCGTGCTTGAAGCCGTGGCCCTGGCCGAGCGCAACCGCCAGCGCCTGCATCTCAACAATGTCACGGTACTGAGCAGCCATTGGTTCAGCGCCCTGGCAGATCAGCGTTTTCAACTGATCATCAGCAACCCGCCGTACATCCCTTCCTCCGACCCGCATCTGGTGGAAGGCGATGTGCGCTTCGAGCCGGCCAGTGCGCTGGTGGCCGGTGCCGACGGGCTCGATGATCTGCGCTTGATCGTCGCCCAGGCACCGGACTACCTCGAAGCCGGTGGCTGGCTGATGCTCGAACACGGCTACGATCAAGCCAGTGCCGTACGCGATTTGCTGCTGACTCACGGCTTTGAAGACGTCCATAGCCGTATCGATCTGGGTGGTCACGAACGTATCAGCCTGGGGCGCTTGCCGTGCTGAATGATCAGGAATTGTTGCGCTACAGTCGGCAGATTCTATTGCAACACGTCGACATCGACGGCCAGTTGCGACTGAAAGAAAGCCGCGTGTTGATCGTCGGTCTCGGCGGTCTCGGCTCGCCGGTTGCGCTGTACCTGGCTGCGGCGGGTGTGGGTGAGCTGCACCTCGCCGACTTCGATACGGTCGACCTGACCAACCTGCAACGCCAGATCGTTCACGACACCGATAGCGTCGGCCTGAGCAAGGTTGATTCGGCGATCAAGCGCCTGAGCGCGATCAATCCCGAGATAAAACTGATCGCCCATCGCGCAGCCCTGGACGAGGATTCCTTGGCCGCCGCCGTGGCAGCAGTGGATCTGGTGCTCGATTGTTCCGACAACTTCTCCACCCGCGAAGCAGTCAATGCTGCCTGTGTCGCGGCCCGCAAACCACTGGTCAGTGGCGCGGCGATTCGCCTCGAAGGGCAACTGTCGGTGTTCGACCCGCGCCGTCCGGAGAGCCCTTGTTACCACTGTTTATACGGGCATGGCAGCGAAGCCGAACTGACGTGCAGCGAAGCCGGTGTCGTCGGGCCGTTGGTGGGGTTGGTGGGGAGCCTTCAGGCACTGGAAGCCATGAAACTGCTGGTCGGTTTCGGCGAGTCGCTGGTGGGGCGTCTGTTATTGATTGATGCGCTGGGCTCGCGCTTTCGCGAATTGCGGGTCAAGCGCGATCCCGGCTGTAGTGTCTGCGGTTCGACACATGCGTGAAGCGCCGATTGGCGTGTTCGACTCCGGTGTCGGTGGGCTCTCGGTGCTGGCCGAGATCCAGCGTTTGCTGCCCAACGAGTCACTGCTGTATGTCGCCGATTGCGGGAATGTTCCCTACGGCGAGAAAACCCCGGAATTCATCCGCCAGCGCTGTAGCGTCATGGCCGAATTTTTCCAGCAGCAGGGGGCGAAGGCCTTGGTGCTGGCGTGCAATACCGCGACCGTCGCAGGCGTTGCAGATTTGCGGCGTGATTATCCCCAGTGGCCCATCGTTGGCATGGAGCCTGCGGTCAAACCCGCCGCCGCTGCGACCCGCAGCGGTGTGGTGGGGGTGCTCGCCACCACGGGCACCTTGCAGAGTGCCAAGTTCGCAGCCTTGCTCGACCGCTTCGCCACCGACGTGCGCGTCATCACTCAGCCATGTCCCGGTCTGGTAGAACTGATTGAAAACGGTGATTTGCACAGTATGGCACTGCGTCAATTGCTGGCCCGGTATGTCGAGCCGCTGCTGGGCGCCGGGTGCGACACCCTGATTCTGGGATGTACGCATTATCCCTTCCTGAAACCTTTGCTTAAGCAGATGATCCCGGATGACATCAGTCTGATCGACACGGGGGCTGCTGTTGCGCGGCAACTTCAGCGTCTGTTGGCCGAGCGTGAATTGCTCGCCGATGGGCCGGTTCGTGCCGCTCAGTTCTGGACGAGTGCCGATCCGGTTCATTTCACAAATATCTTGCCGATACTGTGGAATACGCCCGGCGTTGTGAGAAGCTTCGAGGGGTAAGAAACGAGTGGGGGGCGAAAGAGCAATTGGTATGAACTTTTGATCAAACGTCGACTTCTATAGCGTAAAGCAACAGAAACCATACGAAATCGTTCGGAAAAGGATGTTTCTAGTGAAGCGACTATTCTGCTTGGCCGCGATTGCGGCCGCTTTAATGGGGCAAAGTTTCACCGCGCAGGCCGCAGGCGTGGAGTTCGGGGTCGGCCAGACTCCCGATTCAACCATGACCTATCGCCTGGGCATGCAATTCGATTGGGACAAGAGCTGGTGGCAAAGCGACGTGGGGCGTCTGACGGGTTTCTGGAGCGGTGCCTACACCTATTGGGACGGTGACAGTACTTCCAGCAACAACAGCTTGTCGTTCTCGCCGGTGTTTGTTTACGAGTTTGCCGGTCAGTCGGTCAAACCTTATATCGAAGCGGGTATTGGGGTGGCGTTTTTCTCCCATACCGAACTTGAAGAGAACGACATTGGCCAATCCTTCCAGTTCGAAGACCGTTTCGGTTTTGGTGCGCGTTTTGCCGGCGGTCATGAAGTCGGAATTCGTGCGACGCACTATTCCAATGGCGGTATGGCCAAACACAACGATGGCATAGAAAGTTACGCGCTGCACTACACCATGCCGTTGTAAACACGGTCAATGTGGAAGCGGGCTTGCTCGCGAATGCGATTTCACAGCCAACATCTATGTTGGATAGTAAATCGCATTCGCGAGCAAGCCCGCTCCCACATTTAATCTTCAGTGGCCTGATATTCAGCGATACACGCTGCTGATCCCCTGGCGTTCTTCAATGCACTCCGGTGCACCCATCTCGAATTCCCGGCAGATCAGCGGACGCTTTTCGTAGATCGTGCACATCATGCTGTTGCGATCCAGCGCTGCGCACCAGCCGTCGTCCAGACGCAGCATGACTTCGCCGCCCCAATCATCGGTATCGATAAAACGTTCGGGCACGCCTGTGTCGGTGATCAGCATCACTTCGAGCTGACAGCAGCACGCCGCGCAGGTCGAGCACGTGACGGCCGGTTCGGCGATTTGCGTGTGGGGAATGGTTTTCATGGCGCGCAGTGTAAGGCAGTGAACCGGTGCTGTGTGAAAGGCCTGACGGACGCTCAGTGCCGGGTATCTAGGGCGTGCCATCGGGCCATGAACTGAGTGCGGGAACAACTGCCGGTGAGGGCGATGTGCAGAGTAGATCCAGGATCGGCGGGTTGCTGCGCACCATGCGTTTGCCAATAGCCAGTTGCGCTGCGTTGGGCATTTTCGACAGCGGCCAAAGTGCCGCCATGAAAAGGCCTGGAAAGGCGATCTCCAATGGCCGGTTCTTGAGTTTTGCGAAGAGGTGCCGGGCCGCCTTACCCACCGGCCAACTGAGCGGTATGGGGAAGTCACTCTTTGCTGTCGGCGGTGTCTGGCCAAACCCAGGGCTGACCATGGTGACTTCAATGCCTTCCGGCGCCAGGTCGATGCGCAGCGATTCGAACAGGTAACGCAGCCCGACCTTTGACGCGCCATAGGCTTCCGCACGTGGCAACGGCAAATACGTCACGGAACTGGCGATGCCCACCATGTGCGGTGCGGTGCCTTTGCGCAGCAGGGGTATCGCGGCCTCGATGCAATAGGCGCTGGCGAGCAGATTGGTGCGCACCACGTGTTCGACAATGGACGAATCAAATTGCTGAACGTCGACATACTCGCAGGTACCAGCGTTGAGAATCACCGTGTCCAGCGATCCCCAGTCTTGTGCAATTTGCTCGCCGATTTCGCGCACTTGCTGGCTGTTGGTCAGGTCTCCAGGCAAGACCAGCACTTGTCCTGGATAGCGTAGCGACAAGACTTTCAGCACCGCTGCCGAGCGTGAACTGACGGCCACGTGAGCGCCCGTTTTCAGTATTTCTTCGGCCAGCGCGGCGCCAATGCCGCTACTGGCGCCGGTCAACCAGTAGCGCCGTGGGGGAGAAAAACTCATCCCATTCTCCTTTTCAGTCAGGCAATCGCCCGACCCAATATGGGTAAATGTTGGTCATTCAGCGCCCTGGGATCGAAGTAATCCCGGTGACGATAAACCTTGTCGTGCTGGCAGGTTTTTGAACGCGGCCAGCGCCCGTTGTCGGGACGTGCTCAGATTGACGATTGGCGATGGATAGTCCGCAATACCGAACAGGCCGCCGATGTTGGCCGGGTTGTGTACGTCCTTTTTGTCGAGCCCGGCCAGTTCTGGCAGCCAATGCTTGATGAACACGCCTTCGGCGTCGAATTTTTCCGACTGGCTCAACGGATTGAAAATCCGGAACCAGGGCGCCGAATCGGTTCCGGTGGACGAACTCCACTGCCAGCCACCGTTGTTCGCCGCCAGATCGCCGTCGATCAAATGCCGCATGAAAAAGCGCTCGCCTTCACGCCAGTCGATCAGCAGATTTTTGGTCAGGAACATCGCCACAACCATGCGCAGTCGGTTGTGCATCCAGCCGGTTTCAAGCAGTTGGCGCATGGCTGCGTCGATGATCGGCAGGCCGGTGCGGCCTTCTTGCCACGCCAGCAGTTCTTCCGGTGCATCGCGCCAAGCCAGGGCCTCGGTTTCCGGGCGGAAGGCGCGATGGCGGGAGACCCGTGGGTAACCCACTAGAATATGTTTGTAGAACTCGCGCCATAGCAGCTCGTTGATCCAGGTAACGGCGCCCACCTTTCCGCTGTCGAACTCGCCCTGATTGCATTGCAGGGCCGCGTGCAAACACTGGCGGGGCGAAATGACACCGGCAGCGAGATAGGCAGAGAGCTGGCTGGTGCCGGGTTTGGCCGGGAAGTCGCGTTCGTCTTTGTAATAGTCGATCTGGGCGTCGGCAAAGGCATCGAGACGGCGTCGGGCTTCGGTTTCACCGGCGGGCCAGAGTTTGCGCAAGCTGTCGCTGGGTGTTGCGAAACCTTCAACGCTGGATGGTACGGTGTCGCTGCTGATCGCCAATGGCGTTTGGACGGCAGGGGGGGCGACCCGCTTTGGCAATGACCCGCGCAATCTGTCGTAGCAGACCTTGCGGAACTGACTGAAGACCTGGAAGTAGGTGCCGGTCCTGGTCAGCACGGTACCCGGTTTGAATAGCAGTTGATCAAGGTAGCTACAGAGATCGATGCCATTGGCCTTCAGCACTTGGGCCACCGCCGCATCACGACGGCTTTCGTGAATGCCGTACTCCTCGTTGATGTGTACGGTGTCGATCTTCAACTGCTGACACAGGTCGAGCAGCACTGTCGGAGCGTCATTCCAACTTGATGCCTTGCGGATCAACAAAGGGATGTTCAGTTCGCCCAACGCGTGGCTCAACTCGCTCAGGTTGCGCAGCCAGAAATCCACTTTGCACGGAGCATCATCGTGCTCCAGCCACTGCTCCGGGCTTAACAGATACACCGCCACCGCCTGGCCGCGCGCTGCGCCAGCCGAGAGGGCGGTGTTGTCGTTCAGGCGCAAATCGCTGCGCAGCCAGATCAATTGCATGGTGGTGTCCGGACGATTCATTAAATGAGCCCGCGCAGAACAAGTTCCTTATGCGCCGATAACGGGTCTTCGGCGAAGGACAAATCAGCGATCTCGGCAGTTCTTACGGGCAACTCGGCGTGATGGATACGTACCGTGGGCCCGGCAATTATTTTTGGGCAACTGACACCGTTCAAAAGTTTTGGCAGCTGCGAAAGGTTTATGGCTTTGCTGGAATACAGCAGCACGCCGCGGGCTTGCAGGTGATCAACCGCCATCGCGAGCTCGCCCGCGGGCACGGGCCAGTCGAACACTTCCACCGGGCAATCGGCGCTGCTGATCAGCCAAGCGGTGAGCCACAGGTGAGGTTCCAGCGGCATATCCGACTGATTGATCAACAGCAGTGGCGCGGCGCGTAACTGACGGTTGTTATGGTAGATGCGTGCGCCGAATTTGCTGCGTAACCAGGAATAAAAGAACGCCCGCTCCATCTGCGCGCCAAACTGGCCCTGCCAACGCTGTTCCAGTTCCGCCAGCAACGGCAGCAACAAGCGTTCACACAAGGTTCGCGGTGGATACAGCGCCATGGCTTGATTGACGGTGTCATCGAGGGCGCGTTCGTTCAGGTGTGACACCGCTTGCAGCAGTGTCTGGCGCAGCACTTGCCAATCGTTTTCGACGGGTTCGGTAAACGCTTGCGGCATGTCCAACAGTTGCTTGACCTGACTGACAGCCACACCGCGATTGAGCCAGGTGAGGATGGTCAGGATGCGTTGAACGTGTTCGGCTGAGAACAACCGATGGCCTTTGGGTGTGCGTTGCGGAACGATCAGGCCATAACGCCGTTCCCAGGCTCGCAGGGTCACGGCGTTGACACCGGTCTGGCGCGCCACTTCACGGATCGGCAGCCAACCTTCGTCCAGGGCCTTTTTGAAATCATCACCGAGGTCTTCGCTGGCGCTCGAGTCGATTAGGGCTTTCATTAAATCGCGTTTCGCAGACTGAGATTTTCCGGATGCGGCTGCAGGTAAACCTGTTGCGCGATGTAAGTATCCGGGTTCTGGCGGAAGTGATGCTTGAGCAGGGTCAATGGCACCACCAGCGGCACGATGCCTTGACGGTACTGGCCGATAATGTGCTGCACTTCCTGTTTGTCTTCAGGGCTGATGACTTGCTTGAGGTAGCCACTGATATGTTGCAAGACATTGGTGTGGGTGCGACGTGTGGCGCATTTTTTCAATGCCGCCATCAATGCACTGAAGTAGCGCGGGCCCAGTTCGTCGGGGGTGGTCTGACTCATGTTACCCAGCAAATTGCCCAGGGTTTTGTATTGCACCGGGTTATGCGCCATCAGCAGGTATTTGTAGCGCGAGTGGAATTCGGTGAGGCTGCGGCGGGTAAGGCCTTCTTGCAGCAATTGCTGCCAGGCGCTGTAAGCGAACACGCGGGTGAGGAAATTTTCCCGCAGCACCGGATCGTTGAGCCGACCGTCTTCTTCTACCGGCAAATCAGGGTGCAGTGCGCAGAACGCCTGGGCATAGACACCTCGACCACCACCCTCCACCGGCACACCGTTGACGTGATAGACCTTTACCCGTTCCAGTCCGCAGGACGGAGATTTCTGCATGAAGATGTAGCCGCAGATATCGTTCAACTGACTGGCCATTGTCTGGCCGTACTCGGTGAGCGGCCGAGTGACATTCAGTTCGGCGTGAACGCTGCCTACGGCTTCGGGGTGTTGCGGGTCGCCCACAAGGCGGATCGGCTCACGGGGGATGCCGAGACCAATGGCGACTTCCGGGCATACTGCGATGAAATCGAAATAGTCAGTGAGGGTCTGACTGCACAGGCGTGATGCCTTGTGCCCGCCGTTGTAGCGAACTTCGGCCCCCATCAAGCAAGCGCTGATAGCGATCTTCGGTTTCACGGGGGCGTGGATCATCAGAGCACCTCGAATCTAAACCTGTACAGAGTGATGGTTCTGTACAGCATGACTTCATCATAGATTCAAAGGTGTACAAGTCAAACATTTTGTATAAGTTTTGTAATGGGCAATGAAGACCTTGTGGGCTCGCTCCCACAGGGTCTAGTATTTTTTCGCGGTTTTACGGTTGGGCTGCTGTCCACTTCGACAGCAGCAATTGATGCGGGTCGATGCGGTTACTGCAGGTGTTCTTGCAAGCGACGAGCAGCCTCCTGACCGCTGAGCCAAGCGCCTTCGACACGACCGGACAGGCACCAGTCGCCGCACACATACAGGCCCAGGTCGGCATCGGCGAGCGCGCCCCATTCATGGCTGTTGGCGGGGCGGGCATAGAGCCAGCGATGGGCGAGGCTGAAGCTCGGGGCGGGCATGGAGTCGTGCAACAGTTCGGCGAATGCGCCGTGCAATTGCTCGATCACGGCCTCCTTGGACAGGTCGATATGTTGCCGGCTCCAGGCGCTGGTCGCGTGCAACACCCAGGTGTCCAGGGTGTTGTCGCGTCCCGGTTTGCTGCGGTTGCGGGCCAGCCAGTCGAGGGGGCTGTCCTGCACGAAACAGCCTTCCATAGGCGTGTCCAGCGGTGTTTCGAAGGCCAGGGCGACGGCCCAGGTCGGGTCCATTTTTACCCCGGCAGCGACCCCGGCCAGCTTCGATGCAGCCGCCAGCAGCGCGGTGGCTTGAGGCGCGGGTGTGGCGATCACCACGTGACTGAACGGACCGTGGGTGAAGCCTTCGGCGTCCTGCAAATGCCAGTGTTCTTCGCCGCGATAGACTTCGGTGATCCGGCAAGCGAACTGTACTTCCAGATCGCCGAGCAGGCCGCGGGTGATGGCGCTCATGTGCGGCGTGCCTACCCAGCGCGTCTGTTCGTCCGGTGACAGGCTGAGTTGGCCGCCGTGGTAGGTGTAGAGCTGAGGCGTCCACTCGGCGACCCAGCCGTTGGCTTGCCAACGCTGGACTTCGGTGACGAAGCGGCGGTCGCGGGCAGTAAAATATTGCGCACCCATGTCCAGAGCACCCGCATCGCTGCGCTTGCTCGACATGCGTCCGCCACTGCCGCGGCTTTTATCGAAAAGCTGGACGACATGCCCTTTATCAGTCAGGGCTTGAGCGGCTGAGAGCCCGGCGATGCCGGTGCCGATGATTGCGATAGGTACAGTCATAGGGGCCTCGTTTACCTTTCTGTACAGACTACGCCGTAGGTTCACCCTGTACAATATTGTTTTTTGGTATAACTTTTAGCGTTCTCGATCTGACAGCTTGGCCTATTGTTAAACACAGAGCCTGCCCGATACCAAAGATCCCTGCTTATAAAAATAGACTAGTGATCAGGGTTAAACGCCACGCGAGGAAGAAGTCATGCACATATTGCTGACAGGCGGTACTGGTTTGATAGGACGTCAACTCTGCCAGCACTGGTTGAGTCAGGGACATCGTCTGACGGTCTGGAGTCGCAAGCCTGAAAAAGTCGCGAAAACCTGCGGCACGCAAGTGCGTGGTATTACCCGGTTGGAGGACATCGATCAGTCCCCGCTGGACGCCATTATCAATCTGGCAGGCGCGCCGATTGCCGACCGGCCCTGGACTCACAAGCGCAAGGCGTTGCTCTGGAGCAGCCGCATCACCCTGACAGAAACGTTGCTGGCTTGGCTCGAAAAACGTGAGCAAAAACCTTCCCTGTTGATTTCCGGTTCGGCGGTGGGCTGGTATGGCGATGGGGGAGAGCGTGAGTTGACCGAGGCTTCACCCCCTGTCATCGATGATTTCGCCAGCCAGTTGTGCATCGCCTGGGAAGAAACCGCCCAGCGTGCCGAGGCTTTGGGCGTTCGGGTTGTGCTCGTTCGTACCGGGTTGGTGTTGTCGGCCGAGGGCGGTTTTTTGTCGCGGCTTTTGCTGCCATTTAAACTGGGGTTGGGCGGGCCGATAGGCAATGGTCGGCAGTGGATGCCATGGATCCATATCAACGATCAAATCGCCTTGATTGATTTTCTTCTGCATCAGAAAGACGCCAGCGGTCCTTATAATGCGTGCGCACCCAAACCGGTGCGTAATCGCGAGTTTGCCAAGACACTAGGCAGCGTGCTGCACCGCCCGACGTTCATGCCGATGCCGGCCTTGGCCTTGAAAGTAGCGCTGGGTGAGTTGTCATTGTTGCTGTTGGGTGGTCAGAAGGCCCTGCCGGTTCGCTTGCTGGAAGCGGGTTTTACATTCCAGTTCACTAATTTGCACGCGGCCCTGGACGATCTGTCCAGCCGCCTCTGACATAGGACGTTGCATGACCGATCACGCATTGCTTCTGGTTAACCTGGGTTCACCTGCCTCCACGTCGGTGGCGGATGTGCGCAGCTACCTCAATCAATTTCTGATGGACCCGTATGTGATCGACTTGCCATGGCCAGTGCGACGCTTGCTGGTGTCGCTGATCCTGATCAAACGCCCGGAGCAGTCAGCCCACGCCTACGCGTCGATCTGGTGGGAGGAGGGCTCGCCCCTGGTTGTGCTCAGCCGTCGCCTGCAACAGGCCATGACGGCGCAGTGGACCCACGGTCCGGTGGAGTTGGCGATGCGCTACGGCGAACCGTCGATTGAAACGAAGCTGGTGCAGCTGGCCGCTCAGGGCCACAAAAGAATCACCCTTGCGCCGCTGTATCCACAGTTCGCCGACAGCACTACCACGACAGTGATCGAAGAAGCCAAGCGCGTGCTGCGCGAGAAAGGACTCGAACTGCAACTGTCGATTCTCCAGCCATTTTACGATCAGCCGGAATACCTCGATGCGCTGGTGGCCAGCGCGAAGCCCTATTTGCAGCAGGATTACGATCACTTGTTACTGAGCTTCCACGGTTTGCCGGAGCGGCACCTGACCAAACTCGATCCGACGGGGACGCATTGCTTCAAGAATGAGGATTGCTGCAAAAACGCTTCGCCAGCGGTACTAGCCACCTGTTATCGCGCGCAATGCCTGCGCACGGCGTCGGAATTTGCCAAACGCATGGGCTTGCCGGACGGCAAATGGTCGGTGTCATTTCAGTCGCGTCTGGGGCGAGCCAAGTGGATCGAGCCCTACACCGAAGCGCGTCTCGATGAACTGGCCAAGAGCGGCATTAAAAAGATCCTGGTGATGTGCCCGGCGTTCGTTGCCGATTGCATCGAGACGCTGGAGGAGATTGGTGATCGCGGGCTGGAACAGTTCCGCGAAGCGGGAGGGGAGGAGTTGGTGCTGGTACCGTGCCTCAACGATGACCCGCAGTGGGCGCGGGCGTTGAGTGCACTGTGCGAAAGGGCCCCGTTGGCCCTGTAGGAATACAACCTGTGGGTTGACGGGCCGTTGTGGCGAGGGGGCTTGCCCCCGTTCGGCTGCGAAGCAGTCGTAAATCCAGCGAACGCGGTCTTTCAGGTGACTCGCGGTTGAAGGATTTAGGGCCGCTTCGCGACCCAACGGGGGCAATCCCCCTCGCCACAAGAGTATTGCGTGAGGCTTTAGATCAGTGGCTCATCCGCCTTCTTGTGCTTCCAGCTGTCATTGCCCGGCAGCAACAGGTTCAGCGCAATCGCCACCACCGCGCACAGCGCGATGCCTTTGAGACCGAAGTCATCCTGGCCGGTCCCGGTGCCGACCAACATACCGCCAATCCCGAATACCAGGGTCACCGACACAATCACCAGATTGCGCGCTTCGCCCAAATCGATCTGGTGGCGAATCAGCGTGTTCATGCCCACCGCCGCAATCGAACCGAACAACAGGCAGAGAATTCCGCCCATCACCGGCACCGGAATGCTTTGTAGCAGTGCCCCGAACTTGCCGACAAACGCCAGGCTGATAGCGAAGATCGCCGCCCAGGTCATGATTTTCGGGTTGTAGTTCTTGGTCAGCATCACCGCGCCCGTCACTTCGGCGTAAGTGGTGTTGGGTGGGCCACCAAACAGGCCGGCTGCGGTGGTGG
>Ga0065714_10002732_pt1 | contig 12903 bp, 7 predicted proteins | sample MisRhiReplicate2_FD_59101 | JGI IMG/M metagenome (GOLD analysis project Ga0065714, IMG submission 59101) | Miscanthus rhizosphere microbial communities from Kellogg Biological Station, MSU, sample Rhizosphere Soil Replicate 2: eDNA_1 v2... | ecosystem: Host-associated > Plants > Roots >... | reverse complement strand
CTGAACCAGACCGACGACCTGGAGCAAGCCTTCAAACTGGCCAGGGCCACCGTTGCGGAACGCGAGCTGGCAGACAGCTTCGAAGCCTCTGAACCGCAGATCTGGGCGCCAAAAACCGTTCTCTCTCACTGGCAGCTGTTACGCAAGCAGCAGGCACGAAAAGCGCTTCAAAGTGTCTCCACCGACAGCAAGGATGCAAAGAGCAACTAAGCTGAAGAGTATCAAGGGGGAAACACTATGTACTTGACGCCTCAACACGTACTGCTTGCCGGAGCGACCGGGTTGACCGGTGAACATTTACTTGATCGCCTGCTCAATGAGCCCACGATCTCACGAGTATTGGCGCCCTCACGCCGGCCATTGGCCGAGCATCCCCATCTGGAAAATCCGGTCGGCGACCCCGCGGTGTTTCTGCCGCAATTGAATGGTCGCGTCGACATCGCCTACTGCTGCCTGGGCACCACCATCAAGAAAGCCGGCTCGGAACAGGCGTTTCGCGCGGTGGACCTGGACATGGTAGTGGCGTTCGCCAAACGTGCACGGGAGTTGGGCGCACGGCACCTGATTGTGATCAGTGCCCTGGGCGCCGATCGCAGGTCACCGATTTTCTACAACCGGGTCAAAGGCGAGATGGAATATGCATTGCGCGCGCAGGACTGGCCGCAACTGACCATTTGCCGACCTTCGCTGCTGCTGGGCGAACGTATGGAACCGCGCATGGCCGAGCAATTCGTCGGGCCTTTGTCCCGTTTGATCCCCGGCAAATACCGCGGCATCGAAGCCTGCCAACTGGCCCGTGCCATGTGGCGACTGGCGCTGGAAGAACAGGATGGGGTGCGCATTGTGGAGTCGGATGAGTTGCGAAAACTCGGCAAGTAGTTCAGGGGTGACTGACATTACACCTTCGTGGACAAGCAAACATTGCCCGGCCCTTCCCATAGGGGCTAAATGACGGATTGAAAATCGGGTTCATTCCTTTGAGCCAATTAAACATTTGATGGTGTTGCAGGCATGGGCCAATGGCTTGATAGCATCACCGACCAGTTAACCGTCAACCCACAATACTGTTCAGTTTTTTCGTTATATCTCACCTACCCCGCGCAATGTTGCGGCCTGCGTATCAATTCGTCGCAACGCTCTCAACTTGAACACATTGAAGTCGCACGCGACCCTATGCGCGGCCGAGCCTGGACATATCAAATAACGAATGCCATACATAGATACCGCACACACTTCTCCCCCCTCAATAAAACTTATGGAGCGCCAACATGACAACTCATCCTGCAACTCACACACACACTAAAAGATCGATACTCAAACTATGTCTACACACTTCACACCTACCCATAACGATGTAACACAACCAACAAACATCCGCGTCACCGACATCAATTCTTCCCCTATAGAAAAAGTCGACTTATCCAACACCGAAGACCAGCAGCGTCGGCGTAGGCTGACCCTCCAGGATCAACAACATGGCCCTGTGCGCATTGGCGAGCTCACCATCAGCCGCCAGGACTTGTATGAAATGGGTGCCAGGCTAAATGGTCAGGTGATCAGCGCCAGTCAGCCGATCCCGCTTGAGCCCGACCAGACGTTCATGGACGCCCTGCAATTTGACCCGGCCAAGGTCGAGGGCCGGCTGCAATCCCCTCAACATAGCGACAGCTGCGCGGGGTTGCTGTTTGAACTGGGCATGCTGCGCTCAGCCAGCGCCCAATCCTTGCTCACAGCATCGTCATCCGACCTGTCGGCGCCCATGCAAAGCCTTGGAAAACTGCTGGACTCCGCCCAGCAGTTGTCATGGAGTACCCCGACGCTGCCTGACAATCTGCCGGGCTGGGCCGACAAGATCAAAAGCCGCGGCATGACCAGCATGGGCGTCGGATTGCAGGGCTACGGTATCTACAGCGGCATCATGGGAACCGCAGAGGCTCTGAAGAAAGGCGATCTGGTTGACGCCGGTATCAACATGGGCGGAATCGGTGCCGAGGTGAGTTCATTGTTCCTCGAGCGGGGGCTGGAGAGCGCCGGCAGAAACATGATGCTCAATGGCGGGAAAGTGTTCGCAGGATTCAGCGCAACCAGCGCCGGCAAGTTCCTGGCACGCGGCGCCGGCCTGCTTGCCAGCGTCCTGACCCTTCCGTTTGATATTTACACCGCCATCAAAGCGTTCAACGATGCCGCCAGCGCCACCGGCAAACAAGCTCAGGATCACTACTTCAATGCAGCGCTAAGCTTGACCAGCGCCGGGCTGAGCATTGCTCTGGGCGTAGCCGCCCTGGCCGGCTTCAGTGCCGCCGGCCCGGTCGGCATCGCCGCCGCCGCAGTTTTAATACTCGGTTCGAGAATTTACAGCGCCGCCCGCCAGGTCGATGACATCGACGATTACATTACCCTGAGCATTCACGAGCGTTGGCGTTCAGGCTGGTTCGCGTTCACCGGGCAAGCACTGGATCAAGACATCCTCGACCGCTTTCTGATCGCCAAAACCGACACCAGCTATAGCGAACTACTCAAGAAGACCGCTCGAGGCTGGCTGGACAACGAACTCAAGGACAGCGTCGAATCAGTGGTTCTGGGAAGTTACCAGGTCGAGCTTCAGCCGGTTAAACACTGGAAACTCCAATGGGACGCTGCCGCAGGCGAACGCCCCTACACCGACGTCAAAGAACCCGAGATCAAGGAAACCGACGACTCGTTCGACGCGAGTGAAGGCATCAGCCACATTCCCGGAGCAATCACCGGCAGCCCCGGCGAGAACAAAGGCCTTCTCTGGCAACTGGGAGGCGGCAATGACACGGTTGTCGGAGTCAAGAACAGGCCCAACTATTTCAGTTTCAGCGCGGGCAAAAAGGTCCTTACCGGGGGTGAAAAGAACGATCAGTTTACGTTCCAGATAACCAATGACGACGTCGAGGCATCAGGACAACCCGGTAGTCGCCTGCAGGGAGGCGATGGAAATGACACATTGGTTCTGCAGGGAAACGTGTCGCGCGACAAACCTCATCCCGGCTTCGACATTGATCTGCACGGCGGAAAATTGAGCCGGCGCGCGAGCACTGACAATGCCCCCGTCATCCTCGACTCAATCGAAAACGTTGAAACACTGGCGGGGGCCACAAACCATGTCACGGGAACGTCTCAGGCAAACCGGATTGTGCTGCACGGAACCCATGACGTTGCCGATGCAGGGGAAGGTGACGACGAGATTACGATCAAGGGTTTCAATAGCCAGGTCAAGGGAGGCGCCGGCACGGACCGCTACTTCATCGCCGACGAGACCGGCGCAACAACGCTGATCGAAGATGGAAAGGACGCAAGCGTCATACAAATGGATTGGGCATTCGAACGCATTCAGAGTTGGCACATCGACGGGACTTCGCTGGTGCTGGTTGCATTACGCGGGATTGATGGAGAACTGCCGGAAACCACCTTGACCCTCCGCGGGGTCTATCGACAGATTGCCCACAAGCGACACCTGCTGAACGACAAACTTATATTCAATACCAAAGACAAGTATTCACTCAAACCTGATTTGCCCCAACATCTGGACGGTCACGACACCCTCCCTGTCAAAGCAATCATTCTGTCCATCGGCGAGCCCAAAAAATCAGCACAACTGTTGACGGTCACTGAACACCCGGTATCCAGCGAGCCGGAGTCCAGCTATTTCATTTATCGCAATTTGCCTTCGACAGTCCTGGATGTGCAGCATGAAAGCGACTCAACCTTCAGCACACTCTATTTGGACTACGACAGCCAACAAATAGAAGCCGTAGAGGCAAACTACACAGTCACCTCAACGCGTAACGGAAGTTTCGACTACCTGCATTACAAAGACGTCAGCATGACATTGCGCTTCACCGACCAAAAGTGTCTGACCCTCAAGAACATGGCCCGTAATCGCCCAACCCGCGGAAGTAATGTCGCGGGGAGCCTGATCGCGTCGGGCCTTGTACTGACGCACAGGTTTCTCCTGGTTATGCGTGACGGGACTTCCTTCCGGGTCCAGCCACCCCACTATTCCTACTTCGACGATCACCGCCAACCGGGTCGTAAAACGGTACAGACGCGCCAGTCGCTAGTTCAGCGTGACGGTCACTATCTCATGACACAACCAACCGCCTACTCAGCCATGGTGCTCAAACCGCAAGCGCAACGCGTAAACATCGATGCTGCGGTTCAGGCAGGCGTGTACGTGCTGGAGGGGCAGGCAGCGACCTACGACGTCTATCCGACCGCCGACACAATCCTCAGGCTGTCGACTTCAGCGGCAATTGCCAACGCTGTCGGAGCCTCCACCTGGAACATTCATACGCAGCACTTGAGCGAGCCAATCAGCCGCGAGCACATCAGGTTGAGCGACACGCAGCTTTGGATCGGTCGCATCCTCATTCTGTTACCCAATGATGAAACCACTGATGCCCCGATGGAAACGGTGCGCGTGTTCACGTCCGCCGGCCATCGATACGACATCCAACAGGAATTTGCCCTGGTGCATCTGGCAGAAATCAATGCTCATGCTTATTCCAGTGTCGACGCCATCCAGCTGCACATCAGGCTGCATCACCAAGGCAACCATCCGATGGCCGATCTGGTGTTCATACAGCACCTGCAACTGCATAACGACAACAGCAAATCCGTTTATTACGACAGTGTCGCCCAGGACTGGACGCTCGAAGGTGACTGGTCCCGCAAGTTGCATAACGAAGACTTGTACATCGCACCGCTCCCCGCGGCCGAGGTCGCTGTGGATCACTGATCAAAAATCCCGTTACCACTTTTTTTATCATTCAATTACGAAGCGACGGTTATAAGCGGCAACCCTCACCTCATCACTGGAAAGGAATCCAGCATGGCCCCCAAACCACCGATATTTTCACCACCCAAAATCAATCTGCCTGAATTACCGGCATTGACCCCGCCGCGACTGCAACCGGACGGGAATCTGCCAGGCATTCGCCCGAACATAGGGCAAGACGCATCGCAGCCCGCAGTTGCAGTGCCGCAAGGTCCTGGAAGTGGAACGATCTCATCGCTAACTCTATGGTCCGGCGGTGTACTAACGGTACATACGCAGGACTCCCCCACGACCACACCGCCAGCACGCACAGAGAGCAACGACCCGCTTGGCAGGTATCAAATGTCCTTGAGTTCGACAAGAACACTGCCAGCCCCCAACTTTAACGGGTTCAGAATCTATGCAAATCGCAAATACGCCGACATCGACAGCGGCGGTACGGTTCTGGTGAGTTATGACGCAGGCCTGGGCTCCTACCGTGCGAAGCTGCGTACCGAACTGACGCCTTCCGGGCCGGCATTGCAGCTCAACGCTGACGGAAAAACCTGGCGCCTGGCGCCCTCTCATGCAGAAGGCCAAGCATCGGGGATCGCGCCCCACGCCCATAACTTGCCGACCGGCAGCACCTCCACGCCACCTTCCCCTCCTGGAGCAACCGCTCTCGCACTTCGCGCCTATATCGATACCACCCACTATGTCTGGAACCCGGACACAAGCAACCACCAGGGGTACATCGTTCTGCACCGAAAAAAAGGGTTGGATAACGACTCCGGTCTCGAGACTTACCTTACTTTCCAAGACGACAACGGTTTGTTTGTCGAAGTCGAACCGAGCTCAAGCCCGATCGACCAGCCCGCGGACAAACTATCAGCGTGGACCGATCGTGACCTCTGGGATTTTTATGGCATACACAGCAGTGACATCACCCGCTTTCGCGACGAAGCGGCGGTCACCGGCAGGAAGCCGCAATGGGCCACCCTCCGTCCGCAGAGGCTTGAGAAACCCTATCTGTTCGCTGAACTTCGACGCTGGCTAGCCCCACGTATGAGCCAGGATGAATTTAACGGGCGAATGGCGCCTCTGAACTATTCGGTCGAGCAATGGGCCGCGCATCTCGACTGGATCAGTATCGATTTGGTTGCCAGGCGCCGACTTGAAGTACACGAGCGCAAGCTGGACCACCTGCAAGCGCAAACCAGCGTCGAGGCAAAACGTCCACGCCTGGCGGATGAACAAGCAGAGATTGCCGCAGTGCCCGACTACGTTACAAAGTCCCTTGAGAACGGAGCACTGAGAGACCAGTTGATCGAACAACTTCGGTCCCGGACAAGCACCGAACCCGCCGTGAAATCGCTGGAGGAGATCACCCGCCAGATTCAACCCTACAACTTGTCGACGCGCCAGCTCTCACGTCTGCTCGATGACTTACAGGCCGACGGACGCTTCCCCCAATGGGCCGAGGATCTCAAACACTCATCGACGGACGAAACAAACCCCAATCGTTTCGATGAAGTTTATGAGGAGCTACTGCCCGAAATAATGAACATCAGAAACCGGACAACTCATAACATCGACTTCGCCGCCCACTTCACCCGTCCATTCCTCAATGCCCTACTCACTAAAGCCGGCTACCAACGCAACAAATACAACTGTTTATACAGAACCGATATTCCCGCCATGTTCAGGGGCGATGATCGCAGCCCCTTCGAGTTCTTCAATGGGCACATGCGTCCACGCCAGGTCCACGTGACTGGCTCAACAACTCAGAAAGCCGTGAGCGCAACCTTTAGCCTGTCAGAGGCAGGCGTTCATACACGAGTCGTTTCGGAAGTGGAAGCGCTTCTTTATGACACTCAGCATCACAAATATCCGGGAAAAAAAACCGACTTCAATTCAACTCGCGACAGCGAAGAAAGCGACGAAAGTTCCTCAAGCAGTGCCGAGGATAGCGACAGCCATTCCGATAGCCAGTCCGATAACAGTCCAGGTAACTCGCTATTCTGGAACTCTGAAAAAAACTACATCGCAAGAAGACAAAATCAGAACATCGGATTTGACTATTTGCTCGACACCCGAGGTATTGAAGTGGTTCCAGGCGAAGAAAACCTTGTTTTCAATGCCTCTGCAAGAACCGAAAAGAAGCCCGGAGAAAAGATCACCTTTCCCGTCGATTCATATGAAGGGCATATTTCAATGTTCGCGCGCGGTTTGAGTGCTGACAGAATCTGGCTGATCAACTCGAGCGGGACACGCGCAGCGAAAGTCAATGACATCTGTTCTATATATTTACTTCAGCCTGAATCCGCCAGGCCTCTGTACCGTCCCAATGCAGGAAGACCGATCGAAGAAAGAACCTGGGCGGGCCATGAGAATAGACATGAATATGATGACTTGATTGATCAAGTCGCAAATGCCGGCAAGCCTGTCATTAACCTCGCAGACAAAGAAATATATTCAAACGATATTGTGTTTCCGTAACGTCTCAGACGATCACCATCGAACTAGACCGGCTTCAGGGAAGCCGGCCAACTTTCAATCAACTATTGGAAAGGAATCCAGCATGACTCCAAAACCACCGGGATCTTCGATACCCAAAATAAACATACCTGAATCGCCAGCATTGAATCTGCCGCCACTGCAGGGTGCTGGACAATCTGCAATCGTTCGCCCTGGCGTACAGGCGGGCACGTCACCGGACTCGACGACACCCGTCCCTCTATTACCGGGAACAGGTCCGTCGCACGTTCAACCGGCGCCACCGGCATTGCCCCCCTTAAACGTTCAGGACATTGCCCCTGCCAGACCAACAGCAGCCGCTACAGGGGCCGACCCGCTATACATATTTCGCCTGTCCACATTCTCTGCCTCGCTCCTGCCTGCACCCGGTGCGGGCGGGTTCAGAGTCCAGGCACACCACCGCTACGCCGACATTTCGTCCGGCGGCACGGTACTTGTGGAGTTCGACGCCGCAATGGGACTGTTCCGCGCAAAGCGGCGTAACGAAAGGACTGCGTCCGGGCCGTGGTTGCTGCTGAATGCCGACGGCAAGACCTGGCGCCTGGCATCATCGAAAGACACCACTGGCGCCGAGCTGTTGCCCGGCGGTTCCTCGGTGCCCCCCTCGCAAACACCACAACCAACGCCTGCACAAACTACCCACCAGCCTCGTTACGTCGACATTGCCCACTACACCTGGGACCCACGCGCGACCAATCACCATGGGTATACGGTGTTGCATAGAAAACCGGACACGGACCCGCTCGCCGCCCCGGCGATTCAATATTCGTTTGTGGATTTCAACGGACTTTTTGTCAGAGTCGAGCCCGCGACAACGCCGATTGACCGGCCAGCACAGCAAATACCCGCCTGGACAGACAGTGACATCTGGGATTTTTACGGCCTGCACGGTGCAGACATCACCCGCTTTCGCGCCGAGGTCGCCAGTACAGCCAAGAAACCGCAATGGGCCCAACCTCGAGTCAATCGACGCCACAAACCTTACCTGATCAACGAGCTTCGGCGTTGGATGTCACCCGAGAAGACCCAGGACGAGTTTGCCGCGCTCATGGCGCCTCACTCGTACGGGCAATTGTCGGCGATGCTCGCCAATGTGGAGCTCAGTCGGTCCACGCCCCAGCCAACGCGTCCCCAAAAGCGCCCATTGGTTGACGAGCAACCAGGGCCTTCTCAAAAACGCCCGTTGATCGAGGAACAGCCGGAGCCCGGTTTGCCGGCGATACCACCGCGTCTGCCGGACACGCAACCGACCGCAGAGACGGAAACCGCCCCTCTCTACGTCGAGATGGCACGTGAAAATGCAGCAATGAGAGGCAAGCTTCTGGAACAACGTCAAGTCCAGATGAACTCGCGCGGCGCCCACAACTCCCTGGAAGAGGTAGCGGCGGCGATAAAACCTTACAACCTGTCGAACCGCCAGCTCAGGCAGATGCTCGCTGAGATACAGACCGATGGAGCCGCCCCGCTGTGGGCCGAGAACCATAAACAAACATCCATGGACGAGACAAACGTTAACCGGTTCGACGACACCTACCAGGAGTTGCTGCCAGAAATCCTGAGCCTGCGAAACAGCGGGCAGGGTTTTACAGACTTCAACGCCAACTTCACCCGCCGCTATCTCGATGGTTTACTGGCCTACGCCGGGTACAACCGCAATAAATACAACTGTTTGTACCGAACGGATATTCCGGCCATGTTCAGGGGCGATGACCGTACACCCTTCGAATTTGTCCGAGACGGCCACATGCTCCCGCGCACAGATCTGGGCGAGGGTTCAACGTCACAAAAGGCCGTGAGCGCAACCTTCAGCCTGCTCGACGCAAAAAAATACATCAGCCGCTTTGGAAAACAATCCGGGATAGAAGAACTTCTCTACAACACTCAGTACCACAAATACCCCGGTGACTTGAACAACACCGCATCGCGCGATACGGACTCAAGTGACGGCGAAAGCGCTTCAGACATTGACAGCGACTCCGACGGAGGCGGCAGTGGCTCGGACAACGAATCGGGGCGACTTAAGGAGAAGGAGAAGGAGAAGGACTACTACCCGAAAAGACACAACCAGAACATTGCCTTTTGCTACCTTTTCGACACTCGCAACATCGAGATCCTACCGGCCCGTGAGAACTATCACTTCAACAAGGATGCACTGGAAGAGTCGAAAAAAACGGGAGGCAAAACCTGGTTTCCGGATGATGACCTTGAAGGGCATATCTCAGTGTCCAGCCGCGGCTTCAGTGCCGACCGGATCTGGCTGGTCAATTCGACCTTTACCCGTGCAGCGCGGGTCAATGACATCTACTCACAATCCTATGATCGCACCGGAAACTCATCCAGAGGCGAGGCGGACATGATCGAAGAGATGACATGGGCAGGCGCAAACAACATGGGTGACTACGACGCCCTGATTGATCAGGTCGCGGCGGCCAACAAACCGGTGATCAACTTTCCCGCCGGCAAAGAGGTATTTTCCAATGACGTTGTCTTCACACCCGATGTAACAACGCCAGCAAGCGACTGATCACTTTTAACCGGCACCCGGCAAATAATTCATCCAGCAGCGCCTGAATCGTATTCATTCGCTGCTGGATGAGTTGCAGGATCTTTCGGTTCAGCGGACTGCTCGCGATAGCGCGCGCAGCGCTCTCCTCACAACCCTCCCGTCGCCTGAAACCCTACCCCCATCACCGTCAACAACGACAGCGGCAACAATAAGGTGTCGAGCAAGGCGCTGGCCGGTAGATCGACGCCGGGGTAACTCGGGGCTTCGGCGCCGAAGCGATCCATGGCACAGCAACCGCCATTCATGGCATACAAATCCAGACGCGTCCCCGAATACACCACCGGTGCTCCAGGCTTGGCGGCATCGAGCGTTCGGACCGTGGCGCAGCCAGCCAATTGCAGCGCCAGCACAATCGCCAGCAGCCTATTCATCGCTGGTCAGATGGTGTTCGCCCCAACGCGGCAGCATGTCCTGGGGAATGTTCAGCAGATTGAGAATTCGCGCCACGACGAAATCGATCAAGTCGTCGATGGTTTGCGGCTGATGATAAAAGCCTGGCGACGCCGGCAAAATCGTCACGCCCATGTTGGACAACTTGAGCATGTTCTCCAGATGGATGCTCGAATACGGCGCCTCACGCGGTACCAGAATCAGCTGACGACGTTCCTTCAAGGTGACGTCGGCAGCACGCTCGATCAGGTTGTTGCAGGCCCCCGTCGCAATAGCCGACAAGGTCCCCGTGGAACACGGCACCACCACCATCGCTGCCGGCGCGCCAGAGCCCGAGGCCACTGGCGACATCCAGTCTTCCTTGCCATACACCCGAATCTGTCCGGCGGCAGCGCCGGTGTATTCAGTGAGGAAGGCCTGCATCATCTGGGTTTTCGGCGGCAGCGTAACGTCGGTCTCGGTGGCCATCACCAGTTGCGCAGCCTTGGAGATCATGAAGTGCACCTCACGGTCTTCACGAATCAGGCAGTCCAGCAGGCGCAAACCATATTGGGCGCCGGAAGCACCGGTCATCGCCAGCGTGATGCGTTCCGGGCCGTTGTTCATTGCAGCGCCTCAGCGAGTTTGCCATGCAGGCCGCCGAAGCCGCCGTTGCTCATGATCACTACATGAGTGCCGGGCTGGGCCTGGCTCTTCACNCGCTCGATGATGCCTTCCAGCGAATCGCTGACGATCGACGGCACCGTGCACAACGCAGCAGTNGCCCCCAGATCCCAACCGAGGTTGGCCGGCGCATACCAGATCACCTGATCGGCATCGACCACGCTTTCCGGCAAGCCGTCGCGGTGAGCGCCGAGCTTCATGGANTTGGAGCGCGGCTCGATGATCGCAATCANCGGNGCATCGCCGATGCGCTTGCGCAGACCGTCGAGGGTCGTCGCAATCGCCGTCGGATGGTGNGCGAANTCGTCATAGATGGTAATGCCGCGAACCTCCGCGACTTTCTCCATCCGGCGCTTGACGCTTTTGAATGCGCTCAGCGCAGCGATGCCCATGGACGGCACAACACCGACGTGACGGGCAGCAGCCAACGTGGCCAGAGCGTTGGCGACGTTGTGTTGGCCAGTCATGTCCCACTCGACCACACCTTGAGCGACACCTTCGAACATCACTTCAAATTTCGAACCGTCTTCGCTGAGCAGTTTGACCTGCCACTGACCGCCGGCACCGGTGGTTTGCACTGGGGTCCAGCAGCCCATTTCGATGACGCGCAGCAACGCAGGCTCGGTGGTCGGGTGGATCACCAGGCCTTCGCTCGGGATGGTCCGCACCAAATGGTGGAATTGCCGCTCGATGGCTGGCAGATCGGGGAAGATGTCAGCGTGATCGTATTCCAGGTTGTTCAGGATCGCCGTGCGCGGGCGGTAGTGAACGAACTTGGAGCGCTTGTCGAAGAATGCGCTGTCGTACTCGTCGGCTTCGATCACGAAGAACGGTGTATCGCCCAAGCGAGCGGACACCGAGAAGTTTTGCGGCACGCCGCCGATCAGGAAACCCGGGCTCATGCCCGCATGTTCCAGCACCCAGGCGAGCATGCTGCTGGTGGTGGTTTTGCCATGGGTACCGGCGACGGCCAGCACCCAGCGACCTTGCAGCACGTGATCCGCCAACCATTGCGGACCGGAGACGTACGGCAGGCCTTTGTTCAGCACGTATTCGACAGCCGGGTTCCCACGGGACATGGCATTGCCGATCACCACCAGATCCGGTGCCGGATCGAGCTGCGCCGGGTCGTAGCCTTGGGTCAACTCAATGCCCTGAGCTTCAAGCTGAGTGCTCATCGGCGGATAGACGTTGGCATCGGAGCCCGTCACGTGATGGCCCAGCTCTTTGGCCAGAACAGCCATCGAACCCATGAAAGTGCCGCAGATACCAAGAATGTGAATGTGCATTAGTCGACCTCGTAAAACATGGCCGCAGGTTAGCTTAGGGTGGGAAAATTCGCACTCTTTAGGTGATGGGGTGGATTGGGGGTGGTGATATTAGGGATGTGGGGCTGACTCCGGATCCACCCCTCACCCCAGCCCTCCCGAAACGTCGGACCGCCCCAAGGGGGGGAGGGGGAAAGGGAGCCGATCTCCATGGTTTTCGTAACCTGAGTTCGACTCGGAATTTCAGGTCGATGTATTTCGAAAGACACTTCGGTCAGTCCCCTCTCCCCCCGGGAGAGGGTTAGGGTGAGGGTTGGATTTACCTGCCTACCGCTCAATCCCATGCTTGCGCAGCTTCCGATAAAGCGTATTGCGACTAACCCCAAGTTGTTCAGCCGTGTGAGTCATATGCCAACGCGTCTGTTCCAGCACATTCAGCAACGCCAACCGCTCGGCATCATCCAGCGGATGTTCCGAAGGCTCTTCAACGGCAACAAGCGGCACCGACCGGGTCTGACGAATCATCACCGGCAAATCCTCCAGTCCGATCCGCCCGCCATCACATAACGCCGCCAAAGTCCGCAGCACATTGCGCAACTGCCGCACGTTCCCCGGCCAGGCGAAGGCCAGCAACGCCTGGCGTGCCGGACCGTCGATCAATACGGTTTCCCCGCCTGCCTCTTCGGCCAACAAAA
>Ga0065714_10002688_pt1 | contig 12908 bp, 8 predicted proteins | sample MisRhiReplicate2_FD_59101 | JGI IMG/M metagenome (GOLD analysis project Ga0065714, IMG submission 59101) | Miscanthus rhizosphere microbial communities from Kellogg Biological Station, MSU, sample Rhizosphere Soil Replicate 2: eDNA_1 v2... | ecosystem: Host-associated > Plants > Roots >... | reverse complement strand
TGCTCTTGCAACCGCAGGCATCGCGGCGTGATGCCCTGCGGGTGATCGCAGGTCTTGGCCTGCTCGGTGGCGGCTTGTGGCTGGGTGCGCGCAGCCCGCTGGGCGACAGCCTATTCGCCGACCTGTCCACCGGACGGGGGCAGCGCGAGGATTTCAACCTGGCCGACGGCAGCCGCCTGAGCCTCAACGCCGACAGCGCGGTGGACCTGCAATTCGACGGCCAGCAAAGGCTGGTCATCCTGCGCCACGGCGAACTGGTGATTCGGGTCGCGCCCGATCCGCACCGTCCGTTGCGCGTGCGCACCGCCCAGGGTGAAGTCCGGGCATTGGGTACACGTTTCCTCGTCGCCCAGGAGCAGGACGCCAGTCGTGTGGTGGTGCTGGAGCATTCAGTCCAGGCCAGTCTCTTCGATGGTACCCGGCGAGACTTGCAGGAGGGCGAGTCCGCCCTGCTCTACGCGCGGCGCATCGAACCGGTCGCTGGCGATCAGCGACATCGCGCCGACTGGCTCGGCGGGCGCCTCAATGTGCTGGACGAGCCCCTGGAAAACGTCGTGGCTGCGCTGCGCCCCTACACTCGCGGTTTTGTTCGCCTGGCCCCTGAAGTTCGCGACTTGCGGGTCCAGGGCGTGTTCCCGCTCAACGACCCCGCGCGCACTTTCGCCGCACTGGCGGAAACCCTGCCGATCCGGGTCGATCACTACAGTCCGTGGCTGACGTTGATTCGCGCAAAACCGGTCAAAGAATAATTTTTTTTGCAAATCACTCTTATTCGTGTCCGGTTTTCATTTCTCATCCCACCTATCTCCTGACACTTACACCATCAGGAGAATGCTGTGTTCAACCCGTGGTCCCACTCGCTTTCCGTCGCCGTTGCCCTGGCCACCCTGGCAGGCCCTGGCCTGGCACAGGCGCAAACCCTGCCCTTCAATCTGCCCGCCGGCCCGCTCGCCAGCTCCCTCAATGCCATTGCCAGCCAGAGCGGACAGATCATCTCGCTGGAGCCTGCGCTCGTGCAGGGCAAGCAAGCACCCGCGGTGAAGGGCCAGATGTCCGCTGAAGAAGCAATGCAGCGGGCGTTGGCGGGCAGCGACCTGCAACTGCGGGTGACCGCCCAAGGCAACTTCAGCGTGGAGCCCGCCGCCACGGACAGCGCTACGCTGCAATTGGGTGCGACAAACATCATCGAAAACAGCGCCGACGCCACCACCGAAGGCTCCGGCTCCTACGCCGCGCGTGCCGTGACCATCGGCAAGGGCACCCACACCCTCAAGGAAATCCCGCAGTCGGTCACCGTCATGACCCGCAAACAGATGGACGACCAGGACCTCACCGACCTCAAGGACGCCGCCAACAAGACCACTGGCCTGGTCGGCGTCCAGGGCGTGGGCAAGGGCATGATCCTGACCTCTCGCGGTTTCCAGATCGATGACTGGCAATACGACGGCGTACCGATCCCGCGCAATACCTACGCGTTGGGTAATTGGGCCACCCAGGACCTGATCTTCTTCGATCGCATGGAAGTGCTGCGCGGCGCCTCCGGCCTGCTGCAGGGCACCGGCAGCCCCGGCGGCGCGATCAACCTGGTGCGCAAGCGCGGCCAGTACGCCCCGACCGTAACCGTCACCGCCAAGGCTGGCTCCTGGGATCACTACGGACTGCAGCTGGACGCCGGCGGGCCGTTGAACCAGACCGGCACCGTACGCGGGCGTTTCGTCGCCGATGAAGACCAGAGCGATTCGTTCGTCGACTACGAATGGAGCAAGTCCCACTCGCTGTACGGTTCGCTGGACTTCGACCTGCGCGAGGACACCACCCTGGGCCTGGCAGTCAGCTACTCCGATGCCGAGTCGCGCCCGATGATCCGCGGCCTGCCGCGATATTCCGACGGCAGCCCCCTCGATGTGTCGCGTTCCACCTATACCGGCGCGCGCTGGAACCATTCGGACATCGATGTCACCACCGTCTACACCGATCTTGAGCACAACTTCAACGACGACTGGGCCTTCAAGGTCGGCGCCGTGCGCATGACGGAAAGCAACAAGGCGAAAAACCAGCGGCTGCAAAGCAGCGGCGATGGCCTGGAAGCCGACGGCAGCGGCGTGCAATACGCCGATTTCGTGACCGATTTCGACGCCACCAAGCTCGGCCTGGACATGAACCTCATCGGCCACTTCGACGCGTTGTCCATGCAGCACGAAGTCATGATCGGCGGTAACTACTCCAAGTACACATCGGACGACAAGTTCGCCCGAACCTTCAACGACAGCACCGACACCATCTTCGGCATCGACCACGACCGCCCGGAAATCAGCTACGACGGGATACTCAATACCCCCGGCGGCCGGGCAACGCCGAGCAAATACGACATTCGGCAAAAAGGCCTGTACGGCAGCTGGCGGGTCAAGCCGATCGACCCATTGACCCTGGTGCTCGGCTCGCGGGTCAGCTGGTACGACTACAGCTACAAGTCGTGGAGCCAGCTCGCCTTCAGCGACGTGGTGACCGCCGCCCCGGAAAGCACCGCCAACGAAACCGGAGAGGTCACGCCCTACGCCGGCATCATCTATGACCTGAACCGCGAATGGGCGGTGTATGCCAGCTACACCGACGTGTTCGAACCCCAGGCCCTGCGCGACGCCAGCGGCAAGATGCTCAAGCCGGTGATCGGCAGTAACTACGAAGTCGGCCTCAAGGGCGAGCTGCTGGATGGGCGGGTCAACACCTCCCTGGCGCTATTCCGTTACGACCAGGAGAACCGTGCACTCAACGACCTGGCGTCGGGCTTCGCCTGCGATGGTTGGTACTGCTCGATTGCCGCGGGCAAAGTGCGCAGCCAGGGGCTCGACGCGGAAATCAGCGGTGAAGTGCTCACCGGCCTGCAGCTGTTTGCCGGCTACACCTACAACACCACCAAGTACCTCGATGACCCGGCCAACGAAGGCAAGGTCTTCAGCACCTGGACGCCCAAGCACATGCTGCGGGTGTGGAGCGATTACCAGTTCAGCGGCGACTGGAACCGAGTCAGCACCGGCCTGGGCTTCACCACCCAAAGCCATACCCTGGGCTATGAACACACCTTCGACGTACCGGGTTACACCGTCTGGAGCGCCCGCGCCGGCTACCAGCTTACAAAGGAGATCGGCCTGGCTCTGAACGCCAACAACCTGTTCGACAAGCACTACTACACGGCGGGATACAACCAGCTCGACGGCAACAACAATTTCGGCGAGCCGCGCAACCTGATGTTCAGTGTGAAATACACACCGGAGTTCTGACACCGGGTTCACGCCATCCCCTGTAGGAGCGAGCTTGCTCGCGAAGGCGGTATACCCGTCGACATCATCGTTGCCTGACCCTCCGCTTTCGCGAGCAGGCTCGCTCCTACAGGTGTAGCGCGGTTTACTTGTCCGACTTGATGGAGGTCCACACCCGGGTCCGCACTCGCTCCAGCTTTTGCGGCAACGGTTGCACGACGTACAGGGTCTTCAGGGCCTCAGGCGTCGGCGTCAGGTTCGGGTTGCCGGTGATTTCCTTGTTGATCAGCGGCAGCGAGTCCGTGTTGGCATTCGGGTAACCGAGGAAATCGCTGATCGGTGCGATGACTTTCGGGTCGAGCAAGGTGTTGAGAAACTCGTGGGCTTCCTCGACGTTCTTCGCGCTTTTCGGAATGGCAAAGGTGTCGAACCAGATCGGCGCGCCCTCCTTGGGCAAGCGCCAATCGACCACCACCCCGTTGCCGGCTTCCTTCGCACGATTGCCGAACTGGTAGAAGCTGCCGGAGTAGCCGATGGCCACGCAAATATCACCATTGGCGATATCGGTCATGTACTTGGCCGAATTGAAATAGGTGACATAGGGGCGAATCTTCAGCATCAGCGCCTTGGCTTTTTCGTAGTCATCGGGGTTCTGGCTGTTCGGGTCCAGCCCCAGATAATGCAGGGCCAGCGGCAGAATCTCCGAAGGCGAGTCGAGCATGGCGACACCACAGGCCTTGAGCTTCTCCATGTTCTCGGGCTTGAACACCAGGTCCCAGCTGTCCACCGGCGCATTCTCGCCCAGCGCGGCCTTGACCTTGGCCGGGTTGAAGCCGATCAACACGGTGCCGTACATGTAAGGCACGCCGTACTGGTTGCCGGGGTCGTTCTTGTCCAGCAACTTGAGCAGCGCCGGGTCCTGGTGCTGCCAGTTGGGCAACTTGGACTTGTCCAGTTTCTGGAACACGCCGGCCTTGATCTGGGTCTCGATGAACTGGTTCGACGGCACCACCAGGTCATAGCCGGAGTTGCCGGTCAGCAGCTTGGCTTCCAGGGACTCATTGGTGTCGAAGGTGTCCCAGGTGACCTTGATGCCGGTTTTCTCGGCGAAGTCCTTGGGCACGGACGGCAGGATGTAGTCCGCCCAGTTGTACACCCGCAATTCGCGCTGCTCGGCGTGTACGGCGCTGGCGAGCAGCGTCAGCCCGCAAACGGTGGCACCCAATAGGCGTTTGATTGTGTCCATGGATCAATTCCCCAAGTCAGCTCGATGGTTTTTATGTGCTGTACACGGCAGTGCCCGGCAAAACAGCCAAAGGCAAGGAAGATCAGGTTACTGTTTATCGATGGGGAAGCTGAAGTGCATCAGCCTCCGGTTTCGATTCTTGCCGACCGCCCGACCGGTTCATAGCGCGGGGTTGGCCAAAAGGAGATCGTAATGGCCATTATCGGTGTCCGCATGGCCGATTGTGCAGCCGCGCCGGCCTGTTCTACGCCAGCACGCTGGTGCCCTTCCCGTTTGCCCAGGCCATCCCCCTACGGTTTCGCCAGCGGCGCGCCCTTCCAAAAAAAACCCGATGTCGGGGGTACTTTCGCCCGGACGGTTGCGAGTGTGGCGATCCCGGCCTATGGTCCAGACACAACAATTTCATGACTGGCGCGATCAATCGCCGCCGTCTTTTTGTCCATCCATGGTGCTAGCGCAACGAGGTGACGACATGCCCAACGACTCCCGCCCTGCCGTACTCGAACTGATCGGTAACACGCCACTGGTACGCATCAGCCGTTTCGATACAGGACCCTGCACACTGTTTCTCAAGCTCGAATCACAAAACCCCGGTGGTTCGATCAAGGACCGCATCGGCCTGGCAATGATCGACGCCGCCGAGCGCGATGGCCGCCTGCAACCCGGCGGCACCATCGTCGAAGCCACGGCCGGCAACACTGGCCTGGGCCTGGCGCTGGTGGGCCGCGCCAAGGGCTATCGGGTGGTGCTGGTGGTGCCGGACAAGATGTCCACCGAGAAGGTCTTGCACCTCAAGGCCATGGGCGCCGAGGTGCACATCACCCGCTCCGATGTCGGCAAAGGCCATCCTGAGTATTACCAGGACGTCGCCGCGCGGCTGGCAGCAGAAATTCCCGACGCCTTCTTCGCCGACCAGTTCAACAACCCGGCCAACCCGTTGGCCCACGAATGCAGCACCGCGCCGGAGATCTGGGCGCAGACCCAGCATGATGTGGACGCGATCGTCGTCGGTGTCGGTTCGGCCGGCACACTCACCGGCCTGACCCGTTTCTTCAAACGCGTGCAGCCGGATCTGGAAATGGTCCTGGCCGACCCGGTCGGTTCGGTGATGGCCCAATACAGCCGCAACGGCACCCTCCCTACCCCCGGCTCCTGGGCGGTGGAAGGCATCGGCGAAGACTTCATTCCGTCGATTTGCGACCTGTCCAGCGTGCGCCACGCCTATTCGATCAGCGACGAGGAAAGTTTCGACCATGCCCGCCAGTTGTTGCGCGCCGAAGGCATTCTCGGCGGGTCCTCGACCGGTACCTTGCTGGCCGCCGCCCTGCGTTATTGCCGCGAACAGACCGAGCCGAAACGGGTGGTCAGCTTCGTCTGCGACACCGGTACGCGTTACCTGTCGAAGGTCTACAACGACCAGTGGATGAACGATCAAGGCCTGTTGCAACGCAAGCACTACGGTGACCTGCGCGACCTGGTCGCGCGGCGCTTCGAGGACGGCCGGGTGATCAGCGTCGGCCCCGACGACACCCTGCTCACCGCGTTCCAGCGCATGCGCCTGGCGGATGTGTCGCAACTGCCGGTGCTGGTGAACGGCAAGCAACTGGTCGGCGTGATCGACGAGTCGGACATCCTGCTGGGCGTGCATGAAGACGCTACGCACTTTCGCAAGACGGTATCCAGCGCCATGACCGATAAACTGCAAACCCTGTCCCCCGGAGCCTCCCTGGCAGATCTGGAGGCAGAGCTGGGCCGTGGTCTGGTGGCGATCATTCAGGATGCCTCGGGGTTCCACGGGCTGATTACCCGAACCGACATGCTCAATCACCTGCGGAGATCCCTGCCATGAGTCAGCACGATGAAAATGCCCCGCCACAGGGCTTTGCCACCCGCGTGATCCATGCCGGGCAAACGCCGGACCCTTCGACCGGCGCGCTGATGCCGCCGATCTACGCCAACTCCACCTACCTGCAACAGAGCCCCGGAGTACACAAAGGCCTCGACTACGGGCGTTCGCACAACCCGACGCGCTGGGCGCTGGAACGTTGCGTGGCTGACCTCGAAGGCGGCACCCGGGGCTTTGCATTCGCCTCGGGCCTGGCGACCATTTCCACGGTGCTGGAACTGCTCGACGCCGGGTCGCACATCGTCTCGGGCAATGATCTCTACGGCGGCACCTTCCGCCTCTTCGACAAGGTCCGCCAGCGCAGCGCCGGGCACCGCTTCAGCTTCGTCGACCTGACCGACCTCGACGCCTTCGAAGCGTCCCTGCAGGACGACACGCGCATGGTCATGGTCGAGACGCCGAGCAACCCTCTTCTGCGCCTCACCGACCTGGCCGCCATTGCCCGCACCTGCCGCGACCGGGGCATCATCTGCGTGGCCGACAACACCTTTGCCAGCCCGTGGATACAACGCCCGCTGGAACTGGGTTTCGACATCGTGCTGCACTCCACCACCAAGTACCTCAACGGCCACTCCGACGTGATCGGCGGCATCGCCGTGGTCGGGCAGAACGCCGAATTGGCCGAACGCCTGGGTTTCCTGCAGAACGCGGTGGGCGCCATCGCCGGGCCGTTCGACGCCTTCCTGACCCTGCGCGGGGTCAAGACCCTGGCGCTGCGCATGGAACGCCACTGCAGCAATGCGCTGGAACTGGCGCAATGGCTGGAACGTCAGCCGCAGGTCGCCCACGTCTACTACCCGGGCCTGCCCTCGCACCCGCAGCACGAACTGGCGCGCCAGCAGATGCGCGGCTTCGGCGGGATGATCTCCGTCGACCTGGACACCGATTTGGCCGGGTCCCGACGCTTCCTGGAAAACGTGCAGATCTTCGCCCTGGCCGAAAGCCTGGGCGGGGTTGAAAGCCTGATCGAACACCCGGCGATCATGACCCACGCCACCATCCCCGTGGACACCCGCGCGCAATTGGGCATCGGCGATGCGCTGGTGCGGCTGTCGGTGGGGGTGGAGGATGTGGAAGACCTGCGTGCGGACCTGGCGCAGGCCCTCGCACGGATCTAAGGGTACCGAGCCCCTGTAGGAGCTGGCGAAGGCTGCTCCTACAGGTCACAGCGGTTATGATTGAGAATTGACGCTCAACCGGATCCCACGACATGTCCCAACTCGACACCTCCCTGCAAGACTGCGCCGCACCCGACGGCGTGTGCTACGGCTGCGGCAGCAGCAATCCCCACGGGCTGCACATCAAGAGCTATTGGCATGAGGACGGCGTGCATGTCATGGCCGAGCATGTACCAGAGGCCAAATATTGCGGCTGGCCGGACCTGGTCTACGGTGGACTGATCGCCATGTTGGTCGATTGCCATTCCAACTGGGCGGTCATGGCCTATCACTACCGCGCGGAAAACCGCGAGGTCGCCAGCCTGCCACGCATCAATTGCGTCACCGGCAACCTCGGCATCAAGTTCATCAAGCCGACCCCCATGGGTATCCCGCTCACCCTGCGGGCGCGGGTCGAAGGGGAAGTCGGACGCAAGACGCGGGTCATCTGCGAAGTCTTTGCCGGGGACGTGTTGACCGCGGTGGGCGACTCCATTTTCGTCCGGGTCGATGCCGCGCAACTGGCAGACAACGCGCACGGGCGCTAGGTACCAGGTGCCAGCCACGCCGGTCGCGGGTCAATCTTCCTCCATGTACGCGGTGATACGCCCGGATCGGTACGCGGCCAATAGCGCGGCATAGTCCTTGGCGTTCTGATCGGCATAGGCCACGGCAAATTTGCCGATGGCCTGGTCGAAGCTGTCCGATTTGCCCAGGTAACCGCTGATGAGGGCAGCATCCCCGGAGTTGGCGTGGGCACGGGCAAGCGTCTCGCCGCACCAGCGGCAGTAGCGCTTCAAGCTCGCTGCCGTGATGCCTTCAATAGGTGCCGACATCTTCATGTCGCGCAGTTGCCGAACGAAGAAGTCACGACCGTTCTGGCCACGGGTCCAGCCCAGGAAGATGTCACTGGAGGACTGCATCAGTCGCTGCCCGGTGACAACGCGCTGCCCCTGGTTCTCGTATTCGCTCTTGCCGGCGTAAGGCGCCAACACGGAGGGGCAGGCTTCCTTGAATTGCAGGAGCAACGGATTATTTTCTGCGCTAAAGAACAGGCCGACGAAACAATAGGTTCCCACGCTGCCGATCCCGACAGCCTTGACGGCAATGTCCTCGAGGCGATAACGATCAAACAGCACACGCCGTTCATGGGGCAGCGACTGGCGATAATCCTGCAGCGCCACGCGGGCTCGCTGCAGGAAGTCTGGTTCGTCTACATGAAACAGGATCGGCGGCTGATCGATCAGCCGACGACGACCTGCCACCTCGCTGCTGATTTTCGGATAGAGATAATCGCCGACCCTGGCCCGGGCTCTCTCCACCACTTGTTCGCGAAGCTTTTTGATCTCGGCCGTGGGCGCCCTGTCGATGATCGACTGTGCATCCAGGCGCTCATACCAGACCTCCAGCGGGCTCAACTTCGACAGCTTGCGCAAGCGCTCACGGTAGGCACGTACGCACTCCATCGCGATGCCCTTGGCCACTTTATCGCCGATCCGGTTGTCCCGGGCCGCCACGACAAAACTGATCGCCAGGCGTTTTACATCCCACTCCCAAGGCGCGGGGAGCGTCTCGTCGAAATCATTGATGTCGAAGATCAGGTTGCGCTCGGGGGTGGCAAACAAGCCGAAATTCAACAGGTGGCAATCGCCACAGGCTTGCACCTCGATACCCGAGGTTGGGGTCGTGGCCAGGTCATACGCCATCAAGCCTGCTGAACCACGCAAAAAAGTGAACGGGCTGCGCAACATGCGCCCGTAGCGCACGGGTACCAGCTCGGGCAGTCGATAGCGGTTGGACTTTTCCAGCAACTGGATCGGGTCGCGATGCTTTCGTGGCGGTTTCCATTCGGCGTGCAGCGCATGGGGCACGCTCTGGCTTAGTCGTTCACCAGCACTCAGGCGCTCCTTGCGCGAACGAAAGACCGGCTCCTGCATGGCCGGGGTGGATTTACCGGCGTTGGCGGGCTTGCTCTTGCGGGGAGCCATGTTCACTCCTTGGCCAAGGCTCAACGGAGAGCCCGACGCCATTGAGTCTAGATCCGCTTTGCGACCTGTGCCCGCTTGCAGCGCCTAAAAATCGACAGCCTTCGGCGCTCGATAAATAGGCTATACCCACTAATCTCCCCCCTGTTGTTCTTCACAGGAGTTCTGCAATGAAGCCCAGACATTCACTGGTGGCGCTGATGGTCAGCGCCAGCCTGTTCGGCTGTGCCACCTCATCGAACCAAAGCGTGTCGGTCACCCTGGTTGCCACCCGGCAGAATACTGGCCAGATCGGCAATGTCGCGTTGTCCGCCTGGGACCAGCAAACCGGACTGAGTTTCTTCATCAGCGGCGTGCCAGGCGGTGCCGCCCTGCCCCTGCGACTCTACAGCTTCATCAACAAAGGCAGTTGCCAGAACCCCGGTCCCGTCGCCTACGCCATGAATGACAGGGTCAACACCGAGCGCCAACCGATTCGCGGCTGGACGTTCTCCAGAAGCGTGCCCGTGGCCTTGCCTGTGTTGCTGTCCGGTGAATATCACGTCGTCGTGCGAACGGCAGCGACGGATGGCAACGTCGATATTTTCTGTGGGGACATCAAGCAACAAGGCCCGGCGTAGCAGGCGCCGCCTAGCTCACACCGGCGAAATCGTAGCCAGCACACCGATCAGAATGGTCAACACCAGGAAACCACCGAGGAAAAACGCCATCTTGCCCATAAAGCCTCCAACATTTCGAAAGTGCGGTGCACCGCGGCTACGGCGGCGAAACTTGCCGACATTGTGGGGCTCAGGCTGAATGCATAACAGGGGCAGAAAGCGCTGAAAAATACGGATCAGATGAAACCGCAGGAGCGAATATGCCCCTGCACGGGATACAAAAAAGCCCACTGGCCATCCCTGGCGCAGTGGGCTTTTTGATCAGGCGCTCAGTTACAGCGCCATATCAGCCGCAGCATTCTCTTTCGGTGCCTTGGCCTTCTCAGCCTCGACAGCCGGAGCAACCACCTGGCCAATCGCCGGTGGCGGAGTCAGTTCCAGCACCTTGGCGGTGTAGGCCCATTCCTCGGCAACCTTATCCGGGCTGGCGTTGAGCTGGGTGCCGTAGCTCGGCACGATCTGGTGCAGTTTTTCCTGCCAGGCCGGGGTCGCGACCTTGTCCTTGAACACTTTCTGCAGCACGGTCAGCATGATCGGTGCGGCGGTCGAAGCGCCTGGGGACGCGCCCAGCAGGCCAGCGATGCTGCCATCCTGGGAAGCGACGATTTCAGTGCCCAGTTTCAGCACGCCACCGGCGGCTTCGTCACGCTTGATGATCTGCACGCGCTGGCCGGCTTGCCACAGGCGCCAGTCTTCGGCCTTGGCGTTCGGGAAGTATTCCTTCAGGGCGTTGAGGCGGTCTTCATCCGACAGCATCAGTTGCCCGGCGAGGTACTCCACCAGCGGGTATTCCTTGATGCCAACCTTGGTCATCGGCCACACGTTGTGCGTGGTGGTGGTGGTCAGCAGGTCCAGGTACGAGCCTTCTTTCAGGAACTTGGTGCTGAAGGTCGCGAATGGGCCAAACAGGATCACGCGCTTGCCGTCCAGCACGCGGGTGTCCAGGTGCGGAACCGACATCGGCGGTGCGCCAACGGAGGCTTTGCCGTAGGCCTTGGCCAAGTGTTGCTCGGCGATGGTCGGGTTCTCGGTCACCAGGAACGAGCCGCCTACCGGGAAGCCTGCGTATTCCCGGGCTTCAGGAATGCCCGACTTCTGCAGCAGGTGCAGGGCACCGCCGCCGGCGCCGATGAACACGAACTTGGCGTCGGTTTCGGACTTGCTGCCGTCTTTCAGATTCTTGTAGCTGACGCGCCAGCTGCCGTCTGCGTTCTTGGTGATGTCCTGCACTTCGCTGGACAACTTCAAGTCGAATTTCGGCGTGGTTTGCAGGTGCGCAACGAACTGGCGCGTGATTTCGCCGAAGTTCACGTCGGTGCCGATCGGGCTCCAGGTGGCCGCGACTTTCTGGTTCGGGTCACGCCCTTCCATCATCAGCGGGACCCACTTCTTGATCACGGCCGGGTCTTCGGAGTACTGCATGCCGGCGAACAGCGGGCTCGCCTGCAGGGCTTCGTAGCGCTTTTTCAGGAACTTGATGTTGTCATCGCCCCACACGAAGCTCATGTGCGGTGTGGTGTTGATGAACGAGCGAGGGTTTTTCAGCACGCCCTGTTGAACCTGCCACGCCCAGAACTGACGGGAGACCTGGAACGCTTCGTTGATCTCGACGGCTTTCGGGATCGTGACGTTGCCCTTGTCGTCTTCCGGGGTGTAGTTCAGCTCGGCGAGGGCCGAGTGACCGGTACCGGCGTTGTTCCAGCCGTTGGAGCTTTCCAGGGCGACGCCGTCGAGGCGCTCGACCATTTCCATCGACCAGCTCGGTTCCAGCTCATTGATCCACACACCCAGGGTGGTGCTCATGATGCCGCCGCCGATCAGCAGGACGTCAACTTTCTTCGCTTCGGCAGCATTGGCAGACGACATCCCCATCGCCAAAGCCAGNCCNAGCAAGGCTGTGTTCACTTTCTTAAACATCTGTTGCACCTATGATAAAACGCCTTCCGCCCGTCGTTGTTATCAGTCTGCGTTGCGCTTTGCTGACGCTCAGGCTGGCGTCGCGCAATCGGCACACTTCAATATTGACGGGTGGGCACACAAGGCCGACATGTGGCATCGACCTCAGTTAATGTCCCTTCTGAACTGACTTCTTATCGTTATTGGCTTCAGCTGCTTGAGCGACAGGGATCCCGTCGGCCAGCCCTGAAAGGCAAGCCAACCGAATTAGGTCAAAGCAAATTGGCGCGGAGAATATCACGTCAGGGCGAACCCGCGCGTCTGTTCCCGACTTGAAAGTCTTTTTCCGCTCTGAAGCTTATCGGCCACAGCGCGCGGAACATGACGCCACTGCGGTGGGTACCGTCAGTTTTTTGCGCGATGCGCATCGCAACTCAGCGAATCAGTGCACACGCCCCGTTGCTCCTGAAGAAAATAACCTGCTACGTTGTACGATGACTGATGAATTCAACTTCAGTCATTTCCATCCAATAACAACAAGGAAACACCATGACCAAGTCCCGCCTCCTCATCGGTTTGTTCTGCGCCTTCAGCGCCTGCGCCATGGCCGCCCCTGCCCCAGCGGAAAAACAAGTGGCGCAAGCGGTCGATCATCTGACCCAGGCGATGCTGCACAAAGACATCGCCGAACTGAACGCCCTCACCGCGCCGAACCTGACCTACGGCCATTCCAGCGGCAAGATTCAGGACAAGCAGGAATTCATCGCCGACATCGAAACCGGTCGCAGCGCATTCAAGACCC
>Ga0065714_10002630_pt1 | contig 12912 bp, 15 predicted proteins | sample MisRhiReplicate2_FD_59101 | JGI IMG/M metagenome (GOLD analysis project Ga0065714, IMG submission 59101) | Miscanthus rhizosphere microbial communities from Kellogg Biological Station, MSU, sample Rhizosphere Soil Replicate 2: eDNA_1 v2... | ecosystem: Host-associated > Plants > Roots >... | reverse complement strand
CATCGGGCGCGACGGTGGAAGAGGGCGCGGCCGGCGGCGGCACCGCTGGTGCGCTGGCCACGGAGGTGTCGTTGCCGGTGCTGCTTCCGGTGCCGCTGCGCGGCGCCTCGCGCAGGCGCTCGGTGATCAGCGCTTCCATCGGATCGATGGCTTTCTCGGGGTAGAGGTCGAGCACCAGCCGGTGCCTGTACGCGGCGATCGGCGCCAGCGAAAAGACCTGCGGCACCACGGCCTGCTTGAGGTCGAACACGATGCGCACCACCTTCGGTGCGTTCTGCCCGACGCGCAGCCCGTTGATGTACGGATCGCCTGGCTTGATCTTTCCGACCAGCTCGCGCAGTTCGGGGTTGAGGTCGATGCCCTCGATGTCGACGGCCAGCCGCGGCGGGCTGCCGACCACGAGCTGCTGCGAATGAAGGCGCGCATCGGACTCGATGGTCACGCGCGTGTAGTCGGCCGCAGGCCAGACGCGCACCGCGAGAATGGTGGCGCCGCGCGCAATCTGGTGCACGCCGAGCATCAGCGCAATGCTGCCGCCCTGCAGCAGCACTCGCCGCTTGAGGCCAGTGGCCTTCATGCGCCGATGCGCGCCAGCAGATTGCTGCCGCGCGGAGTGTTGGCCAAAAGGGTCACGCTGCGTGTGTCGTCTGTCATTGCTTCTATTTTAATAGCGAGGTCGGCAATTGGTGTGCGGCCTGCGGCGTTCTCCGGCCATTCGGCAAGCTTGAGCCCCGGTCCGGCAAAGATGTCCCGGAAACCGGCGTCATCCCATTCGCGGGGATCGTTGAAACGGTAGAAATCGAAATGGAAGATCGCGAGCCCGTCGGGCGCCTCGTGCGGCTCGACCACCGCATAGGTGGGGCTCTTGATGCGGCCCTCGATACCCAGCGCGCGCAGCAAGTGCCGCACGAAGGTGGTCTTGCCGGCGCCAAGGTCGCCATGCAGCGCAATGAACGCATCGCGCAACGCGGGCGAGGCCGCGAGCGTGCGTGCGAAGGCCGCGGTATCGTCCTCGCTGCGCCAGTGCAGCGTGCGGCCGGCGTTCTTCGGAATTTCTACAATCGGCAAGTGATCGTCAGCCATCCACTCGTTGCTCGTATTCAGGCATTGGCCCGGGAACTCGGATTCTCCCAAATCGGAATCGCGGGCGTCGATCTATCGAGCGCCGAGGAAGGTCTGATGCAATGGCTGGCCCATGGGTTCCATGGCGAGATGAAATACATGGCAACGCACGGCACGCGCCGCGCGCGGCCCGCAGAGCTGGTGCCGGGCACGGTGAGCGTCATCACGGCCCGCATGGACTACCTGCCGCGTGACACGCCGCTGGACGATTGGCAGGCCGTCGAATTCGACCGTCTCACGCGCCCAGGCGAGGCCATCGTCTCGGTGTATGCGCGGGGCCGCGACTATCACAAGGTGCTGCGAGCGCGGCTCGCAAAATTGGCCGAGCGCATTGCCGAGGAGGTGGGGCCCTTCGGCCATCGGGCTTTCACCGATTCGGCCCCTGTGCTCGAAGCCGAACTCGCCTCGCGCAGCGGCCAGGGCTGGCGCGGCAAACACACGCTGGTGCTGGACCGCAATGCAGGCTCGATGTTCTTTCTCGGAGAGATTTACGTCGACATGGCGCTGCCCGCAAGCGAGCCGGTCACCGCGCATTGCGGCAGTTGCAGCGCCTGCATCGACGTGTGCCCGACGAAGGCCATCATTGCGCCTTATCGGCTCGATGCGCGGCGCTGCATTTCGTACCTCACCATCGAGCACGGCGGACCGATTCCACTGGAGCTTCGGCCCTTGATGGGCAACCGCATCTATGGGTGCGACGACTGCCAGCTGGTCTGCCCCTGGAACAAGTTCGCGAAGAAAAGCGCGCTGCCCGACTTCGATGCCCGCGAAGGCCTGACGGGTCAGGGGCTGGCTTCTCTCTTCGCCTGGAGCGAGGAAGATTTCCTGCGCTTTACCGAGGGCAGCCCCATCCGGCGCATCGGCCATGAACGCTGGCTGCGCAACATTGCCGTTGCGCTTGGCAATGCACTGCGTGCTGGCGAAAGCGGCGCCGCAGAGGCATTGGCCACACGGGCTGCCCACCCCAGCGAATTGGTGCGGGAGCACGTGGCATGGGCGCTGGCGCAGCGGCCCGCGCGCGCTAGCGCGGCAACGCCAGAGCAAACGGCAGGCTCGCCATACCCAGCAACGTAGACAGGGTCACGAGCCCCGCCACATAAGGCCCGTTGTAGCCCATGCGCGCTGCCAGCACATAGGCGCTCGAGGCCGTGGGCACGGCTGAAAACGCCATCAGCACGGACGCTTGTGTGGCGTCCAGGCGCAGCGCCCACGACAGGCCCCAGGCGACCAGCGGCAGGATCAAATGCCGGATGGCCAGTATCGAAACCGCCAGCACCTTGCCGCGCCCCAGCGTAGCGAACTGCATGCCCGCTCCCGCCGCCAGCAGGCCGAGCGCAAGCGATGCGGCGCCGATGCGCGTGAGCGTCGGCGTGGCCCAGTTCGGAACGGTGAAGCCCAGCACGTTCGCAAGCAGCCCGGCCAGCGTGGCGACGATCAGCGGATTGCGCACCAGCTGCCGCGCGAAGCCGGTCTTGGCGTGCCGCGCCATCGGCCAGACGGCCGCGATGTTGAACATCGGCACGCACACGCCGATCAGCACCGCAATCAGCAACAGGCCTTGCGGGCCGGCCAGCCGTTCGGCGAGTGCAAGGCAGATGAAGGAGTTAAAGCGGAACGCGATCTGCGCGCTCGCGGCGTGATCGCGGGGGTCGATGTGCGTGCGCAGGCCCGGGATGAAGGGCAGCGCATAGGCCAGGCAGATGCCGCAGATGCCGATGCCCACACCCGCGGTGAGCAGGCTCGAGGTAGCGCCAAAATCGAGCGGGCTGCGCACAATCGAATGGAACAGCAGTACCGGAAAAAGAAAGTAGTACACCAGGCTTTCGACCTGGTCCCACACGCGGCGGTCGAGAGCGGTGTAGCGGCAAAGCAGCCAACCGATGGCAATGAGAGAAAAATCCGGAAAGAGCAGCTGGGCGAAGTTCACCGCTTCGAGCATAAACCGCGGCGGACCATGGGTATTCCACAGCACGGGCCCGGTGCGAAGCCGCTAGCATCCGGGGCTTTGCTTTTTCGACACAGTCAATCAAGGAGTTTTCGATGCAACGTCGTCAATGGGGCGCCATGATGGGTGCCGCCGCGCTGGTCGCGGTCGCGGGCCAGAGCTTCGCGCAGGGCTATCCCAACAAGCCGGTCGAACTGAGCGTGCCCTTTGCACCGGGCGGCACCACCGACATCGTGGCGCGCGTGATTGCCGATCCGCTGGGCAAGGTGCTGGGCCAACCGGTGGTGGTGATCAACCGCGCGGGTGGCGGCGGCATCGTGGGTGCGGCCGAAACCGCGCGCGCCACGCCCGACGGTTACAAGCTCGGCGTGGCCACGGTCTCGAGCACGGCGGCCAATCCGGCCATCAACCCCAAGGTGCCGTACGACCCGATCAACGACTTCACGCCGATCATCAACATCGCGGCCACGCCCAACATCATCGCGGTGAACCCGAGCTTCCCGGCCAAGAACTATGCGGAGTTCGTGGCCGAGCTCAAGAAGAACCCCGGCAAGTATTCGTATGCCTCGTCGGGCACCGGCGGCATCGGCCATCTGCTGATGGAGCTCTACAAGAGCCTCACCAACACCTTCGTCACGCACATTCCGTATCGCGGCGCGGGCCCCGCGCTCAACGACGTGGTGGCGGGCCAGGTGCCGATCATTTTTGACAACATTCCCTCGGCCATGCCGTTCATCCAGAGCGGCCGGCTGGTGCCCATCGTGGTGTCGGCGCCGCAGCGCCTGGCCGCGCTGCCCAACGTGCCGACCTTCAAGGAAGTGGGGCTCGAGCCGGTCAATCGCATGGCCTACTACGGCATCCTGGGCCCCAAGGGCCTGCCGAAGGAAGTGGTCGACAAGATCAACGCCGGCGTGAAGAAGTCCGTGGAAGATCCGGCCGTGAAGAAGCGCATCGAAGACACGGGTTCGCTGATCGTGGCCAATACGCCCGAACAGTTTTCCGCGCAGATCAAGGCCGAGTACGACGTCTACAAGCAGGTGGTTGCCAAGCAGAAGCTGAAGCTCGACTGAGTCGCTTTCCCCCGAGCAAAGCCGCCCGCAACCGGGCGGCTTTTTTCTTTTTGTTATCTTGCAGCGCATGACCGAGGCCGCCGCCACACAAACCCCCGAGATCGACGACTTCATCGATGCCCTGTGGCTCGAGGACGGGCTGTCGAAGAACACGCTGGCCGCCTATCGGCGCGACCTGGCGCTGTTCGCGCAGTGGCTGCGCAAGGAACGCAGCGGCGTGCTGCTCGACGCCGCGAAGGAGAACGACCTGCAGGCTTACATGGGCGTGCGCCTCTCCACCAAGGGCAAGGCCACTTCGGCCAACCGGCGGCTCACCGTTTTCAAGCGCTACTACCGCTGGGCGCTGCGCGAGCGGCGCATATCGGCCGATCCGAGCCTGCGGCTCGCGCCGGCGCGGCAGATGCCGCGCGCCATCAAGACCTTGTCCGAAAAGCAGGTCGACGACCTGCTGGCCGCGCCCGACGTCGAAACACCGCTGGGCCTGCGCGATCGCGCCATGCTTGAGCTCATGTACGCGAGTGGATTGCGCGTGAGCGAGCTCGTGGCGCTCAAGGCGATCGACATGAGCTTGAACGACGGCGTGCTGCGCGTTCTGGGCAAGGGCAACAAGGAGCGGCTGGTTCCGTTCGGCGGCGAGGCGCGCCGCTGGATCGAGCGCTACCTGGAGGAGTCGCGGCCCGCCATCCTCGACGGGCAGCAGACGCCCGACCTGTTCGTGACAGCACGGGGCGCGGGCATGACGCGCGTGATGTTCTGGATCATCGTGAAGAAGCAGGCCGCGGCGGCCGGCATTCACGTACCGCTGTCTCCGCACACCTTGCGTCATGCGTTTGCCACTCACTTGCTGAACCATGGCGCCGACCTGCGCGCGGTGCAGCTGCTGCTCGGCCACGCCGATATTTCGACCACCACCATCTACACCCACGTGGCGCGTGAGCGGCTCAAGCAGATGCACGCCAAGCACCATCCGCGCGGCTGAGGGTGCACGCAAATGAACCGTGCCATGTCGCCGTCGCTGCTGCGCATCGGTTGCGCGGGCTGGAGCCTGCCGCGGGTGTCGTGGCCCGATTTTCCTGCCGAAGGTTCGCATCTCGCGCGCTATGCGCAGCGCTTCGATGTGGTGGAAATCAACAGCTCGTTCTACAAGCCGCACCGGCGCGAGACGTATGAGCGCTGGGCTGCCAGCACGCCCATCAACTTTCGCTTCGCGGTGAAGCTGCCGCAAACCATCACGCACGAGAGCCGACTGGTCGACGCCATGCCGGCCTTCGAGACATTTCTTGCGCAAGTGCACGGACTGGGCGGAAAGCTTGGCTCCCTCGTGGTGCAGCTGCCGCCCAGCCTCGCGTTCGATGCACGCATTGCAAAGCGATTCCTGGCGGCGCTGCGAAAGAGGTTCGAAGGCGCGGTGGCTCTCGAGCCGCGGCATCGCAGCTGGTTCGTGCCGCAGGCGGAAGCCTTGCTCTCGCAGTTTCACGTGGCCCGCGTGCTGGCCGACCCGGTCCTGTTCGACGAGGCCGCGGCCCCAGGTGGATGGCCGGGGCTGGTGTATCTGCGCCTGCACGGTTCACCGCGCCGCTACTGGTCGGCCTACGACGACGCACTGTTGCAGCGGCTTGCGGTGCGCTTGCGCCAAGCCAGCGAGGAGGAAGGCGCCGCATGCTGGTGCATCTTCGACAACACGGCCAGCGGCGCAGCCGCGGGCAACGCGCTGACGCTCGTGCGCATTGCTTCAAAATCGGTGCCTCCCTCCATGGGACATCCATGAACTTCTCCAGATTCGACATGCATTTTTCGTTCAAGCCTACGTGGTTCCTTGCCGGTGCAGCACTCTGCGCGGCAGCGGCCGGTGCACAGGCCCAGACCGTTCCCAAGACCATCCGGCTCATCGTCGCGTACCCCGCAGGAGGCGTCAGCGACGTGGTCGCACGTGCGCTCGGCGACAAGCTCGCCACGCAGCTGGGAACCACGGTGGTGGTGGAAAACCGCGCCGGCGCCAGCGGCGCCATCGGCATGGACGCAGTGGCCAAGGCCACGCCCGATGGCGCCACGCTGGGCTTCTCGGCCATCAGCCCGCTGGTGCTGAGCCCGCACCTCGGCAAGCTGCCCTTCGATCCGCAGAAAGACATCGCGCCCGTGGCGAGCGTGATGTATTCGCCGGTGCTGCTGATCGCCACGCCGGCCAGCAAGTCAAAGGATTTCCGCGCGCTCATCGCCGATGCCAAAACGCAGCCGGGTGCGGTGCGCTGGGCCACTTCGGGTCCGGCGTCGCTCGGGCACATCGTGCTGGAGCAGGTGAGGGCGGCCGCGGGCGTGGACATCACACACGTGCCCTACAAGGGTGGTGGCCAGCAGCTCAACGACGCCTTGGGCGGACAGTTTGAAATTCTCTCTAGCAACGCGAGCCCCACGCTCACTTCGCACATCCAGTCCGGCAAGCTGCGTCCGCTCGCGGTGGGCGCCCCCGCGCGGCTTGACAGCCTGCCGCAGGTGCCCACGCTGGGCGAGCTGGGCTACAACGCAGCCAACATCAACTCGCTGTTCGGTGTCTTCGCGCCCGCGGCAACACCGCCCGCGCTCGTTGCAAAGTACAACGCGGAGATCAACAAGGCGCTGGCCAGCCCCGAGTTGCGGGCCAAGCTCACGGCCACCGACAACGTGCCGACCGGCGGAACCCCCGCGGCCTTTGCCAAGGAGATCGCCTCGGAATTCGAGAGCAACGGGCGCATCGTCAAGGCCGCGAACATCAAGGCCGATTGACCTGCGGTCTGGGGCCCTGAAAGTTCGAGAATGTGCGCAGGCACTACAAGGAACTCCCATGGTGGCACTCCCTGACGACACCGGCGCGAAGCGCGCGCTGTACCTGGAAGACCTGTCAATCGGCGATCGCTTCCAGAGCGGCGAGCATTTGCTGGACGCGGCTCAGATCAAGGCCTTTGCGCTCCAGTTCGATCCGCAGCCTTTTCACACCGACGAAGAGGCCGCGAAGAACACCTTCTTCGGCAGCCTTGCAGCGAGCGGTTGGCACACGGCGGCGCTCACGATGAAGCTGCTGGTGGAGAGCGGCATTCCGCTCGCCGAAGGCGTCATCGGTTCGGGCGGCGAGCTGCAATGGCCCAAGCCCACGCGGCCCGGCGACGTGCTGCACGTGGTGAGCGAGGTGCTCGACATCACGCCCTCGCGCTCCAAGCCCGGCCGCGCCATGGTGACGATGCGTTGCCGCACTCTCAACCAGCGCGGCGAGGTGCTCCAGTACTTCACGCCCAAGCTGCTGGTGCACGCCCGGCCGGCGTAGGGCTTTGTCTATTCAGCCTTTTCAGCCTTGCCGCCGGCAGAGAGCACGCGCAGTTCCTCGGCGCTGAAGCCGGCCCGTCCGCGGGCTTCGAGATTGAAGGGCGGCTTGAGCCGCGGCGCTTCGTAGCGCGCCACGAGTTCCGGATAAGTCGCCTCGGGATCGAGACCCTCGCGCTCGCAGAGCCAGCGGTACCAGTGGTTGCCGATGGCCACGTGGCCCACTTCGTCGCGCAGGATGATGTCGAGGATCTCGACCGCGCGCAGCGCGTCGGGCGTGTCGACGCGCTTCAGCTTGGCCTGGATCAGCGGCGTGGCGTCGAGCCCGCGGGCCTCGAGCGTGCGCGGCACCAGCGCCATGCGCGCCAGCACGTCGTCCCTTGTTTTCTCGCACATGCTCCAGAGGCCGTCGTGACCGGGAAAGTCGCCGTAGCGCCAGCCCATGTTCTGCAGGTGCGCATGCAGCAACGTGAAGTGCTGGGCCTCTTCATCGGCCACGCGCAGCCAGTCGCGGTAGTAAGCCTCGGGCATGCCGTCGTAGCGCCACATCGCATCGAGCGCGAGGTTGATGGCGTTGAACTCGATGTGGCAGATCGAATGGATCAGCGCGGCGCGGCCTTCGGTCGTGAAGGGCGAGCGCTTTTGCACAGCCGTGGCGGCCACGCGCACGGGCTTTTCGGGCCGGCCCGGCACGCCAAGATCGTCCCCTTCGGTGCGCAGGGGATCGATTGCTATGGAATCGGTAGCTGCCAGTGCAGCAACTGCGCGTGTCGCAGCGACCTTGGCTTCAGGATCTGTCAGTCGCAGCGCGGCCAGCGCGCTCAATCGGGGGTGCATCCCTACAATTCTAGTTTTTGCCCCCGGAGACTCCACGATGGCCCTCTATGAACTCGACGGCGTTGCGCCGCAACTCGGCACCGGCGCATGGGTCGCCGACAGCGCGGAAGTGATCGGCAACGTGCAGCTGGGTGAAAACGCGAGCATCTGGTTTGGTGCAGTGCTGCGCGGCGACAACGAGACCATGACCATCGGACGCAACAGCAACGTGCAGGACATGTCGATGCTGCATTCCGATCCCGGCAGTCCGCTCACCATTGGCGAGAACGTCACCATTGGCCACCAGGTCATGCTGCATGGCTGCACCATCGGCGACAACTCGCTGATCGGCATCCAGGCCGTGGTCTTGAATAACGCGAAGATCGGCCGCAATTCGATTGTCGGTGCCGGCAGCGTCGTGACCGAGGGCAAGGAGTTTCCCGACAATTCCCTGATCTTCGGTTCGCCCGCGAAGGTGATGCGCACGATCAGCGACGAAGACGCCGCCCGTTTGCGCCACGGCTCCGACCACTACGTCAACAACGCCATTCGCTACGCGAAGGGCCTCAAGAAGATTGCCTGACAGCGCGCAGGCCCAACAGAAAGAAGAATCCGTTTTGAGCGAGCTGCACAAATTCCTGTTCGATGGCCTGCCGGTGCGCGGCATGATCGTGCGCCTGACAGATGCGTGGCAGGAAATCCTGGCGCGGCGCGCCTCCAACACCGCCACCGGCGCGTATGCGCCGCCCGTGGCCGAGCTGCTCGGCGAGATGACCGCCGCGGCCACGCTGATGCAGGCCAACATCAAGTTCAACGGCGCGCTGATCCTGCAGATCTTCGGCGACGGTCCGGTGAAGGTGGCCGTGGCNGAGGCCAAGCCCGACCTGAGCCTGCGCGCCACCGCCAAGGTGATTGGCAANCTGCCGGCCGATGCGCGCCTNCCGGAGATGGTGAACGAGAACAACAANGGCCGCTGCGCGATCACGCTCGACCCCAAGGACAAGCTGCCGGGCACGACGCCATATCAAGGCGTGGTGCCGCTCTTCGACGACGAGGGCGAGAAGCTGGGCAAGCTGAGCGACGTGCTGCAGCACTACATGCTGCAGAGCGAGCAGCTCGACACCACGCTGGTGCTAGCGGCCGACGACAAGGTGGCGGCCGGCCTCTTGATCCAGCGCCTGCCGGTGAAGGGCGAGGGCAACCTCGAAGGCCAGTCCGGCACCTCCGTCAGGGACCATGACCAGGCCAACCAGGACCAGATCGGCCTGAACGAGGACTACAACCGCATCTCGATTCTCGCTTCGAGCCTTACGCGCGACGAACTGCTCACGCTCGACATCGAAACCATTCTTCGCCGTCTGTTCTGGGAAGAAAAGCTGCTGCGCTTCGAGCCGCAAGCGGGCCTGCTGGGGCCTCACTTCGCATGCACCTGCGGGCGCGACCGCGTGGCGCAGATGATTCGCGGGCTCGGCGTGGAAGAGGCCGAGGAGATCCTCGCCGAGCGCGGCGACATCGAGGTGGGATGCGACTTCTGCGGTAAGCAGTACCGCTTCGATGCGGTCGATGCGGCGCAGATCTTCAGGCCGCCAGGCGACCAGGTTCCGGGCAGTACGGTCGTGCAGTAAAACGCGAGGCGGTTAGCGCGGCGCCTTGTCGTCGTCGAAGCCGCCGAACACGATGTCGGGTGCGCTGGTGTTGTGCCGCGAAGGCAGGCTGCGCCCGAAGCGCAGGTGCGCGCCGCTCAGCGTCTTCAGATCCGACAGGGACAGCACCTGCTCCGCGGCCTCGGGCGACTCCTGCCACCGCACCTCGCTCACGTCGGCGTTGTCGGGTGTCACGTACATCGAACGCAGCACCGCGAAGGGGCGCGCATTCGCCGTCGGCGACGAGAGTCGCACGTCGAGTGCGGTTCGCGTGCGGCTGATCTCGGACACCTTGGCCACCGCGCTGCCGCCGCCCACAAAGCGCAGGTGGATGGCCAGCGGCTTCGGCACGATGCGGATCGACGCGATGTCGACCACCGGCCGGCTGCCCTGTTCGACCGGGCCGAGCAGAAACGACGAGCCGTACACCCCATCGCCGAAGCGTTCTTCCGGCAGCGGCTTGATGCGCCAGTAGCCGTCGGCCGGGTAGAGCACCAGTGCTTCAAGCGCCTTGCCGTCTTCCTTGCGGAAGATCTGCAGCATGTGAAAGCCGCGGTCCGTGCGCGCGCCGACCCGTACCGGCACCTGCTGCGGGCGCCAGAAACTCGGCAAGGTCATGCCGACGATGCGCCACTGCGCGTCGTCGAGCAGCACTACGCGGCGGGGCTTGAACTTGTGCGCCGGGTCGGTGGGATGCGCACCGCCGTCGAAGTTGCAGTTCGAGAAGTCGGGCGCAGTGGTGTCGTTGCCGATGCTGTCCAGGTAGGCCGGCTGCAGCGCCTCGATGCGCATGCGCCGGATGCCTTCGCCGCGCAGCACCAGCGAGACGTTGTCTTCCTCTGCACAGGCCGTGGGCGTGGTGGCGTTCTCCACGGTTGCGGCAACGGGCGCGGCCATGGTGGCGCCAGCCGCGAGCAGTGCGGAGACCAAAACACTGGTGCAGACAGAAAAATGAGAGAAGCGAAGCGGGAACATCAGATCTCCGAACTGGGTAGTGGCGTGTTGTCGCGGCGTCCGATCAGGTCGCTGAAAAGCCGATGTTCGCACTCCGGGTCGGAGCACTTCTCGCAAGGCCATGTCCACGCGGCCGGTTTCGAATCGAAGCGGCCTCGTGCCCTTGGCCGGCCTTCGCTGGCAGCAATGGAGTTGATGGCGTTCCAGGCACTGGAGAGCCTTTCGCTGCCGGTGCCGTGCACCACCGCGAAAGACAGCCCGGCGCCCCCCAATGCCGCGCGCAGCAGCGCGTCGGTGGGCTCTCGCGCGTGGTCGCCATCGCGCAATGCGTCGGCAACCCAGGGGATGTCGAGCGCCGTCAGCAGCGTGATGGCGTAGCGGGCTTGCGCCGCCAGTGCTTGGGCATGGAGCGAGGTGTCGCCGAACAGTTGCTCGCTGTAAACCGCGGTCATGAGGGCTGTGGTGTCGGCCACCACCACGCCCGTGGCCGCCGCGACATCGATGCGGCGCATCTGCTCGTCGGCGATCGCGCGCTGCTCGTCGGGCCGCGGCGTGCGGCCTTCGCGGTTGCACCATTCGCGCAGGTATTCGCCCACCATCGTGGTGGCGATTCCGCGCTCCTGCAGGCGCTGCGTGAGCGCGCGCGCGAGTTCGGTCTTGCCGGTGCTCTCGGCACCGAGCAGCGCGATGACGCATCCCGCCGGCAGCACGGGGGTCATGCGCGCGCCCCCTCGTGCATGCGCGTGCGCCATGCAAGAAAACCCGCCACGCTGAGCAGCGCGAACACCGCGTACAGGCCGACCGTGAGCCACAGTCCCTTGTGGATGAACAGGCCCACGCTCACGGTGTTCACCGCAAGCCACACCAGCCAGTTCTCGATGAACTTGCGCCCGAGCAGGAACTGGCCGACGAGGCTGAGCCCGGTCGAGAACCCGTCCCACCAGGGCACGTCGGTGTCGGTGAAGCGGCGCAGGAAGAGGGCGACAGCGGGCCAGGCCACAGCGCAGGCCAAGAGCGCCAGCGCGGTGCCTCGTGGCGACAGCCGACTGACCCGCAATGCACTGCCATCGGCACGATGGCCCCGCAGCCACTGAAACCAGCCCCAGAGCGCGACGATCGCGAAGAACACCTGGAGTGAGGCATCGCCGTAGATGCGCGCCTTTGCGAACACGGCCACGTAGAGCAGCGAGCTGACGATTGCAAGCGGCCAGCCCCAATGGACTTCGCGCATGTTGCAGCCGACCATCGCCAGCGCCAGCACGGCGGCCACGATTTCGAGCCAGCTGACGGGTGAGCCCCAGAGCGCGAAGGCGGGGGCCGAGAAGAACTCGGGCATCAGCGGCGCCGTTTCGTTCAGTGGGTGACTTGAACGAACACTTCGTTGGGCTTGACCATGCCCAGCTCTTGCCGGGCACGCTCTTCGACCATTTCGAGCCCGACCTTGAGGTCATTGACCTCGGAGGCCAGTCGCTCGTTGGTCACCGCGGCCTTGGCATTGGCCTCTTTCTGCTCGGCCAGCTTGGTCTGCAGCTGCGACACGTCGCGCACGCTGCCGCGCCCGTTCCACAGCTGCCACTGCAGGACGACCAGCAGCAGCAACAGCACGATGGGTGGAACGAGGCGCGAGCGCATTGCCGCCGGCTTCGGGCGCTACTTCAGGTTGTAGAAAGCGCCGCGGCCGGGGTAGCTGGCGATGTCGCCAAGGTCTTCTTCGATGCGCAGCAGCTGGTTGTACTTGGCGATGCGATCGGAGCGAGAGAGCGAACCGGTCTTGATCTGGCCGGCGTTGGTGCCCACCGCGATGTCGGCGATGGTGCTGTCTTCGGTTTCGCCCGAGCGGTGCGAGATGACGGCCGTGTAGCCCGCGCGCTTGGCCATCTCGATGGCGGCGAAGGTTTCAGTCAGCGTGCCGATCTGGTTGATCTTGATCAGGATCGAGTTGGCAATGCCTTTGTCGATGCCTTCCTGCAGGATCTTGGTGTTGGTGACGAACAGGTCGTCGCCCACCAGCTGAACGCGCTTGCCGAGGCGGTCGGTGAGCAGCTTCCAGCCGTCCCAGTCGCCTTCGTGC
>Ga0065714_10065106_pt1 | contig 12931 bp, 16 predicted proteins | sample MisRhiReplicate2_FD_59101 | JGI IMG/M metagenome (GOLD analysis project Ga0065714, IMG submission 59101) | Miscanthus rhizosphere microbial communities from Kellogg Biological Station, MSU, sample Rhizosphere Soil Replicate 2: eDNA_1 v2... | ecosystem: Host-associated > Plants > Roots >... | reverse complement strand
CTCCGGCATAGTCAGGTTTTCACTCATGGGCTGATTTCCACAGATCGCCGGGGGCGTTTTCGCAGTGAGGATGTGATGCTTCGTGGCTGGTAAGAAGCAGTTGCCTCCTGTGCGTCTGGCTACTGCGGGTGATGTGCCGGTGCCGTTGAAGTCTCTCGTTGAGTCGATTGAGTCGGGCACTCGCCTGGATGAGCTGAAGGCCTTGCGGGCGATTCTGGTGGCCCATATTTCGAGTGACAGTGTTTTGGCCCGTGATCTGGCTTCCCTGACTGGGCATCTCCGTTCGGTTTCGAAGGAGATTGAAGAGTTGGAGCTGGCTGATACGCCGGATGACCTTGGCAGGGCGGCTGATACTGGTGACGAGAAGTTCAACCCCAGAGCGGTCTGACAAGCTCCATGATTTAGCACGGCATGTTGTGATTCCGGATGGAATTGACCATACGGGCTGGCCGGCTGTGCGCGACACTTTGGCGCTGCTGGGCATCCGTCTTGATCCTTGGCAGCAGGGCGCGGCGCAGTTGATTTTGTCGAAGGACGCCGAGGGGTACTACGCGACCACTGTTGGCGGCGTGACAATGAGCATCCCGCGCCAGGTTGGCAAGACGTTCATGATCGGCTGGATTGTGTTCGCCCTGTGCATCATTTTTCCTGGGTTGACGATCACTTGGAGCGCTCACAAGAAGGACACTGCTGACGAGACTTTCGCCGGCATGAAGTCGATGGCCGCTACGCCGAAGATGGCGCCGCATATCGATCGGACTCCGGATAACGGGTCTGAGCAGAAGATCGAGTTTTCCAACGGTTCTCGGGTGGTTTTTGGCGCTCGTGAGCGTGGGTTTGGGCGCGGGTTCACGAAGGTGGACATTGTTGTGTTCGATGAGGCTCAGATCCTTACTGAGCGTGCCGTGGATGACATGGTGCCGGCGCAGAATGCGTCACCGAATGCTTTGACCATCATGATTGGGACCCCTCCTAAGCCGATTGACCCTTCAGAGATTTTTGAAGAGGCTCGGCGTGCTGCGCTTTCTGGCGAGAGTACTGATTCCCTCTATATCGAGTTCAGTGCTGATCGTAATGCTGATCCTGACGATAAGGCCCAGTGGCGGAAAGCGAACCCTTCCTACCCGGCGAGGACCAAAGAGAAGGCGATGCTCCGGATGCGCCGGAAGCTCACGAAGGATTCGTTCCTGCGCGAGGCGATGGGCATCTGGGATGAGTTGGCTTCCCGGAAGAATGCTTTCCCTGCTGGTGCGTGGGAGGGCTGCCTGATCGAGGATCCTTCCGAGGATTGGCCGGTAGCTGCTGTGGGGATCGATATGAACCCTGAGCGGACGTGGGTTTCGGTGTCGTTGGCGATGTTTTCGGATGATGGCCTGCATCTTGAGGTTGCCGAGACTGAGGCTTTCAACGAGAGCGGTTCGGCTGAGTTGATCAATTGGGTTCAGAAGCTTGCCCGCCGGCGCACTCCGGTGATCATTGACGCTTTCAGCCCGGCCAGGACGTTCGAGCCGATGTTGAAGGAGAAGAAGTGCATGGTTCGGATCCTGTCTTCCTCGGAGTTCGCGCAGGCTTGCATGGGCATCCATGACGCCGTCCGTGAGGGCACTGTGACTCACTTCGGACAGAAGCATCTAGACGATTCAGTTGCGGGAGCTACGAAGAAGCCTGTTGGCAAGGCGGGCGCGTGGGCGTTTGCCCGCGATGACGTCGATGTCGATTTGACTCAGATCATGTCCATTACGTGCGCGCATTTCGGTGCGGTGAAGTTCGGGCATCGTCCCGCCAAGGTTTCCGATCCCAGAGGGGGTGTTACGGTTTGCTGATTTCCCCCAACGGGCTGACGACGGAAGAGGGCCTGGTTCTCAGCAAGCTGCTGGGCATCTATGAGGCCAAAGCGCCGCGGAACGTTCTGCGTCAGGTCTATTTCGAGGGCAAGAACGCGTTCGTTGACCTTGGCATCGCTATTCCCCCGGAAATCCTTTCGCGCATCGCCCCCGTCATGGGATGGGTTGAGTCTGGCGTGCGCGCATTGACCGACCGGTCGGTCCTCGAAGGCTTCGTCTCCACGTCGGCGGACCAGGACGAGAACCCGTTCGGCGTGGACGGCTTGATTGCCGATTCGAAGCTGCTGCAGTTCTTTTCCGGCGCCACTCTCTCGTCCGCCATTCATTCGTGTTCCTTCCTTCGGGTTGATGACATGTCCGGGGAGTTGCGGATCCGCCCGCACCTGGCTGACATGTCCGCTGCCATCTGGGATTCCGAGCGCATGGAGATAGGCGCGTTCCTGGCGATCCTGGAGCTCAAGGACGGGCTGCCGGTGGATATGGCCATGTACCTGCACGAGAAGATCGTCAGGGTTCAGGTAATGCCATCGGGGCGTATCAGTGTGGAACGCTTCGGCAACCCGCTGGGACGCGTTTCCGTGTCTCGCCTGCCGCACAAGCCAACCCTGAAGCGCCCGTTCGGCCATTCGCGCGTGACCCGGCCTGCCATGTTCTTCACGGACTCGGCGCTACGTGTCATCGTCCGTTCCGAGGTTCAGGGCGAAGGCTTCGCGGGCCCTCAGTACTGGTTGATGGGTGCGGACGCTAAAGCTTTCGCCGGCAATAACCGGTTCAAGGCTGTCATGGGCCGGGTGTTCGGCCTGACGGAAGATCCTGATACGCAGGAAGTCCCGGACGTGAAGCGGTTCGAGGGCGCGACCCCGGACGCGCATATCGCGCACCTGAGGATGTACGCGAGCCTTTTCGCTGGGGATCAGCGTGTGCCGGTTTCATCTCTTGGCATCATCCAGGACAATCCATCTTCGGCGCAGGCGATTTATGCCGCCAAGGAAGACCTTTTGGTGGACGCGAATAACGCCAACAAGTCTTGGGGTGACGGGGCCGTGGAAGCGCTCGGCATGGCCGTTGAGTGGCGCGATGGCGGCAGGCCAGAGGGCTTGTCCACCCTCAGTGCCGTATTCACCCCCGTTGGCACAGTGTCTCCCACGGATAAGGCTGTGGCATTCGGTCAGCTCGCCCCGCACATCCCGGGTCTTGCCGGCTCCGAGGTCGGGCTCGAGTACGCCGGCTTCTCTCGTGAGCAGATTATCCGTCTCCGCGGCGACCTGCGGAAGGCTTCAATCTCATCCTTCATGGATCGGGTTGCGGGTAATGCGCCTTCCGGTAGCTCCCGGGTTGAGCAGGCCGTAGCCGCCGGCGATGGAACCGTGAACTAGCCAGGAGGTGCGCGGGTGATTCCCTACAGCGCAACTCTTGGCTATTCGACACTGTTGGACCGTCTCAGTGTCGGGGCTCTGGCTGAACTGGACCAACTGATGGCGTCACTTGCGGATGAATCGCCCGCGGTGCAGCGGGAAGCACTCATGGACTTGCTGCCCACTTTGGGCGATCAGTACGTGGGCGCTTCATCCCTGGTGTCGGCCGAGTTCTTCAGTGAACTGCAGGACATGAACGGGATCCGGAAGCCCATCGCTGCGGAAACGCTCGAAACGGTTGGAACGCGACGGTGGCATGCCCTCGCCGGGTGGGGTGCAGCGCCGGCCATGTTCGAGCAGGGTGGCGCCGCTCTTGTGTATTCACTCCTGTCCGGTGGGCTCACGAAGATCCTCACGGAATCGGCCGCCGACACGATGGTAGGCAACGCCGAATCTCAGGGCGGCATGAGGGCCCAAAGGGTTCCCCGCCCAGGTTGTTGCGCCTTCTGCGGGCTACTTGCCTCACGGTTTGCCGACTACTCCACCGAGAGCTCGGCGGGCACTGTGGTCGGCCGTGGCGCCCCACTGTCGAAGAACTTCAACGCTGACGGTTCCCGCAGGCGCGGCGGCAAGGCAAAGGGCATCCGCCCCCGAGGTTCCCGCGCCATTGGTGAAGAGTTCCACGACCACTGCAGGTGCCGGATCGTCGCCGTGACGGGATCCAACTACGTCGAGCTTCAAGCGACGTCCGAAAAGTATTACGACTCGTACCGCCTCTCTGCGGACAAGGTCGGAAGCGACCCCAAGGGAATCCTCGCCCAAATGCGCGAAGACCTGGGAGTCCGGTAGCGGCTATTCCTGCTACCCCAAAAGCTACGCGATACAGGCGGCGGTCAACAGTCTGGTTAGTGCCGACGGGCTTACGGAAAGGAAACACCCATGAGTGAAGAATCTGCCACGTCCGAGGGCGAATCTACAGAGTTCAAGCCGATCACCTCGCAGGAGGATTTGAACAAGATCCTCGGGGACCGGCTGAAGCGTGCCAAGCCCGCCGACTACGAAGACCTGAAGGCGAAAGCTGCCAGGTTCGATGAAGTTGAGCGTGCATCCATGACGGAAACGCAGCGGCTCCAGGCCCAGCTCGATGAAATGTCCGGGAAGGCCGCAAAGACGGAACGGGAAAACCACCGTCTTGCAGCTATCGCCGCCGAGGGGATCCCGGCCGAGTACCAGGACCTCGTGCACGGGGATACGCCCGAGCAGTTCGCGAACTCTGCGAAGAAGGCCCGTGAACTCATCGCCAAGGCAACGGCCGCGGATGCAAAAACGCCCATCTCCTACCGGGTGAACCTGGACGGCGACGGGTCAGACAGCCTCGCGCTGAACGGCAGTGGCATTGAAGACGCACTCAAAAAGAAGCTTGGGATTTCCTAGCTTCCACTGACCAAGCAATAGGAGTTAGACATGGCGCAGACCGCCGCAACAATGACCGGTGATTTCGCCGGCTTCCTCAAGCCCGCCGAGGCTGAGGCTTACTTCACTCAGGCTGCACGCCAGTCCGTGGTGCAGTCCCTGACCCGCCGGGTGCCGCTGGGCATCAACGGTCAGGAAATCCCCGTCGTCACGTCCAAGCCCACCGCGGGCTGGGTTGCTGAAGGTGGCCAGAAGCCGGCCACCAAGGGCGCCCTTGGCCTGAAGACCATCTCCCCGAAGAAGTTGGCCGCCATCACGGTGGTTTCCGCTGAAGTCGTCCGCGCCAACCCCGGCAACTACGTCACCCTATTCCGCGACCAGATCGCGGAAGCGTTCGCCATTGCGTTCGACGCCGCGGCCCTTCACGGCTCGGCTTCCCCGTTCGGTGCCGGCAACAACCTCGCGGCCACCACCAAGGCCATCGAACTGGGCACCAGCGCCGCTGCAGCCGGCGGCGTGTACGGCGACCTGAATGGCGCACTGAAGCTCCTGGTGGACGACAAGAAGAAGCTCACCGGCTGGGCCTTCGATGACACCGCAGAGCCGCTCCTGAACGCCGCGGTTGACCTGCAGGGACGCCCCCTGTTCGTGGACGCGACCTACGAGAACTCCGCGCTGTCCGCCGGACGCCTCCTGCGCCGCCCCGCGTTCTACAACGAGGGCGTCGCCGCAGGTGACACCATCGGCTTCGCGGGCGACTGGTCGCAGGCCGTCTGGGGATCCGTCGGCGGCATCAGCTACGACGTCTCCACCGAGGCGACCGTGACCATCAATGGCGAACTGACCTCGCTTTGGGAGCACAACCTGGTCGCGATCCGCGCCGAGGCCGAATATGGCTGGCTCGTGAACGACGCACAGGCGTTCGTGAAGCTGCAGGACGCCGTCTAACTTGCGGCTCCGCAACCCCGAAACGGGACTGGTGGTGAGCTGCGAGGGTGACCTTGCAGCCCGCTACCAGTCCCGTGGCTGGGAGGCTCCTGACGGGCCCTCCCAGCCTGCTGCTGAGGCGGCATCGGATGAGCCTCAGGAAGCCGCTAAGCCTGTCCGTAGAGGTCAGACGCGGCGCCGCCAACAGTAGGAGGAACCATGTCGTGGGTATCGCCGGATGACGTGATCAATTCCTGGGTCGGCTCCAACCCGCCCACCGACGCTCCAAGGCTGCAGCTATGGATCGACCGGGCCGAGAGGCTTGTGCGCCGCCGAGTTCCTGACCTGCAGGCGCGCATCGATGCTGAGATGGAACTTATCCCTCTCAGCTCCGATCTGCTGGAAACCACCAAAGACGTGGTTGCGGCAATGGTCACGGAGGTTTTCAAGAACCCGGACGGCAAGCGCTCCATCCAGTCCGCGTCGGGCCCCTTGTCTGAGAGCACTACTTTTGGCGGAGAGAATCCGGGCAAGCTGCTCATCACGCCCGATCAGCACGACCTTCTTGCCGGCATAAACCCTGGCGAAGGTTTCACTGTTGACCTGATCGGCGGGCATGTAGCTCCATTGAGGACAGATTTGGTGGGGTGGCTATGAGCTTCCCCAACGATTTCCTTCCTACGCATTCTCGCAAGGTGCTGACCGTCGTCGAACCTGGAACCATCCTTGAGCGCGGGAAGGAAGTCCAGGATTGGTCAGTCTCAAAAACGACGGAAATAAGCGGTTGCATCGCCTACCCAGGCTCCGCTGACGCCGACTGGGAGCGGGCAAGCGCACTCACCATAGATTTCACGGTCTGCATCCCCGCCGACCAAGTACTGCCTTTAGGGAATTTCCGCGCCCGGGTCGAAGGTGAAACTGGTGAATTCGTGCTGAGTGGTGACGTGAAGCGCTGGGTTTTTGCCCAGAGGTTCGATGCCCAGGTTATCGAATTGTCGCGCCGCCGGGATGGTGCGTGATGGCCAAAAAGGCAAAAGTCAAGATTAGCCAAGCGGCACTGACGGCGATGCTCTCATCTCCTGAGATGGAGTCAATTCTGCTGGCTAATGGTGAGCCGATTGCGTCTTCTGCCGGCCCTGGCTATGAGGCTGTTTTGGGTTCTGGTGGGCGGACCCGTTCGCGTGTGTTTGTGCAGACGGCGACGTTTGCGGCCCGGCTGGATAATGCCCGGAATGCGACATTGCTGCGGGCGATTGGTGGTGGCTGATGGTCCTTGTTCCCGCGGATGTTGAGTATGCGGTTGAGAAGTACTTGGAGTCCGGGTTCGTCGCTAATGGGTGGGGCGTGTTGAAGGTTGATACGCAGATCCCGGCCGGTGACACCTTTGTGGTGGCGTTCACTACTGGCGGGCAGGACCGGACAACGGTTTCCGGTACTGACCGTGTTGTTTTCGACTGCTACGCACCACGCGCCGCCCTGGCTCAGAAGCTTGCCGCCCGTGTGTTTGCCCTGATCAAGGACCTCGATAGCCGGTTCATTGATGGGGTCCAGTTCTACGACGTGACGCCCACTAAGCCGGCCAACTATCCCAACCCTGACAAGCCGGATTTGTTCCGGTACCAGTTCAACGCTGTTATCCATGCCCGCTATCCCAAGGGCGACTGACCAATTGAAAGGAGCCCGTTGTGGCTGCTACTGATGATGTTCTGATTGGCGCGCCCGACCGCTCCAGTTCCGCTGGTGTTGTGGGGTACGCGTATGCGCTTCCACTGACGGCAACCCTCCCCACGTCCACGTCCACGGCGCTGCCGGCGACGGCCGCGGATCTTGGCTTCGTGTCGGAGGATGGTCTGACGATCTCCACCGACCGGTCCACGGAGATGCTGAAGGACTGGAACCTTGACGATGTCCGGATGCTCCTGACCGAGCATGGGTCCACGGTTTCTTTCACGCTGATCAACTGGTCCCTGAACGCCTTGAAGGCATTCTTCGGGGATGAGAACGTGTCCGATTCCGGGACTGAGATCGTGGTGAAGATCAACGCCCGCGACATCAAGGACCGGGCGTGGGTGTGGAACCTGAAGGACGGCGACCGCAAGCGCCGCGTCGTGGTTCCCCGGGGTGCGATCAGTTCCCAGGGTGACATCACTCTGGTGAAGGGTGAGCAGACCCCGTTGGAGATCGAGCTGACTCCGCTGGTGGATGATTCCGGCGAGAAGATTTACATCTACACGCAGAAGCCGGCCGTAGTTACGCCGTAGCGCTGCCCTGTATGCCCCGGTGGGGCGGGTTGTTGAGGACTCCCCGCCCCACTGGCCTCCACCTTTTTCGAGTCCTCTCCCACTGTTTTAGGAGTCCTCATGCCCCCACGCCAGTCCGCAACCGCGCAGGATAAGCCGTTTACGTTCAAGTCCAAGACGGGCGCGGTTATCGTAATCCCCTCATCCGAGGTGTACGACCCGTCAATGGAAGCGATTGCCGAGATGCACTCTTCGCTGAAGGACCTCCAGGAGTCGGAAAAGTCGGGCGGCGCCGATGAGGTTGGCATGGCGCAGATGCGAGTATCGCTCGCGACCCTCGAAGTCCTGAAGTCCGGATTCTCAGATTCGGTAGCCGAGAAGATCCGCCTCAAATCCAGCGAAGTCCAGGAACTTATGACCAAGTACCAGGAACACACGGGCGTCTCAATCCCAAAATAATCTGGCTGTTCTCGCTGCCGCCGCATGAGATTGAGGCCATTGAGGCTGACCTGATTGGCGCTGGATGGACTTTCGATGATGTCCCTCGAAGGTTCTCGTATCCGGCGCTTTTTGCGTTCCTGGCGCACCTTCCCCTCGGTTCGGCGTATTCGCGCCTGAAGAACCCGGAGACGGCGTCATGGATGGATGGGACGGTCGTGGCGAACCTCCTGGCTGAGGTTGGTCACAGGCTGGACATTCTCGCGTGGCAGCAGACGAAGGACGGCAAAGCTGGGCGCCGTAAGCCGCAGACGTGGCCGCGTCCATGGCTCAACAAGGCCAATTCTCAGCGTGTGGGCGCCGGCCCAATTCCGGCATCTGAGTGGGATTCATTCTGGGATGGAGGTAAGTAGTTGGCTGCATCTCAGGAGTTGGCTGATGTTTGGGTAACAGTTCTCCCGTCATTTCAGGGCGGGCAGAAGGCCATCGCGGAGGAGTTCGGAGCCGCTGGCGCCCCCGCTGGCAAGAAGGCTGGCAAGGGCTTTGTTAGCGGCCTTGGCGGCGCTATCGGAGGCGTAGCTAAGGTTACGGCTGGTGCGGTCGGCTTGGTTGGCGCGGCAATCGGCGGCATGGCGATCAAGGGCGGCATTGATCGTGTCCTGAACATTGAGGACGCGCAGGCGAAGCTCAAGGGCTTGGGCCATGATGCGCAGTCCGTCGAGGGCATCATGACGAACGCCCTAGCCTCAGTGAAGGGTACGGCCTTCGGACTGGGCGACGCTTCGACGGTGGCCGCTGGTGTGGTCGCTGCCGGGGTGAAGCCTGGCCAGGATCTTGAGCGGACCCTGAAGCTTGTTGGTGACGCCGCGACTATCGCCGGTACTGACATGGGCTCGATGGGTTCAATCTTCAACAAGGTTGCGTCTTCGGACATGATCCAGGGTGATGTCCTTGCCCAGCTTGGCGACGCCGGTATCCCGATCCTGCAGCTTTTGGGTACGGAGATGGGCAAGTCTGCTGAGGAAGTCCGGAAGCTTGCTTCGGACGGCAAGATCAACTTCGAGATCTTCCAGAACGCCATGGAAAAGGGCCTTGGTGGAGCCGCGCTATCGTCAGGCGATACGTTCCGCGGCGCTTTGGCCAACACGAAAGCTGCCCTCGGCCGTGTGGGTGCAACGTTCATCACTCCCTTCCTTGCGAATATCGGAACTGGCCTCAATGCCGCCATACCGCTTCTCGATGGACTCAACGATTCCCTGAAGCCGATCATGGCACGGTTTGGCGAGTGGTCCTCTGCAAAATTCCCCTTGGTCCTGGCGGAAATTACAGGCGGGCTGACGGCCTTTAGTTCCGCTTGGAAAGCAAATGATGGCGACGTGACAAGCTCGGGATTTCCCGGATTCATGGAACGTGCGGCATTTTTCACCCATCAGCTATCGGACGGTTTCAAGCAGCTCGACTTCAGTAGCGTTAGCAGCTTCTTCGCTTCGATTGGCCCCGCGGCCGGTCAGGCGGGTGGAGCATTTTCGAGCATCGGGGCTTCGCTGACCGCGCTGGGTCCGGCGTTTGTTGCTTTTGGGGAGCAGATCCCCAAGGTCACGGCGGCGGCCGCGAAACTTGCGGGAGTCGGGCTGAATATCCTAGTCGGAGCCCTTTCGTTCCTGGCGGACAATGTGGAGACGATCATCGCCTTCATGCCGTTGATCGTTGCGGGTTTTGTGGCGTGGCGCATCGCAACGTCAGCTATGGGCGCCTCCATGTTTTCCCTACAGGCCGCACAGGTTGCCATGGCGCCGGTAAACCTTGCCAACAACATCATCCGCGTCCAAGCCATCCGTCTTGAGATGCAACATGCGGCGGCGACCGGGGCGAATACAGCGGCCCAAACTACGGGCATGTTCGCAACGATCCGGAACACGGCCGCCCTGGTTGCCCAGCGGGTTGCTACGGGGGCCGGCGTGGTCGCCATGGGCATTGCTACTGCCGCACAGTGGGCGTGGAATGCTGCACTGACTGCCAACCCGATCAGCCTGATCATCATTGGCATCGCGGCTCTGGTTGCAGGCCTGATCTGGTTCTTCACACAGACCGAGTTGGGTAGGGCGATATTCTCGACCGCGTTCGAGTTCATCCGATCTGTCGCGCTCGGATTAGCTGCGTGGTTCACGGGAACTTTCATCCCCGCGATTTCCGCCGTCTGGGGAGCCATCGGCTCAGGCCTCGCCACTGTTGGCCAGTTCTTCGCTGATACCTGGAATACCGTCATCGGCGGCGTTATGGGCTTCAGTCTGAAATTGGGCCAGTTCTTCCTTGATATGCCGGGGCTCATACTCCGGTCACTCGGGGATTTGGGCGGGCTGCTCTTGGACGCGGGTGGTCAGATCATGACGGGATTCCTCGATGGTCTGAAAGCCGGGTGGACCGCTGTCACAGATTTCGTGGGCGGCATCGGCAACTGGATCGCCGAGAACAAGGGTCCGAAAGCCTACGACTTGGCGCTGCTGGTTCCGGCCGGTGGTTGGATCATGGACGGCCTCGGCAAGGGTATTGAAAAGAGCATGCCGGCGCTCGGGTCAACGCTGGGTGACGTGTCCTGGATGATCCAGAACGGCATCGACCCGCAGATGGGATCCGGCGTTCCTTTGAGTGTTGGGGCGACCGCCCCGACTGCATCGGCGGAGGCTCTGGCTTCAAGTGGCTCCGGTGGCGGCGTGACCATTCAGAACGACATCAAGGCCCACGACACTGCGGGCGTAACTCAAGAGGTTTGGGGCAAGCTCCGGTTTGCTCTGAAGGGTCAGGGGGTGGAGATTGGCGCGCTCCCGTAAGTCGATCATGCTCGGCACTCAGACGCTCCATGGCGTGGACCGGTTTGGTGAATGGTTCACTACTGGTGTTGAGGGGTGGGCTGAGCCTCCCGCGCCGAAGGGTAATGAGGTGGAGCGGGAGCAGGCGGACGGGGATTATTTCCTGCCGTCTTTCTACTCTGCCCGGACGCCCACCATTGACGGGACCCTACTGGGCGCCTCGCACGCCCTGGCGTTGGATGCCATGGTCGCGCTGAACAGTGCGGCCGCTTTGGGTGGGGTGACGCTGTCCGTCATGGAGGGCGGCGTGACAAGGTGGGCGCTGGCTCGTTACGCGGGTCTGGACTATACGTGGGTCACTCACGAGAAGGTCCGGTTCCAGTTGCGCCTCAAGTGCCCGAAGCCGCAAAAGTACGGTGAGCGGCGCACGTTCGACATGACGCCGAGTACGCCGGTGCAGGTGATTCATCGCGGCAACTATAAGGCGTCTCCGGTGGTGCAGATCAACGGGCCGCTGACTGGTGGCGTGACGATCACTCACCCGTCCGGCCAGTTCGTTGTTCTTGGCGATCTTGGCGTGGGTGGTTGGGTGCGGGTGGATATGGCGACGGGTCGGCTGAAGCTGAACGGCAATGACCGTTCGGACCTGATCGGCGCGTCGGCGCGGCTTCATCAGATCACGCCGGGCTTGCCGGCTTCTCAGTTCAGCATCAACCGCGGGGTCGGCTACGTCGAGGTCCTGGATACGTTCATTTAGGAGAGTCATGGAAATCTTCATCGGCATTGTGGCGGCACTGTCCATCTTTGGATTCGCATTCGGACTCTCAGCCTTTCTGCATGCACGCGAGGCGCGCAAACTCGCCCTGGGCGCTTGGGGCAAGGTTGCAGATGGGCTGCAGTACACCGTCAGTATCTCCGGTCAGGACTCCCAGATGACCGCCGAGCAGGTTTGGGATCATATTCGCGAGCACATCGAGTATGACTTTGCACGGGACGTGCGCTAGATGGCGTGGATTGTTCGCGTGTGCGATACCCGGACGGGTAATCGTGAGGGGATCCTACCCATCGAGAATGCGCCATGGTCCCGGAAGCTGAACGCTTCGGGGGTGGGGCAGGCGTCGTTTGTTGTGGGCGACCGGGATTCGGCGGGGATGCCAGGCGAGTATTTGACGGCTCTGATCAAGAGAACCCTCGTGTTCGAGGATGATGGCCGGCCCCACGCTACGGGCATCATCTTGGATGCCAACTATGACCGAGACGCCGGGACTGTATCCGTTGCGTACGCTGACGTGAACTGGATCTTCGGTAAGCGGATGGTGCTGGCGGCGAACGCTGAGGGCACACAGACGGTAGGTATCGGACGCGATAACCTGTCTCTCGGTTCTCAGCTTGCATGGGCTGTTGACAGGGCCACTCTCGGCGCAGGGTTCGAGCTCCCGATCATCCTCCCCGCCGAGGTGTCCGGATCCGCGAACAGGCTCTACGAGGGCTACCACATGCCTGTTGCGGCGGACGTGATGAAGGACCTGATGGAAACCCAGTACGGGCCTGACGTGGACTTCCGCCCCGAGTACGACGCGACCACCGGCGCGCTCCGGTACCGGCTGATCGTGGACCCACCAGCCTCCCTGCTGGTGTGGAACCTGACCGCCCCGGAGTCGGGTGTGACCGGGCTGCAGATCAAGACGGACGCCCGCGACATGGCAACCCACATCCTCGCCACTGGTGAGGGTTCGGAACGGGACATGCTCGTGAAGGACGCGATCAACAACAGCACTGGCTACCCGGCCATGGTGAAGGTCGTGAACTTCGGCCAGGAGAAAGACCCGGCCCGACTCAAAGCCCTTGCTGAGGGCGAGTTGAAGGCCAGCAGCAAGCCGATTGAACAGTGGTCTTTCTCCGTGATG
>Ga0065714_10002731_pt1 | contig 12931 bp, 10 predicted proteins | sample MisRhiReplicate2_FD_59101 | JGI IMG/M metagenome (GOLD analysis project Ga0065714, IMG submission 59101) | Miscanthus rhizosphere microbial communities from Kellogg Biological Station, MSU, sample Rhizosphere Soil Replicate 2: eDNA_1 v2... | ecosystem: Host-associated > Plants > Roots >... | reverse complement strand
GCGAGCCTGGCAGGTGTCGGCTATGGTCTGGCCTACCGTTTTGGTGGCTTGGGTGCGGCCATCGCCACCCATTTCGGCCTGAACCTGCTGCATTTCGGACTGTTCACCTATCCGATGCTTGCCAGATAACAAACCTCGGGATCTAGCTGGCGCCCAAGACCCAACCTCGGCGCCAATAGCTATTCAGGACTTTGAATCGCACGGATGTAACCGGACATATCAGAAACGAAAGTAACGTCATCAGATCGCGACTGGTCGACCTATCCCACAAAGGCGAGATCTGCCGCGCCCCCCAATGGGCATTGGCTCCTACCGTACTTTTTCAAAGCCAGCAGCCAGCCTCGATAGTTAATCCTTGTCAAGCTTCTCAAGGGAACTAAGTGGCTTGACTACTGTCGGTCCCGACGTTTAACCTCCCGCCCCACGAATGGAAGCAATCTGTCGTACACGACTGATTAGTCCTCTGAAAATGAATTCAAGCAACGCGTTTATCGCGCTGTTGTGCTGTGCGGTAAATAATGCTCAAGCCTCGCTCCCCCCTGCAAATCAAAAAATCCGTCATTTTTGCCTTGGTGCTGCGTGAAGCGCGTTCGCGTTTTGGTGATCGGCGCATGGGTGCTACCTGGACACTGATCGAGCCGATTTGCCACTTGCTGATTCTGAGCGTGCTGTTTGGGTTGCTTCGTGGCCGCACCGTGGCCGGCATCGACTTCCCAGTTTTTGTCTTAGTGGGTCTGGCCCCGTTCCTGCTATTTCGCAACACCGCTTTGCGCCTAATGAACAGCCCCAAGGAAAACCGCGCGCTGTTTTCCTACAAACAGATCAAGCCCCTCGACACTTACATTGCCCGAGTGCTGGTTGAGTTCAGCATTTCAGCGACTGTATACGCCATCCTTGTGTTCGGCTTCGCTTGGTTTGGTTTCGATATGGCAATCAAATCACCCATTGAGTGGATGCTGACTGTTCTGCTAGGCGTTATATTTTCATTCGGCCTGGGCATGTTGTTGTCCCTGATTGCCCATGCCATGCCGAGTAGCACGCTGTTTATACGGATGATGTTTTTCCCGTTGTATTTCATGTCGGGCGTACTCATCCCTGCGAGCTATCTGCCGCACGCCATGCTGCCGCTGCTGTTGCTCAATCCATTCCTGCACCTGATGGAACTGATTCGCGCCGAAATCTTCCCGCACTACGTTCCGGTCGATGGTATTTCGGTGATCTACGTGATCGCGTTCACCCTAGTCTTGCTGTTCGTCTCCCTGGGTACCTATCGGGTTCGTCGACTGCATTTGATCTCCACCAAGAACGGCTAACCGCAGGCTTCCCGTGTTCGAGCTCAGAAATATCACCAAGTCTTACCTGACCCCCAAAGGTCGTCGCCACGTGTTTCGCGACCTGTCACTGAAGATCCCCGCCGGCAAGAATATCGGCCTGATTGGCCGCAACGGCTCTGGTAAATCGACCCTGGTCCGCCTGCTGGGCGGTGCCGATGTGCCGGACTCCGGCACCGTTGCCACCGACAAAAGCATCTCCTGGCCAGTGGGACTATCCGGCGGCTTTCAGAGCACCATGACCGGACGCGAGAACATCAAGTTCGTCAGCCGCGTCTATGGCGCAGTCGGTGACGCCATGCGCCGGAAGGTCGCCTACGTCGAAGACTTCGCCGAAATCGGCAGCTGGATCGACGAACCGGTCAAGACCTACTCCTCCGGCATGCGCTCGCGCCTGGCCTTCGGCCTGAGCATGGCCTTCGACTTCGACTACTACCTGATCGACGAAGTGATGTCGGTGGGTGACGCACACTTCAAGCGCAAATGCGCTGACGTGTTCGAGGAACGCCTTCAGAAATCCAAGGTTGTTCTGGTTTCCCACAACATGTCCGAAATCAAAAAGCTCTGTGACGTCGTGCTGCTGGTGCGCGATGGCGGAGTGCAGATTTATGACGATGTCGATGAAGGCATCAAGGCCTACAACACCTGATCGCCTTGACCTGGCGTGACAGTTTCATTTCAAGGATGCGTGTGCATATGAGTAGTACGGGTAAATTTAAAGGCTGGCGCCTGACATTGGGGTTAATCGTAGCGCCAATGTTATTGGCAATTGTCTACTATGGTTTTTTTGCCGTGGACCGCTTTGTCAGTTCTGCGCAAGTTGTTGTGCGCCAAGAGGGTAGCAATCCGGGCGCACAATTGCCTGGCTTAGCAATGCTGCTAACAGGTACAAATCCCGCCTCTCGAGAGGAAACTCTCTACCTGCGCGAGTACATTGTATCTATGGACATGATGCAGTTGCTGGAAGATCGCTTGCAGTGGGCTGAACAGTACAGCAAGCAACGCAGTGACCCACTCTTCTGGTTGGCCACTGACACTTCTCGCGAAGAAATGCTCAAGTATTACCAACGCATGGTTTCCGCCCACTATGACGAAACCACTGGCCTCCTGAAAGTTGAAGTACAAGCTTTCAGCCCAGAGTTAGCGGAGCAAATGGTCAACACTATTCTAGAAGCCAGTGAACACTTCGTGAACGAAGTCTCTCACGGCATTGCACGCGAGCAAATGCGATTTGCCCAGATCGAACTCGAAGGTGCAAAAAAGAATTACACTCAACGCAAAGAAGAATTGCTGAGTTTCCAAGACAGAAACAAAGTGCTAGACGGCAGAAGCTCTGCCCAAGGCCGCGCAAGTATTATCGACGCACTCGAAGCAGAATATTCCAAAGAGCGAGCAGTACTTACCGAAATGCTCTACAAGCTACGACCAGATGCCCCTCAAGTCAGACAACAGCAACAGAGAGCAAATGCAATCCGCGAACAGCTTGGCGCAGAAAAACGAATGTTGGTCTCGACCCCTGACGGTGCACAGTTAAACGTGGTGGCCTCCCGGTTCCAGCAGTTGACTCTGGATGCAGGCATCGCTCAAGAAACATACAAAACAGCCGTCGCCGTACTAGACAACGCCCGTATAGAAGCCAGTAAGAAAATACGAACGCTGGTTACAGTGGTGAGCCCAAATACTCCACAAATCGCTCTGTATCCGGAGCGACTGTACAACTTGGCCACCATATTCCTTGCCTTGCTTCTGCTTTACGGCATCGCCCGCTTTCTAATTGCATCGATCGAGGACCATCGTGATTAATTCCATTTCTGGCCTAATGTTTCCAGCCTCGAGCTCTTACATGCAATCTAAAGCTGCTGTCGGCTTGTTCCTGCTGACTCTGGGCCTATCCGGCTGCACGGGCACAATGTCTGGCGCCGGCCCATACAAGGGTGACATCGAAAGCCAAAACACAACCTATGATTTGGTCGATATAAACGCGAACACCATCGCGCAATTTATGCGGGCATCACCGAAGCCAGCCGCTACTACCATCACTCGCCCGATACCTCCCGTTGTCCGCTTGATGGGTGGAGACGTGATCAATGTACTGATCACAGATAATGCGCCAGAAGGCACGGGGCTATTCGCACCACTGTCAACAGGCGGCACCCAATTGAAGGTGCGCATTGATTCACAGGGTATGATTTCGTTGCCATATGTGGGTCATCAGTTTGTAGCAGGGATGACTTTAGTTCAGGTTGAGGAAATGATCCGCCAGCGCTTGCGCGGTGTAACTTCAGATGTTCAAGCACATGTCGATCTAGTTGGAGACCTCTCGGGATCCGTCTTGGTGGCCGGTGCAGTAAAAAGCCCTGGACGTTTCTCGACTATACAGGGCCCTCTGACGCTGCTAGATGCCATCAACCAAGCCGGGGGACCTGTCATGGAACCACACTTGGTTAATGTCACGGTCCGCAATGGCAATCAAGCGGTCACCCTAAACTATGAAGAAGTTCTGGCCGGAAAAAACATCGTATTGCAACCGAACTCAGAAGTGGTGCTGGAGCGCTCCAGACAACGCTTCGTTGCTATGGGTGCGGTTACCCAACCAGGCCTGCATGATCTACCATCTCAAAACTCGAGTCTGTTGGACGCTCTAGGTTCCGTAGGCGGACTGAAGGAAGCGAATGCAAACCCCAAAGGGGTATTTGTATTCCGAATGGGCGAAAGCATCCCCTCCTCCACCTCCGCACCAAAACCAATCGTTATGCGTATAGACATGCGTGATCCTGCGGCAGTCTTCTATGCGAAGCAAGTAATGCTTAAGCCAGACGATACAATCTACGTAACCAACGCAGCGGTGTACGAATGGCAAAAAGTTATCGCACCTATCGTACAAACAATTGTACTAGGCAGAACAATTGACGCACTTCAAAACTGACAATCTCAAACTAAGAACCACTAACCTATAAATCGCGTCAACGCAGAGCCCGAAGAAATGATCTCTAATATAAAAGGAATTTATATTTTTCTAGATCCTTTCGATCGGGCTGATAGCGGAGTTTCAAGCTATACCTCTCTGGCTGCCGCGCGAATGCAGCGACTAGGCATTAGTACAAAAACAATAAAACTTAATAAAAATGAAACTATTGTAGACTTTAGAAACCGCGTCGCTACTGATATAAACAATATAAGAGAAACAATTCTTTGCATTGAAGCTCCCGAGTCTTTGGCATCGACTGCAAATCTCCCAGATTCACTTCCTTTGCATATTAGACTTCACTGCTCGAGAAGCCTGGGCGCCGCAATACAGGGACTACCGTACTCCGAACATGATGTTGCAATTGAGCAAACCGAACTCTGCAGGGCCAAGTACTTATCCGCACCATCTTGGGCAGCATATTTTACAAGCTTGTGCTTATTCAAATTCCCTCACACACCATTGTTCTACCCAAACCCATCCCCCGAATTTCAATATCAAAATATAAAAAAACCAAAATACGATTTGCTGTTTGTAGGACGACTTCAATTTTTGAAGGGACTGCACTACTTAGAACACCTAATTGAGCACTTACCAAATCTCAGTTTTGCTGTGGCCTGCCCACCAAATAGCAACTGGAAGTTCTCAAACAAAAAGAATGTAACGGTCGTAGATGGAACAAGCCTTAGCAAACATGAAATTTATAATCTTGCAAACATAGTTATTGTTCCAAGCATATTCGAGACCTCCTCGATGGTAGCAATTGAGGCATTAGCTCATGACTGCCAAGTAATCACCTGGAAGCATTTAGGTGTATCAGAGTACATCAACGACAGCCGTCTTATCAAAGTCAACTCTAATATTTTAGATGACTTTTTGCACTCAATAAAAACATGTAACCCCCAAAAAAAACCAACAACCGGAATCGTAACAGAAGTTATAAATAAAAACTTTGACCGCGGCATTAGTCAGGTATTAAGCCCAGTAAATCTGAAAGCAGTGTTACTCAACCGTCCAGATGAAACAACTGAGCTCTACCTAAGAAATCTTATCAGAGAACAGACATTTTTCATGAAAACGAAAAAAAAATCCTCTTTCTCAGCGAAAACACGAAAGCTTATACTGAATCCTGTCGCTTTTTTCAGAGACTCAAAAGAAGCCAAGTATGTACGTCGTAAAATCCATGAAAGAAAACAACGAAAGTACCTAAAACTTCAAACAGAGCTTTTTCCTCAAGGCGCACCCAACGATATCGAAATCAGGTATGTGACCAAAATCGAACAATCCGAGCCTGAAACTCTGAACAGCAACGCACCGGCCCTAGCGCTATATGCGGAGATACAAAAAGAAGGCCGAATTACATTTGCAACATTGCCATCCATGCCCGCAGGCTGTTCGACTGCGTTTTTTTACTCAATCGGAGAAGAAAGTCAACTTGTCAGCAGCATTCTGGATGCACTTGATAGTTTTGATGATTTCAAGTACCTGAATAAAACAAAGCTAAACATTGGCACTTTCGATATCACCGCCGACGAGACTACTCTTTCGATAATCAATAGAATTGATGTAAAGAACAAAACGACGTTTTCAGAAATAGATACAGTCGTTCTAGTTAACGCCCCCGTGAATCTATGTCAAGCGCTGCGAGCGATTGGTACAAATCATCGGATTGTCCTAATCAAGTCCACTGAGGAACTGGTGATAGACAACCAATCGATCGATGCTCTAATAAGCACCACCGACAGCCAAAGCATGGACGCTCTTGCGACGACAAGAAGACATATAAAACTAGAGTCCGAAGAGCACATCCCTACAGCAGTACGACGGATAATTCAGGAAGGCTTCCCAAAAAAACCAGACATGCTTCTCTCCTTATTCATGAATTCAGACTGCGGATTTACCAAAGAAGAATTTAATCAGTTAAACACCAACAGCTATCAGGGAATAATAAAAACAAAACCTTATTCCCCAACAAACTCAAAAACCATGACTGATATTTATAAAGGTTTTTCCGAGTCGGTCATTGCAATCGCGCTTATCGAATCGGTTTACATGCGTTATCGCTCTCTCTGTGAGGCTGTCGAAAATGGCGCATCCCCAGAAAACCTAATTAACTCATGCTTAACTGACGGAATTCTATTTGATGTCCAAGAAGTATAAAATAGTACACATATCGCAAACCCCTCTGGTTGCTGCGCCAGCAAAAGTGGCTCTTGCGCAGAGAATGTCAGGCCACGAAACAGTTGCAATCGTGCTTAAAGACTATCCCATCAATGGGCCTCTCGCAGGAAAATTCATAGAAGACTTCTTAGTCGAAGACGGTTTCACCAAAGGCATTATTGACGAAGCCATTGCAAAAGCAGACATCATTCACATACATAATGATTTACCCCAGGAATGGGTTACAAGATTGTTGTACAGTAATCAAACCGCCAAATATGTTTATCAAGTACATTCCCCCCTTCGAGAGGGACCGTTGTATTTGCCTAGAGACTCTTCCTTAGGCCTTCCATTTAGCTTAAAGTTGGTTGTCGGACAATTCCAGCCAAGAATCCACCAAGACCACGTATTTGTACCAAATATCATTCATGAAACCCCTAGCGTAAGACCTCGCCGCAAAGGTGAAAAACTTAAAGTTATTTTTAGCCCTACCCACTTGCGGCCTGGACGCTGGAACAATAAACATGTAGAGCAACTGGATACTGCGCTGCAATCGCTGGTCAAACTAGGAAAGATTGAAGCGATAATTCCAGACAAACCAGTCTCACCAAAAACGCTTATGGCTGTTCGGAGGTCTTGCCATGTTTCAATTGATGAGATCGCAACGGGTGGATTCCATCAAGTATCAATCGAAGGACTTGCTGCAGGAAATGTGACAATCAATAAAGCTGATTATTTTTCAAAGACAGTTTTTTCGACATTTTCAGACGGTGAAATGCCACCGTTTGTTTACGCCGACGGGGAGAGCATCGCTTCCACACTGGAAAATCTTGCAAATGACTGGGAAAAAACTGCTGAGCAGCAACTAGTCAGCTACAACTACTTCAAAAAACATCTTACCCCTATTAAAATGTCGAGCATATTTGATAAAGCCTATGAGACCCTCTAAATCCATTCGCTCATTAAAAAACAAAGAACATGGGCGAAGAGCTTTTATTCTTGCCAATGGTCCGTCCATAAAAAAAGAAGATCTCTCATTACTAAAAGGCGAACTAGTTATTGGAATGAACGCCTCTACCCTTCTGGAAGATAAATATGACTTCTCGACGGACTATTATGTAGTGTCAGACACCAGATTCATCACCCACCCTGATAAAAAGAAACTTGCCACAGATTTACTCGCGCCGAATACGGTGCGAGTACTTAGAGAAGAACTAAAAGAATTTGATGAGCCGTCACTACAAAATAGAACACACTATCTAAAAGCTCTTCAACGAGATGGTTTTTCGGAGAATTTAGCGGCTGGCTTTTTCTTTGGCTGCACAACTACAATGCTCGCTATACAGCTTGCTTACCATTTAGGAGTGGCCGAAGTTTATTTACTTGGATGTGATTTACGCTATACCGCCGAATCACCTCGCTTTTACAAAGAGAACTCCCCTCAACTTGAGGATAGCTTTACCAGCGTACAGATTTGGAATATTTCGAATGCCAGCGAGCTATTTCATTCGAAAGGTAAAAAACTATTCAATTGTAGCGAGCGCTCTTTTCTACGCCCACACGTTGAATACAAACCCTTCAGGGAGCTTTTTTGATCTGAGCCAAGACTTAAGCTAACCCCCTACTGTTGAAGCAGACGTCCCGCTGTCAAAAGGAAACATTTAGGTTTCGATTATAAAAACAAAACGGGACACCACAACATTCAATTAGAGGCATACACTTGCAAAAAGCACTCACTCAATTTGAGAAGTGTTTTTTATCGATAAGGCTAGGCGCCTTATCTATCAAGCCCATCACTAACTTGCAAGCTACACTCTCCCAGTTATTTGATCGCGCGTACAGCGAGTTACTCTCAGGATTTACGTCCCTAAGCGTCAGTCCGTTCCAATCGACCGAATTCTTAAATTCAGCATGTCGAATGGCTTTTAGACGATCTGGATTAATTGCATTCAGCGGCGCGTAGACAAAAGCGCCCGCCATTGCACTTTCAATTGCGCACATCCCTACAGACTCAGCATGAGTCACAAAAAATAGGTGGGCTTGACGAAATTCTAAAGCCAACAAATCCATCGGTATTGGAGTTCTAAAATACGGACGAATGCATATATTATCTAAATCAACAGGCACCACACCATCATCATGAAGAGCTCTCACTTCCAGGTGTTTAAATCCTAAATACCCACCTTTCTTTACAAAATAATTATCTCTCAACTCTTTAAGAGACATAAGGATATTTAGTGTAGCATCAAGTGAGTTTGCAACAAATGTTGGGTGATCAACAAATACGCGCAACGTATCGTTAGATTGTTGAGGATAAAAAACAGTAGAGTCTGCAGCCCAACCGATATGCCAATTTCTTTTGTGATGGCGTGTTAGTCTATTGTTTTCATTACCGATATAGCGCCATTCATCTTCACGAATGGTGAAATTCAAGTCACAGGGAAAATCATCGAACAACGAACCATCATGAATCTGGCAAAGCAGCCCATCTATCGCCAGAGATATTTTGGCACCCAATTCTTTAGGCAGGCGGCTAAAGAACCTTACCCCTAGCGCTACAATATGATCCGCTTGAGTTTCTTGGAACTCACCAACCAGCTTTGAACAATATTCATCGACATTAGTGAACGGAGCACTAAAATAGTCAGTTTCCACCCCAATACCATTCAGCGCCCTTGATATGTAATATGATTGCATATCGGAATAGTTGGTTATCAAACCACGATCTTTTATCGCCCTACCAATTAATAGAATCTTCATTAAAACCCCAAAAAATGTATTTTAATTACCGCCTCTCCTTGGCGCGATGATGGCAATATTTCAGAGTATTTACTTGCGACCACATTAACGATGCGCAGAAACCCGACCATCACCGATGTAATACCTATACTTAACAATCTAAAAAACCTTAAGCAATCTTCAAACGTCTAAACTTGCATCGTGGATGCCTTAATCAAAAATCTCCACAACTCCCACAACCTCATCACTCCCCTCTGCCGTCACCAGCAACGCCCGAATCTTATGATCCAGCATATAAGCCTCAGCCTCACTCAACTGCGCATTTGCTTTCACGGTATGCGGGCTGGCGGTCATGAAGCTGGCGACGCGCTCATTCACCACACCCGGATTACCCAACAGTGCGCGGCGTAGGTCGCCGTCGGTGACGATGCCGACCAGTTTGTCGTTCTCCATCACCAGTGCCAGTCCCAGACGGCTGGAGGTCATGACCAGCAGGCAGTCGTGGAATGATGTTTCGCGGGTGACTTTGGGGAGGTTGGTGTGCATCACNTCGCTGACGCGGGTCAGCAGTTTGCGGCCGAGGCTGCCGCCGGGGTGGTAGCGNGCGAAGTCCATCGGTTTGAAGTCGAGGGCGCTGATCANGGCAACGGCGAGTGCATCGCCCATGGCCATGGTCGCCAGNGTCGAGGTGGTNGGNGCCAGGTTGTTCGGGCACACCTCGCGCTCGACCGAGATGTCGAGCCAGATGTCGGCGTGTTTGGCCAAGGTAGATTGGCCGCTGCCGGTCATGGCGATGATCTTGTTACCGAAGGACTTCAGGCTCGGAATCAGCTTGATGACTTCTTCGGTTTCGCCGCTGTAGGAAATCAGGATCAGTACGTCAATTGGCTTGAGCATGCCGAGGTCGCCGTGGAAGGCTTCGGCCGGATGCAGGAACAGGCTTGGGGTGCCGGTAGAGGCGAAGGTGGCGACCATTTTCTGGCCGATCAAACCGGACTTGCCCATGCCGCATACCGCTGCACGGCCTTTGCAACCGAGGATCAGTTCTACGGCGCGCTGAAACTCACCATCCAGGCGCTCTGCAAGTTGACTGATGGCTTGCGCTTGGGCACAGAGCGCTTCTTTGGCAATTGGAAGGTGATTCATGGGGACGCTATCGTTCCTTGATTTTGGAGGCGCGTATGGTAACGGCTCAATGCCAGCGAGGGAATGTCGATCTCCTTCCCTTATGAGTTGTCGGCCGGTCGTTATAAAACATGATTCGCCATCGAAAAAACTGAACCAGCACCACATAGTCAAGCGTAAAAAACAAGCGCATCGCCCATTCATCGGACTATTGGGGCCATGCACCTTTCATGTTGAAAACTCATCAAACATGTGAAAAAAACCGCAAGATTCTTCGTACTTTTATGCATAACAACGGGCCATTTGTATTATCATTCGCGCCCAATTTGATTGAGCATTACCTTCAGGTGCGCATTGATTTCGTGCCTGACGCAAGATTGCGCTCGTTATGGATATCCGCTGTTTTTTATGGACAATTCCGCTCCACCGCGTCGCTCTTTGCTGATTCTGTCCAAAGGCGCGCAGCAGATCTCTACCCTCCCCTCTTTGCTGCCCGAGTATCGGCTGCTGCGTGGGACGGTGCGCGACATTGCCCAGGCCGATGATGTGCTCGCGTGGGGGCGCAAACCCAGCGCTCTGCACGCGCAGGCCGTGGCTAAAGATGCCGGTTTGCCGCTGCTCACCGTTGAAGACGGTTTTCTGCGTTCTGTGGGGCTCGGGGCCGAAGACCCGCCGCTGTCGCTGATTGTCGATCCAGTGGGCATCTATTACGACGCTACCGCGCCTTCTCGTCTGGAACAACTGATTCCCGTCCCGCTGACGCAAGCGCAAATCCTGCGTGCCCATACCTTGCAGGCCAGTTGGTGCGAGGAGCGCGTGTCCAAATACAACGGTGCCCGCATCGAAGCCTGCGAGCTGCCGCGGCCCTGTGTTCTGGTGGCTGATCAGACCTTCGGCGATGCCTCACTGCAAGGCGCCACCGCCGCTGATTTCGAGTGTATGCTCGAGGCTGCTCTGACGGGGCATCCGCACAGCACAGTGGCGGTCAAGGTTCATCCGGATGTGGTGGCCGGGCGCAAGCAAGGTCACTTCGACCTGGCGAAGCTGCGCAAGCATCCACGAATTCATTTGATCAGCGACAACCGGCACCCGGCCGAGCTGATGCCGAGCATCCAGGCTGTCTACGTGATGACCTCGCAACTGGGCTTTGATGCACTGTTGTGGGACGTGCCCGTGCACACCTTTGGCATACCGTTCTATGCCGGATGGGGTTTGACCATCGATGCTCTGCCCGCCCCTGTGCGGCGCCAACCGGTGAGTCTTGAACAATTGCTACATGCCACACTGGTGGAGTACCCGCGCTACGTCGATCCGGAAACGGGCGCGCCGTGCGAACCGGAGACCGTGCTGGCGTGGCTGGGCCTTCAGCGNAGAATGCGCAGTCGCTTNCCGCATGATTTACAAATNGTCGGTTTCAGCAAGTGGAAGCATCCACTGGTGCTGGATTTTTTCAACGGATCATCCATTCGATTCCTTGGACGTTTCTCTCGACGTCGCCTTGCCACACCGATCATCACATGGGGCTGTCAACACGACACGCCATTGACGAAGAACGTTGGCAAACACCTCGGCCGCGTCGAAGACGGTTTCCTCCGCTCCGTCGGCCTGGGCGCGAAGAAAACCCGTCCACTGTCGTGGGTGTTCGACGACCTGGGCATTTACTACGACGCTACCCGTCCTTCGCGTCTGGAATACCTCTTGCAGAACGAACCGTGCAGTTCAGGTTTACTGCAACGGGCCGCGGCACTGCGTGAAGCGATCTGCGCCGCCGGCGTCACCAAATACAACTTGCCCGGCACCACGTGGAAACGCCCCGCCGGTGTCGAGAAAGTGATTCTGGTACCGGGTCAGGTCGAATCCGACGCCTCGATTCGCTACGGCGCGTACCGGATCCGGCGCAATCTTGATTTGCTCAAGGCGGTGCGCGAGCGCCATCCGTTGGCGTGGCTGTTGTACAAGCCGCACCCTGAAGTATTAGCCGGTACTCGCGAGGCCGGCGAAGGCGAAGAACGCACCAGTGACTGGTGCAATCAGGTGGTGGGCGATGTGCCCTTCCACCAGCTGTTATGCGAGGTTGATGAGGTGCACGTATTGACCTCCCAATCGGGCTTCGAAGCCTTGTTGCGCGGCGTACCGGTGACCACCTACGGCCAGCCGTTTTATGCCGGCTGGGGTCTGACCCGGGATCTGGGTATGGGCACTGAGGCCCAGGCGCGTCGCACTCGGCGCCTGAGCCTGGACGAATTGGTGGCTGCGACCCTGATTCGCTACCCGATCTATGTCAGCCGCATCACTCGAAAATTTACCACCCCCGAACGCACGTTAATCGAGATTCAAAACTGGGATGAAGTACATACGCAAGGAAGACTTCCAACATGGCGAGAGATGATTCAGCGTTTGCTCCTCAGCGTTTTGAAACCACGCCCAAAAAACTCGTAGTCCCTGTCTATCGCTCCCAGCGTTCGGTCTCGGTGAAGCCGCGCAACTCATTCCTGTTTCTGCAGGGTGTTAGTTCGCCGTTTTTCGCACGTCTGGTGCAGGCACTGCGGGCCGAGGGACAGCTGGTCAAGTCGGTCAACTTCAACATGGGTGACACCCTGTACGGCAGCGG
>Ga0065714_10065105_pt1 | contig 12932 bp, 12 predicted proteins | sample MisRhiReplicate2_FD_59101 | JGI IMG/M metagenome (GOLD analysis project Ga0065714, IMG submission 59101) | Miscanthus rhizosphere microbial communities from Kellogg Biological Station, MSU, sample Rhizosphere Soil Replicate 2: eDNA_1 v2... | ecosystem: Host-associated > Plants > Roots >... | reverse complement strand
CCACGGGAATTCGGCGAGAACCTTGCGGATGCGAACCCAGCGGGCGTTGAGGCCGCCCGGCTCGAGCAGGACGAAGAAGGTCAGCACGGCGCCGTAGACGAAAAGCTCCAGCCCGAACTGCGCGCCGAGCCTGGCAGGCAGCGCCTCCTTCAGCGAGGAGATGAACGAGGGCAAGAGGCCGATCAGGATCGCGCCGAGGATCGCGCCCCGCAGGCTCCCCAGTCCGCCGATGAACACCATCAGCACCAGCTGCAGCGACAGCGCCAGACCGAAGGCTTCCGGCGTGATGTGCTGCATCTGGTGCGAGAGCAATGCACCGGCCAGGCCCGAGCACGCCGCCGAAAGGCTGAAGGCAAGCACCTTGGTGCGCGCGACGTCGATGCCCAGGCCTTGCGCGGCGGCTTCGGAGTCGCGGATGCCGATGAAGGCACGGCCGGTGGCGGACCGCATCAGGTTGACCAGCAGGAGCAGGACCACCGCCAGCACCACCAGGCAAAGGAAGTAGAAGGCGCGCGGACCGCCGAGACTGAGCCCGAAGAGGGTCGGGTCCGGCACCGCCATTCCGCTGTGGCCTCCGGTGACGCTCTTCCACCGGCCGAGCACGTGCTCGCAGACTATGGCGAACGCCATGGTGACCATGGCCAGGTGCAGCCCCGACACGCGGATTGCCGGCATGCCCACGAGCAAGCCGCCAAGCGCCGCGCCCGCCGTGGTCAGGAGCAGCGACACCGGCAGCGGCACGCCCTGGGTCAGGAGGATGGTGTGGATGTAGGCGCCGATGCCGACGAACGCCGACTGTCCGAGCGACACCTGCCCGGTGAAACCTGTGAGCATCATGAGGCCGAGGCTGGCCACGCACATGATGAGGATGAACGTCGCCTCGCCGATGTGATAGGCCGGCAGCACCCACGGCGCAGCAATGAGGGCCACCGCGAGCAAGCCATACGCGAGCCGCTCGGGCTTGCCGCGCAGCAGCCGCCGGCCGTCTTCGAATCCGGTTTCGTAGCGTGCCATGGTGTCAGACCCTCCGGCCGTGGCTTTCGCCCAGAATCCCGCGCGGATACAGGATGAGAACCGCGATGAGCACCAGGTAGGGCGCCACGTCCTTCACGCCGTCGGGCAGGTAGACGCCGGCGAACTGTTCGATAAGGCCGATCAGGAGCCCGCCGATCACGGCCCCCGGTGCACTGCCGAAGCCGCCGAGAACCAGGGCCGCCAGCGCCTTGAGCATGACGAACCACAAGCCCAGGTCGACCAGCGTGATGGGTGCGAGCAGCAGTCCGCACAGCGCGGCGATGGCGCCGGAGATGGCCCACACCAGCGAGTTGAGCCGCTTCACGCGCACGCCGCAGAGATAGGCGGCGAGCTGGTTCTGCGACGTCGCGTGGATCGCAATACCGAGCGTGGTGCGGCGCAGGAAGTAGTACAGGAGCGCCGTCACGCCCATGGCGGCGCCGACGATCACCAGGTTGAGTTCGGCCACCACGCTGCCGCCAAGCTGCATGGATTGCCCCGTCCATGGCGTGGGATAGCTGCGCGACTCGGGCCCGAAGAACATGCTGACGCCGCCGCGGATCATGAAGCCGATGCCGATGGTGAGCATGACGCCCGAGAACTGGGGGCGGCCGACGATCCTGCGCATGATCTTCGCTTCCAGCAGAAAGCAGAACGCGGCCGAGATGCACAGCACGACGACGAAGCTGAGCCAGAAGGGAAGGCCGGCCGCGACGACCAGGCCCCAGCCGAGGAACGCGGAAAGCATCACCACGTCGCCTTGGGCGAAGTTGAGAACCTCGGTCGCCTTGTAGCTGAGTACGAGGCCGAGCGCGACGAGCCCGTAGATGGCACCGCTGGAGATGCCCTGCACGATCAGCTGGGTCAGTTGCGTCATCACATCATCCGGTCTTGGGCTTTGGTCTTTAAATAACGATCGTTTGGTAAACGATGGTGAACTATAGGTTTGCAACACGGCCAGCGTCAACACGCCGGAGCGGGTTTGGCGCAGGGACAAACCCTCGGTCAAGCGACTGGCGGCTCTGATAAAACACGATCGTTTACCAAACGATCGGCATGCTATGATGGGGTACCTAACGATTTGCAGAGGGCCCATTCATGCGCTATCCGACCACCCACAAAGAGGAAACCCGCAAGAAGCTGCTCGCGAATGCCCGCGCCATCGCCAAGAAGGGCGGCTTCGGAACCACCGGCGTCGATGAATTGATGGCCAGCATTGGCCTCACCGGGGGCGCCTTCTATGGACATTTCCCGTCCAAGGAAGCGCTGTTCGCCGAGCTCCTCGAACATGAGATATCGAACAGCACCGACATGCTGGCCGGCGACCGCGACTCACCGCCCGACCACGTCGCCAAGCGGCTGCGCAGCTACCTGAGTTCGTATCACGCGCTGCACCCCGAAACCGGCTGCGTCTTGCCGGCGCTGGGACCCGAGATCGCAAGGGCGGGGCCTGAAGTGCGAGCGGCGGTCGAGGAGGGCCTGAAGCGCCTGCAGAAAAGCTGGAGCTCCCGCATCGGCGACCCGGATGCTGCATGGGCGCTGATTGCCCAGTGCGTCGGTGCGCTGGTGCTGTCTCGGGCGGTCGAGTCGGAGCGCACCCGCAAGGAAATTCTGGCTTCCAGCCGCCGCTTCATCGACCAGACGCATGCGCTGGACGAGGCCCCCGCCAAACCGTCCAAGGCCTCCTGACAGCCGCGGCCGATGCTGCCCCGGCGCGCCACTCCTGCACGAGCGCCGGTGCAATCGCCATCAACTGAGGCGGCGCACGCAGTGGGGGGCAGCAGTCTCCAGCGCTCGGCCTGCACCGACACCCAGGCGCATCAACTCGCCCGCCTCGTCAGGCAGCACTACGACGCGGAACTCGGCAAGGCCGGCCTCAGGACCACGCAATACTGGCTGCTGGCGGAAGTGCTGGCACAGGGGCCGGTGCGCCCGTGCGACCTGGCCGAGGCGATGTCGCTCTCGCCCTCCACGCTGACCCGCAATCTCAAGCCCCTGGTCTCGACTGGCTGGCTGGAGCTTGGACCCGGCGTCGACGGACGCACGCGCAGCGTGCGCATCACCGCTTCCGGCCGCCGGAAGTGCGCCGAGGGGCTGCCCCACTGGACCGCCGCACAGGCCAGGGTGCATCGATTGATCGGCAACCGGAACGTGAACGCGCTGCATGCAATCATCGGGGAGTGCTTGAGCAGCATGTCGGCGAGAGAATGAATGTCGCTCTTCAGAACGAATGCCGCATGCCCAGCATGGCGCCCATCTGGGAGCCGCCCGCAACGGGGTTGCTCCCCGCCGCGCCCGAGCTCACGGACAAGGCAAGGTTGCCGTCGTTGGAGATGTGCCCGACCGTCGCGTACAGAGCGGTGCGCTTGGACAGGTGGTAGGTTCCGCGAATGGCGGCCAGGGTTGCGCTGTTCCTGCTGTTCTTGAAGGCGAGCCGGAAGACTTGTGCGTCGAGGGTCAAGGCCGGCAGCACGGGGTAGCTTCCGCCTACATACCAGAGATCGCTTCGGGGGGTGAGGGGGCTGCCATCGTTGTCTCGCCGGATCAGGCCCGCGGAGAGTTGTCCCTCGCCCAGTTTCACATACCCGTTCGCCGAAATGCGCCGGTCCTTGAGCGCGCTGCTTGTCAATCCTGCAAAGGCACCGGGGCCGCCGCGGATCTCGTCGACGGCAAGAGCCGTGCCCCACCTTGCGGCGTCGTACTTAAGCAGCACGGACCACTCGCGGCAAGCCTTGCTGTCGGCGGCACTTTCGCCAGCGCAGTTGGTTCCCGCCGGACTCGGTCCTGCATTCACCACGTCGCGTCCAAGGCTGTAGGAGGCGCCCATCGTGAAGCCGCCGAACGTACCCCGGTAGACGATGGCGTTGTCGGCGCGCGCGTTCGGAATGTAGGCGTCGAGCGAGCCGCTGCCGTAGACGTTGGGCCCGAGCACGTCAGCGTCCAGCAGCGACCAGAACAGCATCGTGTACTGGCGGCCCAGCGTCACAGTGCCCCAGCCGCCGGAAAGGCCCACGAAGGCTTGCCGCCCGAAGCTGCGGCCTCCCTGATTCAATGTGCCGGTGTCCGGTCCGAAGCCCGATTCAAGCATGAAGACGCCGCGCAGTCCGTCGCCGAGATCCTCGACGCCGCGCACGCCCCAGCGGGACGGCAGGCTGCCGGTCAGCGACGGCATGCGGATCAGGCGGTTGCTGCCGGGGCCGACATTGCTGATGTACTCGACACCGGTGTCGATCAGCCCGTAGAGCGAGACGCTGGAAGCCGATGCGGCCCGCGCACGCGATTGCGCCTCCGATTCGACGCGCCGCGCATCCTGGTCGGGCGCCGTGGCGGGACCGCTGACGCTGGGCGACTGTGCCCAGGCGCTTGCGGCAAGCATGCAGGCTGCGGCGGCTGCGATCGATTTCTTCTTCGAGATCTGTCTTTTCATGGTTGTCTCCAGGTGTTATTGGGAAAAAAAGGCGAGCGCCATCCACACCGATGCCTCGCATCGATTGCGGTGTGAAAGAGAGAGGGAGAGTGGAGGGAAACTGCCGGCGCTGAAGCGCCGGCGAGCTTCAGAGAATCACTTGGCTATGCACTGCGATGCATAGGCGTCCGCATGCGACTGCAGAACGTTTTCCGCCAGCAAGCGGAATTCAGGCTTGCCCGCCGCGCCCTTGGCGACTTCGAACACGTGATAGTTCTGGACCGGGAAGTTGTTGGCGCCGAAGCGGAACGCACCGCGCACGGACTTGAACGGCGTCGTGGCAATGGCCTTTGTCAGCGCCTTGCGGTTGGAGGCATCGCCCTTGAGCTTTGCAAGGGCGGCGTCGAGCGCCATTGCGGCGTCGTAGCTGAAGGCGGCATAGGCGGAGGGCATGCGTGCGTACTTCTTCTCGAAGGCTGCGACGAACTGGCGGGACTCGGCCCCGGGGTTGCCGGGCGACCAGGCGTCGGCGGTAATGACGCCCACGGCGGCGCTGCCCATGGCAGTCATCGAGGTGCCCTCGACGGTGTTGGTCGTATAGAGCGGGATCTTGCCGAGCAGGCCGGCCTGCTGGTACTGCCGCACGAAGGTCACGCCGAGCCCGCCCGGATAGAAGGCGAAGACCGCCTCCGGCCGGGCTGCGCCGAGGCGTGTGAGCTCGGCGGAAAAATCCAGCTGGTTCAGGGGCGTGTAGAGCTCGTCGACGATCTCGCCCTTGTAGAAGCGCTTGAGCCCGGCGATCTTGTCCTTGCCGCCGACAAAGTTCGGCGTCATCACGCTGATGCGCTTGACGCCCTTGTCCGTCAGGTACTTTCCCATGGCCTCCGCGGGCACATCGCTTTGCCACGAGGTCACGAAAAGGTTCGGCTTGCATTGCGCGCCTGCCGCAGCCGACACGCCGGCGACCGACCCAAGGAACGGCACGTCCGTCGATGCGATCTTGTTTTGAAGCGCCATCATGATGTTGGCGAAGGTCAGGCCCGTGACCACGTCGACCTTCTCTTTCTCGAGCAGCTTCGAAAGGGCGCCAAGCGCAACCTCGGGCTTCTGCTGATCGTCTTCCTTGAAGAGGGTGGCGGTGGTGCCGCCGAGCTTGCCGCCCAGTTGCTCGAGCGCGAGGTTGAAGCCGTCGAGCTGGTCGCGCCCGACATCGGCCGAAGGGCCGCTCAGCGTGGCGAGGAAGCCGACTTTCACGTCGGCATGGGCTGCCGAGGCCAGCAAGGCGATGCAGAGGGCGAGAGCGTTGTGCTTGATGGTCTTTTTCATGATGTCTCCTCAGGTGGGCTTTTGGGGGGGCGGCGCTAGAGAAGGCGGGCGGACTGGTCCGACAGCCGCACGGCGACGGAAAAGCCGCCCTCCATCAACAGCCATTTCTTCACGTCGATCGTCACCACGCCCTCTTTCACGAAGGGGTCGCACGACAGGATGTCCTTCGCATGCGAGGCCGACGCGGCGCGCACGATCGACAGGCCGCCGAGCGAGCCGGGCGCGCTCGTGTCGTCCGTGAAAGGTCCGGAGGCGAACAGCTCGCCGCGGCGTTCCGCGGCGATCATCCAGTGCAGGTGTGCCTCCAGCAATTGCGGCATGCGCCCAAGGTCGCCCGGCTTGCGCAGCGCCGCGTAGAGAGGCTTGTTGAGCATGGCGCGCAGCAGCTCATGCGCGCGCTGGTCTTGCGTGGCCATCACTCGCGCTCTTCAAAGTTCAAAGGGAACTCCGGCGGCGGCGGTGTCGCCGCCCACACCGCGGTCAGCTCTTGCGGCGTGACGTTCAAGGCTTCCCATTCGCTGTCGTCCTCGGGAATGACGTCGATGTCCCAGAAGTACTCGGCCAGGCTGTTCCACGGATCGCGGATGTAGTGGAAGTAGTTCGAGCCGCCCACGTGCCGCCCCAGCCCGAAGCCGTCCTTGTAGCCCGCACGCAGCAAGGTCTGTGCGCCGATCTCGATCTCGTCGATGTCTCCGACCTCGAAGCTGAGGTGGTGCAGACCGGTGTGTGTGCTGTGGGCAAAGGCCACGATGTGGTGGTCGCCTCCCGCGCTGCCGCGCAGGAAGGCCAGAACGTCGCCTGCGCGGTCGGACACCTTCATGCCCAGGACCTCGGTATAGAACGCGACCGATATGTCCACGTCGGGGGAGAACTTGATGAGGTGGCCCATGCGCCGCGGTCTGGCCCTTTTCTGTTGCGAGGAGGGATCGCATGCGCGCGTGCCGATGCGGCGGTAGCGGCCGGGCGCATTGATCTCGGCCGGCGCCTGCGCGCTCGATGGCTGCGGCTCGGCCACCTGCACGTTGAGCCAGTCGCCATGCGGGTCGCGAAACCAGATGCCCTCCATCGGCCCGAAAGGGTTATCGGCCAAGGCCACGCCATGGCGTTCGAGATTGGCCATCAGCGCGTCCATGCCGGCCGCATTGGTGCCGAGCGAGACGTAGCTCAACTTCTTGCGGGCGCCGGGCATCAGGCGCAACAGCTCCTGGGCACTTCCTTCGCAATGGAAGAGCAGGTCGTCACCCGAGACCCGCGTCTCAAGGCCGAAGAGTTCGTAGAAGGCACGACCGACCTCGAGTTCCGGAACGGTCATGCCCACTTGCAGCAACGAGCGGATCATGGGGGTCTCCTAGCGGATCGGCGAGAAGCTCGCCGGGGTCAGCAATTCGCTGCGCTGCCGCACCACCAGGGCCGCTGTCTTTCCGAGAAAGCTGCGCCACTGCGGATTGGCCGAGAGTGCGGCGCGCCGCGACACGCGGTCTTCGTAAGAGTCGAAGCCCCACAGCTGCACGATGCGGTTCAGCTCGCCGACTTCGGCGACGAAGTACCCGATGAGGCGGCCCAGCGCCTGCTGCTGCAGCGGGAGTCCTTCGGCCTCGTAGCCCGCGAGAAATTCAGGCAGCGAACCGGGCTTCAGTTCATAGGTGCGTTGTTCGATGATCATGGCCAGTCTGGAGAGATCGTGCGGCCGGCGCGGGCCGATGCACTCACTCAGTCTCCTTGTTGATGTGGCTGGATTCTGCGTTTTAGCGACCGACCAAACCATACTGAATCGATGATTCATTCGTATAAACGCAATTTGTGGAGCGAGCCGAATGGCGACTCTCACAACTGCGATGCATGGAGTGAATCCGCAGGCGAACGCTGCCCGTCTTGAGGCTCGTTGAGCCGCAATGGCGGGAGTGCCCCCTGCGCCGCCGAGCAGGTCGATGAAGTCAGGTAGGAGCCAGCTGCTGCACGACGAAGTCGCGCATCCACTTGTTCGCGGGATCCTGGTGGTAACGGTCGTGCCAATACAGGAAGATCTCGAAGCTGGGCAGATCGAGGGGAAGCGGCTTGATGATCAGCGGGTAGTGCTTGGCCAGCGTCTCGGCAAGGACCGCCGGCGCCGACCACAGGAGATCGGAACTCACGACAAAGTGAGGCGCCGCCAGATACTGCGGCAGCCGTATCTTGATGCGGTTTCGCGCACCCGCGTCGATCAGCGCCCGTTCCAGTTGGATATGGCCGCTGCCGGAGTACTCCACCAGCAGATGTTCGCTTTCGCTGAAGCGCTCCAAGGTCATCTTCTTGTCGGCGAGCGGATGTCCCGCGCGCATGACGCACACGTAGTGCTGGGTGTGGATCAGGCGACGGTGGATTCCCGCTTCGAGCGACGGCAGGAATCCCAACGCGAAGTCGATCTGTCCGGCCGCCAGACCGCTGACGGTTTCCGGGATCGTTCGAAAGACCGTTCGCAGCCGGATGCCCGGCGCGCACTGCGCAAGGGCCGCCATGATCGGCGGAAAGGACACCGCTTCGCCGATGTCGCGGGTGCGCACGGTGAACATCCGCTTCGCCGTGGCCGGCTCGAAGCGCCGCCGCTCCACCTGCGTCTTGCGGACCATGGACAGCACATCCAGCAGCATCGGCGCCAGGTCCGATGCCAGCGGTGTCGGCTCCATCTTGCGGCCAACCGGCGTGAACAGCTTGTCCTCGTACTCCTCGCGCAGGCGCTTCAGTGACGCGCTCACCGCGGCCTGGGTCAGGCCAAGGCTCTCGGCCGCGCCGGTCACGGAGCGGTCGCGCCAGATGGCCTCGAAGGTATAGAGGAGGTTCAGGTCTTTCACGCGCAAAGTATAGAAGTGATTTATAGGAGTGAATCATCGAATCGGTCTGGATTGATGCTTGTCGGAACCGCAGAATCCGCTTCCATAACCAGGAGACACAGGTGCTACAACCTCATCACGTCATCGGCATGATCGGCATCGGCCAGCTCGGCCTGCCCATCGCCGTCAATCTCATGCGAGCCGGCTTCAGGGTGGTCGGCTTCCGACGCACGGACCGCGAGGCGTTCTCGCGCGCCGGCGGCGAGGCGCTGCAATCTCCGGCCGAAGTGACCCGCGAGGCCGACGTGCTGTTGCTGTGCCTGCCCGGTGAAGACGCGCAGGCGGCGGTGCTCCACGGCGCAGACGGTGTCTTGCAAGCACTCGCTCCCGGCAAGATCGTCATCGAGATGGGCACCTACACGCGGGACTACAAGGTGCAGCAAGCGCTGCGTGTGCAACAGGCCGGTGCCCGCATGCTCGAAGCCGAGGTAAGCGGATCGCCTCCCATGGTGGTCGAGCGCCGCGCTGCCCTCTACGTGGGGGGCGACGAGGGCTTGTTTCAGGAATGCAAGCCGGTACTGGATGCCATCACGGAGCACCAGTTCCACTTGGGCGATGTCGGCTCCGCGGTCGCGATGAAGCTGATCGCCAATACGCTCGTCACTATCCATACGCTCGCCGCCGCGGAAGCCATGAACATGGGCGTTCGCGCAGGCTTCGCGCCTGAGCGGGTCGCGGAAGTCATTCGCCAGGGCGCGGGCAATTCCGCCATGTTCACGATCCGCGCGCCGCTGATGGCCGCGCGGGCCTTCACGCCCGCGCCCGGCTCGTTCAACACCTTGCACAAGTACCTGCGGCTCGGCGCTGGGATGGCGCGTGAGCTGGGTTGCGCCACGCCTCTCTTTTCTGCCGCCGCTCCCTACTTCCTGCGGGCGCTGGAAGGCGGGATGGGCGAAGAAGACATTTCCGCCGTGATCAAGCTGCTGGAAGCCGAATCGCGCCCATCCAACCCAAGCGGCAGCTTCTCTCTCGAATGACCTCCATGAAGTATCAACTGTTCACTTATGAAAAAACGGAACGCATTGCGCGGTCCGGCATTTCGATCGGCGCGGACTGGTTCGACTTGGGCCATGTGGCAAGCACGGCTGGTTGCACGAGCCTGGCAACGGCGAGCCTCGATGACCTCGTTGCCCACTGGGCATCGTGCATGCCCGAACTCGACAAGCTGGCCGCGGACCTTGCCGCCAAGCCGGATCGGTTCTCGCCCGCTGCGCTCGATCCGGCCAGCCTGGTTCTGCGTTCCCCATTCGGCCGGCCTGGCGCCATCTATGCGGCCGGCGCCAACTACCGCGATCACGTGGAAGCCATGGGCCGCGCCTTCAACCAGAAGCTCGTGCTCGATCCGAAGAAGGAGGGCGTGCCGCCCTGGCACTTCCTGAAGGCAGGTGCCGCAACCCTCTCCGGCCACCGCGGCGAAGTTGCGTATCCGGCGCGCACCGAGCGCCTGGACTGGGAGGCCGAACTCGCTGTCGTGATCGGCAGGCGTGCCGCAAAGGTCAGCGTGAGCAGCGCACTGGATTACGTGGCGGGCTACATGTGCGCCAACGACCTGTCGGCGCGCGACCACCTGGTGCGGGACGGCGTGGATCCTTCCTCTCCCTTTCGCTTCGACTGGATCGGGCACAAGTGCTTCAACGGCTCGTGCCCATTGGGCCCGGTGTTCACGCCGGCGCAGTTCGTCCGCTCGCCGGAGAACCTGGCCATCAAGCTCTGGGTCAATGGCGAGTTGCGGCAGGACTCGAACACCAGCAACCATCTCTATGGCGTTGCCGAACAGATCGCTTACCTGAGCGAGCGTGTGGACCTGCTTCCCGGCGACGTGATCCTGACCGGTACGCCGGCAGGTGTCGGCATGGAGACCGGCACCTTCCTCAAGCGCGGCGACGTGACGAGGGTATGGATCGAGGCGCTCGGAGAGCTCGAAACCCGCATCGTGTAGCCGCGGCTGCATCGCACAACCACACGGAGGAGGTGTCAGTGAAGCAGGTCTTGAAACAGGGGTCCATGTTCATCCGGTTTTTCATTGTTCCGTTGCTGGCCACGCTGGTCGCGGGATGCGCCGGCGGGAGCCGTGTGGTGGCGGAGGCTCCGTCGGCTTTGCGCGTCATCGTGTTTCCCGGCGCATTCAACTGGCCGCTGTGGGTGGCCGAGGACAAGGGGTTCTTCGCCAGCGAGCGGCTGGCCGTCGCGATCACGCCGACACCGAACTCCACGTTCCAGATGAGGGGCCTGATCCAGGGGGAGTTCGATATCGCCATGACGGCCATGGACAACGTCATCGCCTACCGGGAAGGGCAGGGCGAGGCGGGCGTGGACGGGCCGGATCTGGTGGCGGTCATGGGTTCGGATGCGGGCTTCCTGCGGCTGGTCGCGTCGCCGGAGAGCCGCGGCTATGCCGATCTGCGGGGCAAGACACTGTCGGTGGACGCCCTGACCACCGGCTACGCTTTCGTGCTGCTTGAACTGCTGGAGCGCCACGGCCTGGTGCTGGACCGCGACTACAAGACCGAGCGGGCGGGCGGCGTGTTGCAGCGCTACCAGTCGCTGCTGGAGCGAAAGCACGCGGCGACCATGCTGGTGGCGCCGTTCGACGTGATGGCCGAAGCGCTGGGCTTCAACCGCCTGGCCAATGCGACGGACGAGCTTGGCCACTACCAGGGCGTCGTGGCCGCGGTGCGCCAGGGCTGGGCGCGTGCCCATCCGAAGCGCGTGCGGGGCTACATTCGCGCCCATGCGCGCGCCGTCGACTGGCTGCGCGAGCCCCGCAACAAGGACGAGGCGCTCAGGGTCTTCCTGGCCCACATGCCGCCGAACACACCGCCGCAGGCAGCGGACAGCGCCTACCGCGCGTTGCTGTCCCGCCCTGAAAGCTTCCAGCGCCGCGCACAGATCGACCTTGCAGGCGTCGAGACCGTCGTGAAGCTGCGCGCCAAGTTCGGCGGGCCAGGCGCCAGGCTGCACGATGCCGCGACCTATTACGACCCGAGCTTCCACGAAGCCGCTTTTCACAACCACTGAACCGGGAGCCCGACATGTACCGCAGAACCCTCCTCCAGGGAGCCGCCGGTGCGGCCGCCGTCATGGGCTTGCCTGGCTGTGCCACCGCGCCGGGCTCGACGCAGGCCGACCTGATCCTTCGGGGCGGAAGGATCCACACGCTCGATGCACGCAACCGCGTGGTGTCGTCCGCCGCCGTGCGTGACGGCAAGATCCTGGCGGTGGGTTCCGAGGCAGAAACCGCAGCATTCCAGGGGCCCGGCACGACGCTGGTCGAACTGGCCGGCCGCGTGGTGATCCCGGGCCTCAACGACTCGCACATCCACCTGATCAACGGCGGACTCCAATACAACCTGGAGGTGCGCTGGGACGAGGTCGAGTCGCTGGCCGATGCGCTGCGGCTCTTGCGGGAGCAGGTGCAGCGCACACCGCCCGGCCAGTGGGTGCGGGTGCTAGGCGGCTGGTCGGAGTTCCAGTTTGCCGAAAAGCGCATGCCGACCATCGCGGAGATCAACGCCGTCTCGAGCGACGTGCCGGTGATGCTGCTGCACTTCTACGACACGGCGCTGCTGAACAAGGCGGCGCTGCGGGCGTTGGGCTACACGAAGGACACGCCGCAGCCCGCTGGCGGCGAGATCGTGCGTGACGCGCTCGGCCACCCCACGGGCCTGATCCTCGCCAAGCCCAGCATGTTCTCGGTGTACTCGGCGATGCGCCGCGCACCGCAGCTGGACCATGCGGCGCGGCTGAACTCGATGCGCCAGTTCATGAGCGAACTCAATCGCGTGGGCATCACGAGCGTGAGCGACGGCGGCGCCGACAACAACCTGGCCGACTACGCATTGATGAGCGAGTTGGCCGGCGGCAGGCACCTCACGGTGCGCGTGGCCTGCAGTATGTTCAGCTTTTCGCCGGGCAAGGAGTATGAAGATTTCGCGTCATGGATCCGCCAGGTGAAACTGACCGACGATCCGATTTACAAGATCCGCGGTGCCGGCGAGATCCTCACATTCTCGGCCTTCGATTCGGCCAACTTCCTGCTGCCGCGGCCCAACCTGCAGCCAACCGCCGAGGCGGAGTTCGAGAAAGTCATCCGCCTGTTCGTCGAGCACGGCTGGCCGTTCCAGTTCCACGCTTCCTACGACGAATCCATCACGCCGCTCCTGGGTGTGCTGGAGCGCGTGCAGCGCGATGCGCCGCTCGACCGCGTGCGCTGGTTCCTCGACCATGCCGAGACGATCTCGCCGCGCAACATCGACCGCGTGAAGGCGCTGGGCGGCGGCATCGCCGTGCAGAACCGCATGACCTTCCAGGGCGAGAGC
>Ga0065714_10002744_pt1 | contig 12933 bp, 33 predicted proteins | sample MisRhiReplicate2_FD_59101 | JGI IMG/M metagenome (GOLD analysis project Ga0065714, IMG submission 59101) | Miscanthus rhizosphere microbial communities from Kellogg Biological Station, MSU, sample Rhizosphere Soil Replicate 2: eDNA_1 v2... | ecosystem: Host-associated > Plants > Roots >... | reverse complement strand
CGCGCAGCTTCGTTTCGTACATGCCGAGCAGCACATTGCCGATCAGCGCAGGATCACCAGAGCGAACAGCAGACAACAGCGCGTTGTCGCAGCACAGGTCGCCCAGTTCCATGGCGTTGAACTCGCGGCGGTGGCGGCGGAGAGCTGCGTCGTAGTCGTCGCGGTACTGGTCGTCTGCGGCGTCGAGGGTGCGGTCCAAATAGGACGGGGCTGAATCCCTGCGCTCGATGTTGGGGAAGGCGTTCACGATGCGCTCCTGAGAACGAGCCCAATGCTCGATGCCACGCAGCAAGTGATCGCAGCGCAGACCAGGGCCAAAAGTTTCCAGTCGAACCCGTAGCGCCACACGGCTGGCAAGAGGATGGTGAGGTTGTAGACAACAACAATCACATTGAGGACATGCAGGGCGTTCATGTCGTCACCTCGTTGGTGAGGCACGTGAGCTTGCTGATGCGCAGGTCAATCGCGGCCAGTTCTTCGGCGAGCTTGATGCGCTTGAGGCGCTTCTGTTCTTCCAGAGCGGCGACTTGCATCGGCACCGGGTTGAAGTCGTCGGGGATCTCGACCTCGAATTCGTGCTCACCGACGAGCACGGTGTTCTCTTGGTATCGCGGATCGACAGCCCAAGTCTGAAACCCGATGCACCCCGTCTTCTCCCAGTGGCCGCGCTCGTAAGTCACGAAGCCTTTGATGGTGTGCTTGCTCATTTCGCTTGCTCCAAAGTAAGCCCAGCGCAATCGCCAAGCAGTTCACGAATCCGCTGTGCCTGCGCCAGTTCTTCACGAGTCGGAGGCGGTAGGCGAGGCTGAAAGCGGCCGTCATAGATGGCCTCTTGCTCTAGGCTCAGTTCGTGGCGGGTGGTGGTCATGATGCGCTCCCCATAATTGCTGCGAGTTCAGCCTCGGCTTGCAGCAGCTTTGCCCGGTGCTCAGTGATCCGAGCGGCTGTAGCTTCTCGCATCGAAACCGCAATGCCCTCAGTCAACTCTTGCGGCACCTCAACGCCGAAGCGCTCGCAGCACTTCACAAGCTGATCGGCATAGCTCCGCTGCTTGCGTTCCTTGCCGAGATAGGCTGCAACCATTTCTCGCACCAATTCGACGGCCTTCGCATGAGCGGCTTCCTCGCCGCAGCACGGCACGACCATGCACGTGCGTGAGTTTTCGTAGCGACCGCGCGTCCGGTAGGTGACGGTCCAATGGATCTTCTTGTCCCACCCAATGCGTGGCATGAGTTGCAAAAGGCCGTAGCCGTTATTGCTGTGGTAGTCCTCGACCGTCTCCGCCACCGGAATGATTTCCACAGTCGGGTAGTACTGGTGCGTTGCGACGTAATGAGTGATCTCACCAGCGAGATAACGCTCAAGTTCGGCAAGCTCTTCGTGCCGCTTAATGCGCTCCAGCCGCTCCTTCTCGCCGCGCTCAAATAGGTACTTCTGGCCCTCCAGTTCGCTGACCTGAAGCTGCAACTCAGCGCGGCGCTTCTCCGCCGCGGCAGTCTCTGTATCGAGCTTGGGAGCAGGCGGAGTGCGGAAGACCGTGCGCCACGTCTCTACGTCGCCCGGCTGCGTTCCTTCATCGTCTTCGTAGACCGGACGAACGATGTACTCGCCGCCCGAATGCGCGACGAACTCGGCTTCTTGCCCGTGCTGGCTGTACACCGTTTCGCCGGCCTTGAAAGTGCGCGCGCTCATGACTGCGCCACCCCATGAGCCTTGAAGAACTTGCTCGCGTACTCCTTGCCGAGATGGACGAGCCGCTCGGTCTGCACGCCGTCTTCTTCAAGGATGTCGATCGTTGCGGTGCTCTGAAGCACGGCCATCGAGTGTTCGTGTGCGAGCTGTGCGGCCAGGCTCAGACGCTGCGGCGTCTTGCGCGGGGCCTTGGGGGTTGTCGTGCTCATGCGGCCACCTCGACAACGCGATGCACGGAAGCGCCGTACTCGCTGTCCTTGCGGTCACGAGTGTTGCGAGCGCGCTGCTTGCTGCTGTAGGTGCCGACAATCTGGCCGGTCTTGCTGTTGATCACGTTGAACATGCATTCACTCCTGTGGTTGGGCGAGTGAATGCAGTTTAGAACAACCTAAACGCTCAGGTCAAGGAAAATCTAAACATTTTTCGATAACGGACGAAAAAAAGCCCGCGCAGGGCGGGCTCAGTTGCGGCGCAGAGTGGCGCTACTCACATTTGAAAAGCACCTCGGCGGTTTGCGGCGTCCATCCTTGGGTGCCGCCCGATGTTGACGACTCGAGAACCATTTCCTTCTTGCCACAGAAGGCGCGCGCTCGATCAACAAGCTCGGCTTTTATCTGCCCATCGGTGGTGAGGCCGCCTCGGGCTGTCGAAGAGAGCATGAAGCGGTCGCGCCCGACCGGCTGGATTGGAGTTGTTGTGGTGCAGCCTGCGGACAGGAGCGCTAAGGCGAGGAGGGCGGTGGGCGTTTTCATGTGTTTCTGTCCTTATTCAAGTTCTCCGAATTTGGTTACCTCCCGCAAGCGCTTGGGCAGTCTGCGTCTGGGCATCGCATCCCATGCTGCGCTCACTGCGTCTGACTTGGTGCTGCCAGCGGTGCCAGTGGCCACAATCTTGTCGGTGATGATGCTTAGACCCTTCACCATCGCCAGAACGCCTAGTTGCAGCCTATCAGCGTAGGCCCCGAGCACACGGAATTCAGTGCCGTCCTTGGTGTTTGAGATCAGGATCGAGCCTCCCAGCTCGCCGGACGCTTCTTTGTTCGTCAGATCCTCCAGCGCTATCGCTGTGTCACTTCTTGCGGCCCCCTGCCGCCTTATCGGTATTACCTCGCCCATAGTTCGCATCTCCTAAATCTAGTACGCCAAGGTTCTCAAAAATGGGACTTTGGCGCACTCGATATTGAGTCTGTTCGTGACGTTTGTCACGATCCGCAACCATCAACTTTAGGATTAACTCCGATTTTATTTTTGCGGTGTCAGGGTCGGATGCCATAGCGGCGAGCAATGGGGCCACTGCTATTAGTATGCTTTTGTCCGCACTCTGGAGTACTTTCGTAAGCACTTCAAGTGCTTCGGCCAATTCCTGGCCAATCGTCGGCGCTGCTGCCCCGGCCTGGTCCGTGGGGCCGTCAAAGTAGTCATCGGGGAGTCGGAGTGCTGCGACCAAGCTGCGCGCGGAGCGCTCGCCAAATGACTCGTTCGGGTCCAGCAACTGCGTAATGCGCCCCTTGGTGAGCCCGGCTCTCTCGGCAAAGGCCGACTGATTTCCGAGGTATGGCTTCCCCTCGATCAGCGTTTGCAGCCGTCGCTTTCGGGTGAGGGTTCGCGCGTCCATATGTTTAGTCGAGCTTAAACATATAAGGTTTAGAAAAGCCTTGACGTAGGCGTTTAGGTTGTTCTAAACTGGCGCCATGAATCTCAAAACTTGGCTCGAAGCGGAGCGCGGCCGATCCAAAGCGCTCGCAGATGCTCTCGGCGTCTCGCCGGGTCGCATCACCCAAATGGCGGATGACGGCGTTCCGCCGAAATTCATGTTCGCCGTGCGCGACTTCACCAAAGGCAAGGTGACGCTCGAATCGCTCGTCGAGGCCCGCACTCCAGAGCAGAAGGTGGCCTGAACCATGGCCGACCTCATCCCCATTGCCGTTGTCTTCGTCGCCATTGCAGTGCTGCTGTACGTGGTCATCGACGTCCTGCTCGACGACTACGCGGACTGACCCGCCATGGACTTCTTCATCTTCGTCCTGTGCCTTATCAGCCTCGGCTTGGCCGGATACGGCGTCTTTCTCTTGCTCACGAAGCCTGACGACAAGGAGTGATCCCCCATGACCTTCTTCGAACTTGCCCTCGCCGCTGCCACTTCCGTTGGCGGCGTGCTGATCTTGCTGATGCTCCTGATCGACGCCTACGTCATGCGGGATTGAGTGATGAACGACATAGCACTCTTTCTTCTTGCCGCTGGTTTCGTCGCCTTCTTCGCGGCTGGCTGGTACTTGCGCAACCCGGGCTGGCCTTCGGTGATCTTCGCCCTTGTCGGCGCCGTGATGGTCTATTCCGCCCCCTACATCGGGTGACCCATGGCCTACCTCTTCCTCGCCCTCTACATCCTGCTCCTGATCTTCTGCTACGTGGCAGGTTGTCCCTCGATTGCTCGCGATAACGAGCAGATCAAAGAGAGCGACTGAGGCTAATTCGAAGATTTGTTGCATGCATCGATCTTCATTTTTTTGTCCAAAAAAAGCTTTGCGAACGCTTACGAAAAGTTCGCAACCCTTCGGAAAGGCTCTCGATGGAATCCCTAAATGACGCGCTCATCGCCTGCATCACAGCCGCAGGCGGCTCGAAGCAAGTAGGCCCGCTCCTGTGGCCTGAGAAGGCCCCGGACAGCGCGCAGCGCATGTTGCTCGACTGCATGAACGAGGATCGTCCCGCCAAGCTGTCGCCCGAGCAGGTTCTTCTTGTGCTGCGCCTTGCGCGCGCCAAGGGCTACCACGATGGCATGAACTTCATCGCATCGGATCTTGGCTACGGCACGCCGGTTCCGGTCGAGCCTCGTGATGAAGTCGCCGACCTGATGCGCGCCTTCAATGATTCGGTCGCTCAGCAGGCCGCTCTCGTCGCAAAGATCGAGAAGGCGGCGAGCCGCGTGAACATGAGGGCCGTCGCATGAACGCCACCATTACCCAAGACATGGCAGACGGCATGGACGACATGGCCGGCCTCCTGCCCGCGCACCTCCCCGCATCGACCAACAGCGCCTTCTTCTGGCAAGGCCAGCCCAGCGCCATCACCCCTCAGCTTCGCCCCCACCGCATGGACCGCAGCACAGCCGCAAGGCACTACTGCTACCCGGTTGAAGGCCAAGTGGCTGGCGAGGCCTCGTTTCATCGGCGCCAGGCCATCCGGTTGGGTGGTATCTAAATGCGCGACTACGGTGTTGTCTCGCCGAAGTTCTGGATCGGCGAAACCGGCAAGGCGCTCCGCGGCAACGCTGAGGCGCAGCTTGTCGCCTTGTATCTGATGACATGCCCTCACGCCAACATGATCGGCGTCTTTCATTGCCCCCTTATCTACATCTCGCATGAGACTGGCATCTCCTTCGAAGGGGCTTCGAAGGCCCTTGCAAGCCTCTCCGAAGCCCAGTTTTGCACCTACGACACCAGCACCGAGACGGTTTTCGTGCATCGGATGGCCGCTTATCAGGTTGGTGAGACTTTGAAGGCCGAGGACAACCGGGTTAAGTCGGTCGTGAAGGAATGGCAAAACATCGGGCCCGCCCTGTTGCAACAGGCTTTCTTTGCTATCTATTCTGAAGCGTTCCATCTGCCGACGACGACGAAAAAGAAAAGCCCCTCCAAAGCCCCTTGCAAGCCCCTTCGAAGCCAAGAACAAGAACAAGACAAGAACAAGACTCCTTCGGGGCCAAGCCCCTTCGAAGTTTTCTACGCCGCATACCCGAAGAAAGAATCCCGCAAGGATGCGGAGGCTGCTTTTGCAAAGCTGAACCCGAATCCTGAACTTCTCGCCAAGATGTTGGCGGCACTCGCTGCAAAGCGGGAATCGCACGACTGGACGAAGGAGAAGGGCAAGTTCGTTCCGCTGCCTGCGACGTGGATCCGTGCCGAGCGGTGGAACGACGAAGCGCCGGCAGACAACCGCACGGCAGACATTTGGGCGGGGGCCGTATGAGCCTGCAAAGCCTCACCACCCTCCGCAGTTCCGGCCGCACGCCCGCAGCAGTGTGGGTCGTCGTCGGCAACTGCCCAGACAGCATCAAGCACCTCCCTGACACCGTTGCGGTCGCCGACAACCCGGCGTCGATGGACTGGCGCGCTGTCGTCGGCCTGCACGTCGATGTGTTCGACCTCAGCGGCGACGGCTGGCTGCTTGCCCAAACGATGGACGCCATCGAAGCCGCGAAGCCCATGGCCATGGGTGTTGCATGCGATGCCGGCGTCCTCGGCCTCAGCGAAGACCACGAACGCGCCCTGTGGCGCATCTGGAAGCATCTTGAACATCATTCCTGACACCATCGATTTCAACGCGTACCTGAAGGAAACGGACGCGAAAACGCACGTCAAGGCGGCATCGATTTGGATGGCCGACCTGCTGGAGCGGCTTCGCAACCCGGACAAGACCAAGAAGGTTTTCCTGCCGTGGGAGCGTGCACGCAACGTGTTCACCTTCCGTCCTGGTGAGGTGACTTTGTGGGCCGGACAGAACGGCCACGGCAAGACGCAGGTTGTATCTCAGATCGTTCTATCCCTGATGGGGCAGGGCGAAAAGGCCGTGATCGCCAGCTTCGAAATGAAGCCGCAGACCACATTGCAGCGCCTGGCCCGGATGTACGCCGGCACAGACCCGTTCAGCCCCGAGTACCAACAGGCCGAAGGCGTTGGCGCGCTGGAGACGCTCTACAAGGAATTCGGCCAATGGACCGATAAGCGCCTTTGGATCTACGACCAGCAAGGCACCGTCAGCGCTGAGCGCGTCATCGGCATGGCCCGCTACTGTGCCAAGGAGTTGGGCATCACCCACGTGGTGATCGACAGCCTCATGAAGTGCGTCCGCGGCGAGGATGACTACAACGGGCAGAAGGAATTCGTCGATGAACTAACCGCACTCGCTCGCGACAACCAGATCCACATCCACCTGATCCACCACATCCGCAAGCCGGCGAACGAGAGCCACATCCCGGACAAGTACGACAACAAGGGCTCCGGCGCGATCACGGACCTCGTGGACAACGTGATGATGGTTTGGCGGAACAAGCCGAAGGAAGACGACGCCAAGGCCGGCCGCTCCAACAAGGCCACCGAGCACGACGCGGCAATCCTCTGCCGCAAGCAGCGCAACGGTGAAGACGAGCCAACGATTCGGCTGTGGTTCGACCGCGACAGCCAGCAATACAAGGGCGCCCCCGACGACGCTCTCATGTTCTTCCCCAATTTCCCTCACCGTCCTACGGAGTGGCAATGATGAACGCAACCCAAATCGTCTTTGAAGTGCTTTGCAGCGGTGGCGCGTGGTCGCACGAAGAATTGCAGGCAAAGACCGGCCTGCCACTGGCTTCGATCAAAAACGCCATGCACCTCCTGCGCCGCAGAGGCCACCAGGCCATTGAGCCGACCCGGTACGCCGCTACGGAGTCCGCCAGAAAGCATCTCGCCGCGACGATCCTGAGGGAAGAGCGACTTGCCGCCCTGCGTGCTTCCAAGACGGCCGAGAAGCCGAGAGGCATGGGCCGCCCCAGGTTGCCAGAGGAAGTGCGCCTAGCGAACGATATGGCTCGGCGCAGGGCGCTCGTTGAAACGCGCCGCAAGAAGCGGCAACAGGCAAGAGCCGAGGCTGCCGCTGCGACGAAGCAGGCGCAGGAGGACGCCGAACTTGCTGTTGTTCGCCGCATCGTCGCCGCGCCCGCAGTCGCTGATTCCATCGTCAGCACTGCAGTGCAGAGCCGGCCCGCGCTTCAGGCTGCATGGGGAGCAATGCATGCATGACGCTCGACCAACACCTGACGCACCTCCTATCGCTGATGGAGGAATTCCCGGACGGCTGGAAACAGCACTGCTGGCACCGGGCCAAGGAGCTAGCCAAGCGCCCGGAACTGGCGGAACTCCCGACGCTGCTCGAGACAGCAATGCGCGAGCGCTCGAGGAAATCTACCCCGGAGCCGCCATGTACCGAACCGCCAGCGTCAACGAATGGCGTCCTGACATCGATCACATCGTCGGCGAGCAAGTGAAGGCTGCGAAAGCGGCTGGTCAGGACAAGGAATCGTGCCCGCATCCGAGCTGGACGGCTGGCTGGTGGGCTTGGCATCGGGCTTGGGGGCAGTCATGACCAGCGTAGCCCTCGTCAACCCTCAGCAGGCCCACGCCGCCATCACTGCGATCTACGCCCAGACGATCAAGCCAGGCACTATGGCAGGACACCGCTATCGGCTGACCCTTCGCGAAGAAACCCGCAGGGAAGGGCAGAACGCCCACTTCCACGCGATCATTTCCGACATTGCCAAGCAGGACCAGTTGTACGGCAAGAAGCTCGACGCCGAGAGCTGGAAGCGCCTACTGATCGACGCCTTCAAGCACGAGACGAAGGACATGCCGGAACTGGCCGGCGAGTGGGCCAAGTTCGGCGAGATGCAGCTGCTGCCGGCTCTGAACCATGCCGGATTCGTGGCCGTCGGCGAGCAGTCGCGCACGTTCACTGTGCGCCTGGCCGCGGCCTTCATCGAGTGGCTCAATGCCTATGCCGCCGAGCGCGGGATCACGCTGCATGTGCCGAAAAGCTGGGGGAATGCGCCATGAGCTCATGGCACGCGAATAACCCGGTCGTGAAGAGCATTCACGAGTATGTGCTCCGCCCGAAAAAGGACGGCACGCTTGGCCGTCGCGTTGATTCGCAGTTCACCTATTACTGCCCACTCTATGTCTGCCAAGCGTGCTCACGCTATGGGTCGGGGCGCCAAGTGCAGTACCGCTCAATGATGGATCGCACCTTGTGTATGGGGTGTTGGAACCGTCTCAAGCCGGTCGAGAGGCGGCAACGCCAACTAGACGAGATCGGCCTCCTGCAACGAAAACTTATGAGGACCAAGCATGCCAACGAACACCGGTGAACTGCGAGAGATCCTGATCGACTGCATCGACAAGGTCCGCGCTGGAAGGATGACGGGCAACGATGCAAAGGCAGTCGCCATGCTGGCTGGGCAGATCACCCTCTCGCTGCAGGTCGAGGTCAACGCCCGTCGCGACGAGGTTTTGCTCGCCAAGGGCGCGGTCGGCACGCTTTCTCTGGGCGATGAGAGTGATTCGTCGAAGCGCCCGCCCGTTGAGGATGCCCGGGTCATCGGAGACATTGAGCCGACAGGCCGAACCAGCCTTGCGAGCGCATGGCCCGGCGCCGTAACGACACATCGGATTCAAGGCTGATGCTGACCTCCACCAAGCCCAACAAATGCCGCCACTGCAAGGCCCGCATGCCAGAGGACAAGGCCAAGCACGTCCTGCACGACGAATGCTTCCAGCCCTGGCTCACCAAGCAACTAGCCAAGCAGGCCGCAGCAAGGGAGAAGAAGGACCGGGCGGAGTTCAAGGAGCGGAAGGAGAGGGCGAAGCCTCGGTCCAAGTGGCTGGCAGAAGCCCAGACCATCGTGAACCGCTACGTCAGGCTGTTGGCGCTGTCCCGCGGCCAGGGCTGCTACACGTGCGGCGCCATGCCAGCGCAGAAATTCGGCGGCACCTATGACGCCGGCCACTTCCGCTCTGTCGGCAGCGCGCCCCATCTGCGCTACTGGGTGCCACAAATCAAACTGCAGTGCATCCCTTGCAACCGCCACAAGGGCGGCATGGCGCTCGCATTCCGCCAAGCGCTGGTGCGTGATCATGGGCAGGAGTGGGTCGAGCGCCTGGAGGCGATGCACCACACGGCCAAGTTCGACATCCCCTATCTGATCCGCCTCAAGGCGGTGTTCAGCAAGAAAACCCGACGACTGGAGAAGCGCTATGGATGAGGTTTGGTTGCCTGTGGTTGACCATGAGGGGCTATACGAAATCAGCGATCACGGCCGCGTTCGCTCGATTGAACGAACCGGTCTGTACGCCGGACGTTGGCGGCCAACGGTGATGACGTTCCCGGCCATCGACATGGCAATCAACACAACGCGCGCTGGGTACAAGTATGTATCGCTCAAAAAACCGAATGGGCCGTCCGTCAAATTCTTGCTCCATCGCTTGGTTATGCGCGCCTTCGCCGGAGAGCCAACTCCAGAGCAGCCACAGGTGAACCATAAAGACGGGTGCAAAGCGAATAACCGCATTGGGAACCTTGAGTATTGCTCGGCCAAAGAGAACATCTTGCATCTCACGAGAGTGCTCAAGCGGAAGCGTGGTGGCTCAGGCGGCTATTCCAAACTGACGGAGGAACAAGCACGGGCCGTTGTTGAAGACCCCCGAATTCTTCGCCTTATAGCTGCCGACTACGGCGTTACGGCGCAGGCAATCCATCTCATCAAGTCTGGCAAGAACTGGGCACATCTCCAGGCTGGGACATGAGAGACGAATTGATCGCCCTCAAGGCGCTGTATGTGGGGAAGCTGAAGGAACTCAAGAAAGGCCAAGCATGAAAGCCGCCTCCTTCATTGCCGACATGAACGCTCTACAGGCGGAGTTCGACACGCTCCCCCTTGAGGTAACCCGCCTCATTGGAACGCTGATGGAGTTGGTAGACGTTCAGAACGGGAACATCGAAACCATGCTGGCCGCGAACAAGACGCTTCTAGGTGTGATTGATCGACTTAAAGGATGACCATGTACACAGCACTCCAAATCGTAAGAACCCCGACCTCTCAGACCTTCACCGACATCGACCGCAGAACAGGCGAGTTCGTCAGGAAAGAGTGGTTCGCTATCTCTTGGAGGGAACTGGGGCCGGCCAAGGACATTGCGGAGGCCAAGAGGCTGTATGGCGGTAATCCGGTGCTGGAGGTAGGGAAGTGAAGTGGCTCATCGCCCATCTGATCCTGCTGCCTCTCATCCGGCGCAACTACCGCCTTCGCAGGGAGGGGAAGCTGCCAGATGAGTGGTATTGGGCGGACGTACTGGTGTGCAAGTGGAATATGAACTGGCTGGAAGGACTGTGATGCTAATGAAAACAAGACCAGAACCCATCGACTTCTGCGTGGTCGAGCCAAAGCAGGAGGCAATGCACAAACGGCTCGAGAACTGGGCCGCCTGGTGCAAGGGCGGGGAGGGCGGCTCAACCGCACAGCCAATGTTCCGCCTATACCGCCCTGACAACTTCGAGCGCGGCTCGATTGCAGCGCCTGTAGATGGCACTGACGCCCAGAGGATCGCCAAGGCCCTCGGGCATCTGCCAACCAAGCACCGAATCGCCCTGAACTGGTTCTACGTCAAGCCGGTGAGCCCGCTCAAGACCTGCAAGGCGCTCGGCGTGTCCATGGAGGGGCTGAACGAGCATGTCCACGATGGCCGCCAGATGCTGATTAACAAAAAAGTCTGAACTGGATGGAAAACACTTGTTGCACTGGAAAATATGTGGTACAAACAGGGCAACTTGTGAGCGTCGGCATAAGACAAGCCCGTCCAGATTGGAGGCGGCGGTGCCGATAAAGCTAGTAGAGCCCTTCGACTGGAGGGTCATCACGCATGCGGATTGTTGGATTGGATCGCCGCCAGGCCTCCGGGCGAAAGTGGTCTACCTTGCAAGGGCAGTCCGCAGTCGTGATGGTTAAGGATTGGGGGAACCCGGTCGCCGTCAATGAGTCCCTAGGAAGACGTGGTGAGGGTGGTTCACCCAATCCAATCAGAAAGCCGCCTCGGAGCAATCCCAGGCGGCTTTTCCATTTACGCTGGGCCGGCCCGCCAACCCTATAGCTCAATGCTTTGGGCTCGTGCCCAGCACCAATTTCTCCTTGGCTGACCACCAGCCTTTGACCCGCCAGTCGAGAGATTGAGCGGGTCTTTTCATTTCAACCATCGAATTAGCCGCAAGGCCTCGAGGGATCGTATGTCTGAAAACAATCAAACCCAATCAAAGCGCGGAGGTGCTCGCAAGGGTGCTGGACGCAAGGCTGGGTCTGCCACGCAAAAGACGCGGGAGATTGCAGACAAGGCGGCAGCGGCAGGCGTAACGCCGCTCGAGGTGATGCTGGAGGCGATGCACAGCTTCCGCGCTACTGGCGATCTGGAGAAGGCGGCGAGCTTTGCCAAGGATGCCGCGCCGTACATCCATCCGAAGCTGGCTGCTATCGAGCACACAGGCAAGGATGGCGGGGCGATTGCCGTGACCGGGATTGAACTGCACTTCGTGAAAGCGGCCCATGAACCAAGCTGATATGGCCGTCTTGGCATCGCTGGTGTGGTACGACCCTGAGACGGGCGCTTTCACGCGCTTGGGTGGGACGCCAATCGGCACGAGGCATTGCAAGGGCTATGTGTCGATCAAGCTCGGGGGCTATGAATGCCTCGCGCATCGCTTGGCGTGGTACATGACGCATGGCGAAGCGCCTGATGAGATCGACCACAAGAACCGGGTCAGGTCGGACAACCGGATCGATAACCTCCGTCCGGCCACCCGGAGCCAGAACGGCTGCAACCGTGGCCCACAGGCGAACAGCACCAGTGGTGTGTCCGGCGTGGCGAGAAACCGCCAGGACACGGCATGGCAGGCGTACATCAAGCTGAGTGGCAAGCGCAAGCACCTCGGCACGTTCCGCGACTTCGGAGAGGCAGTGGCTGCGCGCAAGGATGCGGAGGCTGCAATGTTTGGGAGCTTCGCTCCAGATGCCAACCCTCAAGGCTGAGTTCCCCGAGTGGGCTCAGCCGCTGTTTCAGCCAGGCTGGCGCTACAAGGTTTTGCACGGCGGGCGTGGATCGGGGAAGAGTTGGGCGGTCGCAAGGGCGTTGCTCCTTCAGGCTGCAGCCAAGCCGCTCCGCATCCTTTGCACGCGAGAGGTGCAAAAGTCCATCAAGGACTCGGTTCATAAGCTGCTGGGCGATCAGATCATCGCGTTAGGGCTCGGGGCAGGCTTTGAGATAACGGAGACTGAGATCCGCCACAAGAACGGGTCTTCGTTTGTGTTCTCTGGCCTTGCCCAACATACCGTTGAATCGATTAAGTCATTCGAGGGCGTAGACATTTGCTGGGTTGAGGAAGCCCAGACCGTGAGCACCCGTAGTTGGGACACGCTCACACCGACGATCCGAAAGACTGGCTCAGAGATTTGGATCACGCTGAACCCTCAGATGGAGACGGACGAGACGTATCAGCGTTTCATCGCGTCGCCCGAGTCGGACACGTGGGTGTACCAGGCGAACTGGGCTGAGAACCCGTGGTTCAACTCGGTGCTTGAGGCGGAACGGCAGAAGACGCTCAAGCGCGATCCCAAGGGCTACGCCAATATTTGGGAGGGTAAGTGCAAGCCAGCGGTTGAAGGCGC
>Ga0065714_10065099_pt1 | contig 12935 bp, 13 predicted proteins | sample MisRhiReplicate2_FD_59101 | JGI IMG/M metagenome (GOLD analysis project Ga0065714, IMG submission 59101) | Miscanthus rhizosphere microbial communities from Kellogg Biological Station, MSU, sample Rhizosphere Soil Replicate 2: eDNA_1 v2... | ecosystem: Host-associated > Plants > Roots >... | reverse complement strand
TCCTCAACTGCCTCAGTCTCGGTCTCAACAGCTTCGACGGGGGCTTCAGTCTGAACTTTACTCATTGTCCTGTTTCCTTATCTACTAGGTGTGGGGGCCTTTCCCCCTGTTCCTATATCTAGTATACACGACTCATGCTCTAGAACAACCCTATCTAGAGATTCTTTGATAACAGATTGATAACGCTCATATAAGGGGCTTGTGACCCACAGGAGAGAGTGAGAGCCGCGTTCCAGTGGCGAGGCATGAGATTTAGAGATAACTAATGTGGCTAATGTCAAGGGATTGAGATAACTAATTAATGTGGGTCAAAGGGTGCCTGTGGATAACGTTGATGACGTCCTACCTCTCACGTGTCATGAGGTGTCATGGTGTGACAAGACCTGTAAACAGTTGGTATCGAGTTGATATCAAGTTGATACCATATCCTTGATATCACAGTAGTATCAAATATCATGTCTGAGGTGATATCAGGGGGACGTGGGTATGAGTTTCATTAACTTTGAGGTTTCTAAGATATCACAAGTTAGGTTAATACCAGTGGTTGGTGGTCTGTACTAAACCACCCCTTGGGGGGGTAGTTCAGCACATCCACCACTTGGCAGGGTCCTTTTTTAGTATACATTGCATAATTACGTTAGAGGTCGCTAATTATGCATGGGATAGTGGGAGCTTATACCCCCTGAGTCCAGTTTGATCGGGCGAACCAATCAATAAGTTTCACGTGAAACATTGTCTACTTGATCCCTATTACCAGCTACCATTAGTTAGCGCGGCTCTCATTATCACAGTGCTATATCTCCTGTGGGTAAGTAACTTACTGCTAAGTGATTAAGTTAGTTAATTAGTTGACGGACGCGTTAGTTGGTTAGCTAGCGAGTTCCAGTCGATAATTCTATGCAGGACAAAGAAAAAGGCCCACCTAATGGTGAGCCCTTATCAGTTAGCTATTTACTTATCTGTGATGATTACGTCCTGTACTACTGAGTCATCTTTGTTGTAGTACATAAGCTCTACGTCAAACACCTCTACGTCCTGAGTAAGAGCATTAAGTGAGTCGAGAGCCCACAGGGTAATGATGCGGGAGAAGTCCTTACCATCAGTATTTGTAAGAGTGATGTAAGCAACGGGTGAGTTAACTTCATCGTGACCAGCAATTTCCTTGACCTTGATAGCGGTTACGTTGGTGATGGGTTCGATCTGCATTATCTTCATCCTTTGTTCTCTGCGGATATTTGCTAACCGGCGATTCATCATTTCGATCATCTGATTCCCGTTTGCTTTTCTTTCCTTTAGTCTAATACACCCCTGTATAAATGTCCAATATCCACAGGTTTATCCACAGAAATCTCCTACTTATCCACAGATATGTATGCACTATCCACAGTTACGTGATGGTTATTAACAGTTGGACATTACTTATCCACAGATACGGGCGCGTTATCCACAGCTATTGGTAGTTATCCACAGCTAACACGTCCAGTATTGAGAATAGTTATTGTATGTTATCAAACTGTTATGAAAGTATTTGGTGAATGGGGTATCACATATCCTATAGGAAATAAGCCAAGGCAAGTTGTGAACGCTGAGTTACTTAGTTAGAATGAATCGGTTTCCTTCTCGCAATTTTCCCTAAATAGTTATGTCTACCATTCTCTATATGTATCAAATCTTTTAAATTTCTACCTCTTTACATCATGTATACCATATGCTACAATTGATTTAAGACCACGGGGAGAGGGTACGGGAAATGGAAACACCAAAGCCTAAGGCTTACAAATGTTTACATCTGGTTGTTGTTTACTGCAATGATAGTGATTGCCCTAAACCGAACAATCACTTTTACTGTCGCGGCTGTAAGGTGGATGTGAATCTCCCTGAGAGCCATACATATCTTAGGAATACAGGATGAAAAACCCAGTAGCAGCTTTCCGTGAAGAGAATTCTCTTACACAGGATCAGCTAGCGAATTACGCAGAAGTAACAAGACAGGTCGTAACCAAAACAGAAGCAGGTTTGTTTGATTACATTCCTCCTTCTATTATGCGCGTGATTGAAGCTTACGAGGGCGCGGCCGCATCAGATCGCCAGTTAGCTTATACAGAATGGATTGACTCAACACTTAAGGCTACTGTTAATCCTGAACTATTCCCTCCTGTGGGTGAATGGTTCGCGGAGGAAATTAATTCCTTTGTGGATTGGCGGTTTACTGTTAATCAATCCGTTAATGGTTTTTGCACACTTATGAAGATTCAACCGATCATCATTTCAAATTACGAAAAGGGTAAGACTCAAAACCTCCCTGAGTTACTTAAGCAAAGGCTTAGGACAGTAGGCGTAACTGAGACTTACATTCTGGAACTAGAGAGGCTTCCTAATCATGGGTAATGCATATCAAGTGGGTACACAATTTATGGTCGAACGCGGTTCAGGAAAGTTTCCCCCTGAACCAGATAACCCGAATCATTATTGGGAACTCTCACAACAGACTGACTATGAACGAGTTTTTACACTTCGTAGTACTGAACCTAGTCATACTGTTCAGGATTTGCGTACCCATGAAACGCTTCGTGACGAGAATGATAAGCTCCTTCTTGTTGTTGAAGATCGAGATCGTCGTATAAAGATTCAATCTGAAAACCTTAAACTGCAACAAAAAGAACTAGGTTTTATGGCTGAGAAGATAAGTACTCTTGAACGAGATAACTATAAAATTAATCGGGACTTTGATGAAATGCGTCAAGGTGGTTTGGAGCAGAATCGAAAGCTTCAAGAACAAGCTGATAAGTTCCGTGCTATGTATCATGAGCAAGCCGCAGAGAATAAGAAACTCAAAGCCATTATGACAGAGCTTAAGTCAGTAGATACTGAAAAATGTGAAGAATCACCTGTTAATCCTGATTGGGTTGAAACTGATAACCTTCATAAAGAACGTATGCGTCTGGAGAATGAATCGATTATGTGGAATAATCGAAGGATCGAAGCAGAACTTAAAGGATCGCTTGATTATCCTCCTGCCGTTTATGAACGGTTGCACAGCAAAGTTGAAGAATTAGCTAGTAACCTACTTAATCGAGTTGCTGGTCTTTGGGTCGCGGTCGTAGCTCTCGCTATTAATGAGGTAATTCAATGGGTGACCCGGTAGAAAGTCTTGATGAATTTCTAGATAACCTTGGCAAGAAACCCAATATGCAAACTGATTGGGATAAGAAGTCGTATGATTCCAAGACAGCCGCGTTATTGGGACAAATAGTTGAAGAGCCGAAACATATAGTTGACGCGACTATACATGAAGTTAAGAAGAACCTAGCGATAGATACTTTCCCTGTGGGTAAAGTTTTAAAGCCGGGAACAACAACAACGAATCAGCAGCAGAAAGTTAACATTGGCGTAATTGCTTATGCCTTGGTAGTTCAGGGTTATAAGATAACGGCAGAAGAAATTTATGATGCGTGGCCTTCCGAAGGCGATGCTTATAAATTGGCACGTGCAGGGAAGCGCCCAAGTATTAATGCAATTCAAGATTACTTGGGCACTCCTGCGTTTCTTGATGATATGGCTCAGCGTGGGGTTGAATTCGCCGAAAGCCCCGGTGGGTTAAGTGATGAACAAATTGCTTTGCTGAATATTCTTACAGATACATCGACGAATATTAACCTTGGTGCCCGCCTTCGGAAAGCGGGCGTCAAGCCTTCAACTTTTAAAGTCTGGAAAAGGCAGCGTGCTTTCTCAGAAGCACTTAATCGCATTACGCAAGTAGAGCGTCAAGATGCTGCTGATATGGTTGACCTTGCACTTATTGCTAAAGCACAGAGCGGCGATCTGCGCGCTATTATGTACTTTAATGATTTGGTTGGTCGTGGGCCTAATGATAAGAAGGCCGTAGACGCAATGCAGTTCTCGAAGGTAGTATTGGAAGCAGTAATGCAAGTAGTTAAAGATCCTGCAATGCTCAAAGAGATTTCGGCTCGTATTGAGATTGCATCTAAACAACTGGGGAGTTAATCGTGGGGCATTTGCGTAGCGTTAAAACGCAGGAAGAAGCAGAGCTTGAAATTGAAAGTAGGTTTGTAGCTCATAAGACTTACGATATCCAAAACAAAAAAATGGAGAACGTTAGGGATGAATGCCTAGCAACTGCGCGGCATATTGTTCGTAATGTTCCCGAAGGACGTGAACAAGCCCTAGCACTTACTGCGCTGGAGGAAGCAATGTTCTGGGCTAATGCGGGAATCGCAAGGGAGATGCATTAATGGTACTCGTACTTAGTCCCACAGGGATTGAAAAACCGGATGGACCAGAACAACATTCCCGAGCACTTCTTAATCGTAACTTTGATCGAACAAATGCTATTGAAGTAGCTCGTAGAGCTAACTCTAATATTCCTTTTGGTCATGCTGGTTGTATTGCTGGATTCCAAACTATTGCTGGATCAGATGTAGCTGTAACTATTGACGATCAGGAACTTCGTGGCGGAATGACTTTCGAAGCTACTTCTGGTGGACGTTTCGTTATTCCTCGATCAGGGCTCTATGAAGTTCGAATTAAAGCTTATGCAACCGAAGCATCTGGTTATGACTTTATGTTTGCTGCTTATAAGAACTCTGTAAAGATTACAGGTACGGAAGTCTTTGATTATAAGCAAACAACGTCTGATTATAAACAGCACGCTATTTGCACGATCCCTTTGGTTGCTGGGGATAAGATCGGTCTTGGTGCAACTACTCCAAATAAAACATGGGGAACTGACGGATATAATGGAGCTTGGCTCGAAGTTAAGTTCTCGATGGAGTAATCATGGCTGAAATGGAAGGTAGACCAGAATCCAGAGTCGTTTCAGATTTCCATACTAATAGTGATGTGGATCAAGATAGGGATGCTCAGCATCACACTTTAGGTTTTGGTCCTAATCAAGCCGCCGCTGGTTCACATAACCATCGTGGATCAGATTCTGTTTTATTGCTTCAAGATATAGAAATAACTGGAAGCCGTGGAGGAAACACTGCTCTAGCTTCTGTGATTGCAGCTTTGGTAGAGTTGGGAGCAAAGGATTCCTCTACCGCTTAGAAGGCTGTTATGGCTAGAAAAATTCAACAACAAGAGGTCAGCCTGAGTCAGATGTTGGCTCAGGCTGCTTCTGATTTGGCGACAGTTTCAGTCAAGCCAAATATGATGCTCTATAAGCCACACGACAAACAGTGCCTCTTTCACGGAAGTATGTTGCGTGAAAAGCTCTTTATCGGTGGTAACCGTTCTGGTAAAACCGTAGCAAACATTATGGAATGCGTTTGGTGGATCACCAAAAAGCATCCTCTCCGACCTGACGTTAATGCAATCGTCGAACCTATTCGTGGCCGCTATGTTTCGGTGTCGAATAAAGAAGGTATCGAGATGATTGCTATTCCGTACTTTAAGCAGTTCTTGCCTAGTTCCGAACTTATTAACGGTAACTGGGAAGAAAGCTATGATAAGTACATGAAAACGCTAACGTTGGCGAACGGTTCATTTATCGAGTTTATGTCCTATGAACAGGACCTCGAAAAGTTTGCTGGTACTTCCCGTCATTTTATTGCTTTTGACGAAGAGCCCCCACAGGCTATCTTTATCGAATGTCGTATGCGTTTGGTTGATACAAAGGGTTCATGGTGGATTTCTATGACACCTGTTGAAGGTATGTCATGGATTTTCGATATTATTTACGAACCTCACCAAGCTGGCGAACGACCACAGACATTAGTTCAAGAGATTATTTCCACTGAGAACCCTCATTTGGATTCCGAAGAAGTGGATGCTGCTCTTGAAGGTCTATCAGATAACGATAAGATTGCTCGTAAAGAAGGAACGTTTATCGAACTTGGCGGTAAAGTTTATCCAAGTTTCTCTCCCGCTATCCATAAAGCTGCGGAGTTTATTCTTCAACCATGGATGACTGTTTATGCAAGTTACGATCATGGTTGGCGTCACCCTGCCGCTTGGCTTTGGCATGCAGTTGAACCTAATGGTCACGTTACGACTTTCCATGAGATAATCGTTTCTGAACGGACTGTGAAAGAATTAGCTGAGGAAGTAAAAGAATACGAAAAAAACTTCCTCGCTAAGAAGGGCATCCAAGTTGTTATGCGTCCTGCTGACCCCGCCACAGGGCAGACAAGCGGCATCAACGGTATGTCCATTCTTCAGACTTACGCTCTGGAAGGGATTTATTTAGCTACTGAAAACATTCCTAAAGGACCGGGTTCAGTGGAAGTTGGACTAGATAAAGTTCAGCAATATCTTAAACGTGACCCTGATCCAGAAGAATATGGACGGCCGTTCTGGCAGTATCACGATTGTCCAACTTTAGAAAAGCAAATGGCTCGTTTGCGTTGGGCTAAATATACGTCGAAGAAACTTACATACGAGAACGCGCCCCGCAAAGAGATACATAAAAAAGATGATGATGGACCTGATTCATTGCGGTATTTCTTTACGCTGATGCCTGACTTGTATATCCCTAAGACGAATGAAATAAAGAAGCCTGTTACCTCTGTGGGTATGCATTCCGCAACACCTTATGCAACTCCGTGGAATTCATATTCGGGAGCAAATGGCGAGCTATTGCCAGAAGGCTCAGGAAATTATACAGTATATGAAGGTACAGACCTCTATGCTCTGGAGAACCTTTAGTCCCTTGGAAGGGGAATATAATGGCTGAGAAGGAACTAACAGCTGCGCAGCTTAAGGAAAAGCTGGAACTTGTTACGCAGGAAAATACTTTGCTTAAGTCTGCTGGTAATCACGATCTTTCGTGGTACCAGAAAGAACTTGATACCAAGGATAAGAAACTTACGCTTGCTGAGGCAGAGATTAACTCTCTTAAGCAGAAGCGTCAGCTGGACGAAATTGAAAAAGAAACGATTGCTAATGATCGTGCCAAAGAAGAAGAGCAGACTCTTGGTATGTTTAATCAGAGCGAACATACTCGTTTCCGTCTTTTGGAGTCTCCTACTGTTCGGGATATCTTCGGCGATGTAGTTAATCCCGTATTTGATCTTGGTGTTGAACTTTCGTTCTACAGCGGTGCAGTCCAGATTCCTGTTGGACACGTTATCGAAATGGCTACCTCTATTGGTATGCTTACTGTCGAAGAAGTCGAAAAGCTGCAAGAAAAGCTTGCTGTTTCTGTAGCTAAGAATGAATCTGCTGCTATTCTCGGAACGGAACTTACTCGTGGAATTTCTGACCTTGTCGATAAGTTTTACGGCGATCTTGATTCTGTTACTGCTATTGTTGAAGAATCAGATGAAGCAGACGCAGACGACGCAAGCGGAGAATCAGAAAAGTCTCCAGCTAACGAATCTAACGCTGATGAAACTGGTGGATCGGCAGACAGCGATAATAGCCTCGAAAACTCCCTTGGAGTTTCAAACGATTCAGCTAACACCGAGCTTGTTGACACAAACGGAACCCGAAAGCTCCTCGACGAACTCTGAGATTAAATCAGAAGATGAAGAAGCTTTCGATGAATATGTAAAGGGGGGTGACTATGACTACCAGCGCGACGCCTATTTCAGGCTTATTGGGTTCAACCGCGAATAAAGATTTGGGTATTCCTCTATCTAATGAAGAGGAACCTATTATTGGGGACAAAGACCTCACCCCCGAAGAACTTGAAATACTTCGTAAAAAAGCTTTGGGAAAGAAATTAGTCGATTGGGTAAAGAGCGAGTACGGTAAGTGCAAAACGTCACATACCGAAATTCGTAACCAGTGGAATATGAATCTCGCTTTCTATAAGGGAGATCAGTATGTCCAGCTTATGGCTGGCACTGTTATGAAAACTCAAGCTCCGAGTCGTCGGGTGCGCTTGGTAATTAACCGAGTGCGCCCGATGATTCGTACCCAGCTTTCTCAAATGACTTCTCAGGAACCCACAGCAGAAGTTGTTCCAGCATCTACAGATATTGCTGATCTTTTGGCAGCGGAAGCTGGACAAGCTGTTTACGAAAACTGCACTATTGAATATGGTCTTAAAAAGAAGTTCACTTCGGCCGCGTTCTGGCAAGCCACTTGCGGTGTTGGTTATATTAAAACCCGATGGAATAAAGAAGGAAATAAGGGATTAGGTTGCCATGAATATTCGGCTCCGTCTCCTTATCACGTTTTGGTACCTGAGCTTTTGGTGGAAGATATTGAGGACCAACCCTATGTCCTCAATATCTTTACTAAACCTCTGGAGTGGGTAAAGCAGACTTATGGTGATTTGATTCCTAAAAACCATAAGCCTTCTGTAGTTTCTACAACTGAGATTATGGAAACCCAGTACCTGAACGTTAAGCAGTCAGGTCGAGGTTCTGAACCGGATGCTTGCTTGTTTATTGAAGCTTGGATTAAGCCGGGAACCCATCCTGATTTGCCTAATGGTGGCTTGCTGACAATCGTTGACGATATTCTTATTCAGGCTTGCATGGAGGAACTGCCGTACTCTCACGGTCAGTATCCTTTTACTAAGTTTGATGGTGTTCCTTCTGGTGCTTATTATCATACTTCTGCAATTGAAGACTTTATGCAGTTGCAGATGGAACTTAACAGGAACAGGTCCCAGCGAGCAGAAGCTAGGAATCTAACTTCCCGTCCACAGTGGATTAGTCCACGTGGCGTTATCGATGTTTCCAAGTGGCGTAATGAACCCGGTCAGGTTCTGGAATATACGCCCGGTATTGGTAAGCCGGAAGTTATGCCTATTTCTCAGCTTCCAGCTTATGTAGTACAAGAAGAAGAGAATATCCTTCGGGATATGGAAGATGTTTCTGGGCAGCACCAAATTAGTAAGGGCCAGAATCCTACAGGCGTAACGTCTGGAACTGCTATCTCATTCTTGCAGGAAGCAGATAATAGCTTTATGGCTACTGTCTATCTTTCAATTGAGGATGGAATGCAGAAGATCGGTAAGCAGACTCTTATGCTTGCTGTTCAGTATTGGGATTCTGCTCGTACCATTAAGGTAACTGGTCAGGATAACACTTTTTCGGTTAAACAACTTCGTGGTGCTGATATTAAGAATGGAACCGATATTCGTATCGAGTCTGGTTCCTCTCTTCCAGTATCTCGCGCGGCCCGAAATGCTATGTTCATGGATATGATGAATCGTGGAGCTCTAATGCCAGATCAGGCACTTAAGCTTATGAAGATTCCTAACATGAAAAGTTATTTCGATAAAGCAGAAGCTGATGAACGTCAGGCTCAGCGAGAGAATCAAAAGATGATGGAACTCCCTGTGGGCGAAATCGAACAAGCGCAGCAGCAAATGGATATGATGAAAAACCAAATGCTTCAGCAGTTCGGTATTGATAATGTTTCAATGCATCCTATGGGTTCTCAGATCGAAGAAATGTTTAATCAGCCGATTATCCCGGTCAATGACTACGATAACCATGAGAAACATATGGCTGAGCACGCTTACTTTATGAAGCAGCAGACTTTCGAAAGTCTCCCACAGGAGATTAAGGATCAGTTTGTAAAGCATTGGCAAGCTCATAAGGATAAGATGTTCCAAGATTCCATGCAGCAAATGATGCAAATGGGAACTGATATGCAAGGTGCTGTTGCCCAAGAAGGTGGCGGTGAATTAGGATCTAATCAGTTCTCGGGATTACCTCCCGCTGATTCAGCCGGTGTTGACGAAACAGCACCGGTACAATAATATTATAAATAAGCGTCAGGGCCTTCGGGTACAACGCAGACTAGGATGATTCAAATGAGCGACCAGATTCCCGAAGTTACTAGTCAGGGCGAACAGAATTCAAATGTTTCAGAGATTTCCGAATCTCCTGAACTTACTTATTCTGAGAGTACAGCTAGTGCGGAACAGGAAACCCAGCAAGAATCGAAAATTAATCCTAACTGGAAAGAAGCACTCGATGCTCTTCCCGATGAATTTACTCGGAATAAGGTTATTCCAGTATTTGACAAATGGGATAAGAACAATAATTCGAGGTTCGAAAAGGTACAGCAGGAACTCTCCAAGTACGATCCGTACAAGCCGCTTATAGAAAACAACGTTTCTTTCGAAGAAGTCCAACTTGCTTGGCAGCTTCGGGAGCAAATTGCAAATGATCCGAAAGTCGTTTTTGAACGACTTGCAGGGTATTTGGGATTCGATGTTTCTCAGCTTCTTAATGGAGAACAAAGCCAGGGCCTAGAAGAAATTAATCCAGAGGAACCTGTCGATCCCCGTATGTTGGAAATTCAGCGTACGCAGGAAGCACAGAATGCTTATCTAGCTCAGATTCATGCCGAACGTCAGGCTATCGAACAGGAAAAGCAAGAACAGCTTTTCTTTAACGAAACGAAAACTGAGCTTGATCGATTGTCAGAAACTTACGGTAATTTTGACCGGAATCGCGTAGTGCAAGAAGCGCTTTGGATTGCTGATAAAACAGGTAAGCCGATTGATCTTGAAGCCGGTGTTAAGTCACTGCGTGCTTATGAAGATCAAATTCGTCAGAGTACGGCAAATAACAAAGCTCCACAGGTATTTGGTGGTGGCGGAGGATTGCCAAGCGGTGCTGTAGATACAAGCAAAATGTCCGATGATGAAGTAATCGCATATGCAGCTGCGCGAGCTAAAGCCCTTAATGGCGGATAACCGCTATTACTTGTTCTCTTAATTAAGGAGTAGTAATGCCTCAGGGTATGACTACGGCCACGGAAATTCTTAAAGAAGTTTACGTTGGTCGAATTAACAACCAGCTTGATTCGGAGCCCACGACTTATAACCGAATCAAGACCAAGACTAATGCTGAGAAGTATGGCGGTAAATGGGTAGAGTTCCCCATTCACGTTCAGCGTAACACCGGTATTGGTGCACGTACTGAAAACGCTGCACTCCCTAACTCGGGTCAGCAGGGTTACCGGGAAGCACAGCTGGGAATTAAGTCTTTCTATGGAGCTTTTGAGCTTACTGGTCAGGCTTTTGACTTGGCTGAAAAGGATTACCAGTCCTTTGCTTCCTTGGTTTCTGAGGAATCTACTCGCATTAAAGACGACCTTATGGTTGACCGTAACCGTCAGGTTTATGGTAACGGTACGGGCGTTATGGCTACGACCGCTTCTCTTGCAGGTCAGGTAATTACTCTTTCCACCACTGGTGATAAGGGTGTCTGGCGTTTGCAGGACGGTATGCGAATTGACGTTATGGTTGGTAACACTAACGTTGTCCGTCAGGGTAACCTTACTGTTTCCGATATCGACGTTATTAACAACACTGTTACTGTAGTAGGAACCACGACCGGTATCATTGCTGGAGATGTTATCGTGCGTCAAGGAAACTACGGTAATGAGTGGACTGGCCTTAACGCTATTATTGATGATGCATCTTCCCTTTACGGAATTTCTCACCTTAATGGTCCTACTGGTTCCCGCCACTGGCGAGCACACGTAAATACTCAGGGTGGAACTCCTACCGCAATTGCAGAAGCTACTATGGCACGTATGAGTGACCGTATTAAGACTTCTGGTGGTAAGACTACTTGTATTTACTCTTCGCCGGGTGTTTACCGTTCTTACTGGCAGCTGCTTAAGTCCGATCGTCGTTTTGTTAACACCACGAAGTTTACTGGTGGTTATTCTGGTTTGGTTTACGACTCCCCACAGGGTGAAGTTCCTTTCCTTTCTGACGATCAGGCTTCAACGGGAACGATGTATTTCGTTAACGAAAACGAGCTTGATATTTACCGTCCGTATGAATACAAGCTTATTGATCGCGGCGGCTCCACTTGGCGTCAGAAGTCTGATGCTAATGGTGTTTATGACGTTTGGCAGGCATGGCTTGTTGAGCGTTCGGAAATCGGAACCAAGCGTCGTAATACGCACGGTAAGATCACCAACATCATCGAGGACGCTTACTAAACCGTAAGCTAAATCCCAATACTTAAAAGGGGAGTAGGGTTTATTCCCTGCTCCCCTTTTTCGTGTCTTAAGAAAGGATTCCTCCTGTGGGTGCTCCCGATTTCTCCGTTATTGCAAGTATGCAGGACCAAACTAGAGAGTATTACTCTCGTAAGATTATCGATCAAATTCCTTCAATGGTTGATGATCTTGATCTTCAGTTTGGCAATGTATATGAAAAGTTCATTAGAATGTCTAATGAAGGACTTCTTAAGTCAGAAGTTACTCGTAACGAACTTGCTGTTCATGTAAAGTGGTACACAAAGGGCGACGGCGTTACAGACGACGCAGCTGGGATTATGACAGCTGCAAATCTTGCTGTTAGTCTTGGTGTTCCGTTGGACTTTGATGGTACAAAAACATACGCGTTCGCTTCCCAGCTAGCTTTCCCTGCAAATATTACTCTTCGTTTCAACGGTGCAACACTGTTGAAGAATTATGTAAGCAGCACTCATGGTATTGTTCTTACAGATAACACTATGGTTATAGGTAAGTGGAAAGTTAACGTTATCAGCAATGCTGCTAGTAACACTGGTGTGTATCTGAATGGTAACAATATTCTTCCCGGTCAGCTTACTGTCAATGGATTGAATGGTGACCAACTAGGTACAAATGCTATCCTTATTGGCGACTTAGCTGTAACAAAAACAGGTATTTACTGTGATGGTGCAGTTGTCACAGGATTCCGTTCTCCTGTTCGGATTATCAATGCTGATAAAGGAAGTTTTACAAACTTTAATATCAGCAACTTTATGACCGGTATCTACGTTATTAATGTAACCAACTTTGTAATTGATAAAGGTGAGATTACCGGAACATCTGCTTCATCTACAGGTGGTGCAGGACAGAACGGTATTCTTATTGAAGCACAAAATGCTGATTATGGTGTTCGTAATCTTCATATTTCAAATGTATTAGTTGACGGTGCCCCTGAGCACTCAAATCGTATCGGTGGCGGTTTTAGCGTTTCTGACGTGACATTCAGGGATTGTATTTCACGTAATCCC
>Ga0065714_10002733_pt1 | contig 12948 bp, 8 predicted proteins | sample MisRhiReplicate2_FD_59101 | JGI IMG/M metagenome (GOLD analysis project Ga0065714, IMG submission 59101) | Miscanthus rhizosphere microbial communities from Kellogg Biological Station, MSU, sample Rhizosphere Soil Replicate 2: eDNA_1 v2... | ecosystem: Host-associated > Plants > Roots >... | reverse complement strand
AAACTAAAGAAAAACATCAAAATTTTATGGCAGCAAAGAAACAACCAGGCTGGTTACACGTAGCGATTTCATGGGGAGCAAGTATTGTAATTATTGGAGCGTTATTTAAAATTACGCATCTTGGTGGATCATGGGCGAATTTAATTATAGGCGCTGGTTTGGGCGTTGAGGCTTTATTATTCTTCTTAACAGGTTTCTTCCCGCCAGAACCAGAACCAGCATGGGAAAGAGTTTATCCTGAATTAAAACCGGATTTTAAAGGAGAATTACCAACAGCCTCGGCAAGACCAGTTGCAGCAACGGCATCGAACACAGCAGCTTTGGATAAAATGTTATCAGATGCTAAAATTGGTCCTGAATTGATTGAAAGTTTAGGCTCTGGTTTGCGTACTTTTGGTGATAAAGTAGCAACAATTTCTAATGTTGCAGATGCATCTACCGCAACAAACGAGTTTACGGGCAAAATTAAAACAGCATCAGCAGGTTTCGATAATTTAAGTGCATCTTTTGATAAAGCCACGGCTAATTTGAAAGCAATGGGCGAGAGCACCGTAGATTCTCAGGCTTACCATGATCAGGTTAACAATTTGGCTAAAAATTTATCAGCTTTAAATGCGGTATATGAATTAGAATTACAAGATTCTAGCGCGCATCTAAAATCGATGAATAAATTCTATTCAAACTTATCGTTAACCATGCAGAACTTTAACGAATCGATGGAAGATTCGAAACAGTTTAAAGAAGAGGTGAATAAGTTGGCTAAAAACCTATCATCGCTTAATGCAATTTATGGCAATATGTTATCGGCTATGAACAGCCCACGTGTATAATTTGTTTAGTTTTTAATTTTAAAAGGAAAAGCTACATCAAACATGGCAGGCGGAAAAGAAACAACAAGGCAGCGGATGATCAATATCATGTATTTGGTATTGTTGGCGATGCTCGCCTTAAACGTATCAGATACCATTTTAGATGCATTCAAAAATATCAACGATAGTTTGGATACTTCTAAAAACAATGTAAATACAAGTATTAATCAGTTGTTTTCTGCCTTCGAAAATTCGAAGTTGAAAGAAGAGCCAGCACGTGCTCAGCCTATTTATGATAAGGCTAAACAAGCGCAGAAAGCGGCTGATGATTTAAATAACTACATTGAAAGCATTAAAAAAGAATTTATTCAGGCAGGTGACGGGATCGATCCTGAAACTGAAGATCTGGTGAATAGATCTAATCAGGATATTGCACAGAATATCATGATTAACCAAAAGAAGGCAGATGAGTTAAAGAAGAGAATTAATGCAACCAGAGAGAAATTAATCTCTTTATTAGATCCTGCAGATAGAGCGAATGTTTCTTTCTCTCTTGAAGCTAAAGATCCGGCAAGAAAAAGAAAGGGCAATTGGCAAGAAACTTACTTCGGTGAAGGAACGCCGTTAACCGCTGCGATGACTATTTTAACCAAACTGCAAACAGATACTAAAAATGCTGAAGCTGAAGTTGTGAAGAAATTGTTCGGAAATATGGATAAAGCACAGGTTAATTTAGATCAATTCGCTGCAGTTGCAGTAGCACCTACATCTTACGTAATCCAGGGACAGCCTTATACTGCTGAAGTATTTTTAACAGCTAGCGATTCTAGATCAACACCCGATATTACCGTTAATGGAAGTAAATTATCCGTTAAAGATGGTAAAGGAACTTACAGTGGGGGTACAAGTAGCGTTGGTCAGTTTACCTGGGTAGGTACTGTTCGTGTACGCCAGACTGATGGTCAGGTAAAGGAATATAAAACGCAGCCACAAACCTATCAGGTAGCGAAACCGTCTGCATCTGTTTCTTCAACAAAACTGAATGTAATTTATGCGGGTATTGCTAATCCATTTACAGTATCGGCAGCAGGTTTCCCACTAGAAAGCGTTCGTGCTTCCATTTCTGGAGGTTCAATGTCTGGTGGTAACGGAAATTACAATGTTAATGTTCCGGGTAGCATGGTTGGTCAGGAGGTATCCATTAACGTATCCGCAAATAACGCAGGCAAAACCATTAGCTTAGGCTCACAAAAATTCAGGGTTAAAGCCATTCCGGCACCGGTTGCCAAAGTTGGTGGACGCGCAGGTGGCGATATCGCTTCGGTACAGTTAAAGAGCGAAACTGAGATTGAAGCAGATCTGGATGATTTTCCTTTCGATGTTAAGTTTAAAATACAACGTTATAAATTAACAATTATTAAACCACGTTCTGATGCTGTTACCATTGCTGGTAGTGGTGGAAATTTCGCTGGTGCAGTTAAAGGTGCCATGAGCTCAATTACTCCTGGAACAAGGGTATTTTTTGAAGATATTGTTTCCGTAGGACCAGATGGCCGTCAAAGAATTTTGCCTTCGTTAGCGTTTAGTGTAAAATAAAAAGAAGATGAAAAGGATTTTAAGTATTGCTATTTTAGTTTTGTTAACCGCATTTGCTTTTGCACAAAAAAAGCCAGCCAAGTTAGCGCCAAAGAAAGCCGCACCAGTAGCTGCTGCTCCTGTAGCAGATACGGTGAAAGCTCCTGTTAAAACAGCTAAAAAGAAACTAAAGGTACCGCCTAAAGATGGCTTCTATGCCCGTAAGGACATTGACAGTACTGAGATGGTTCCTTTGGCTGATGTGAGGGAAGAAGATGTTTTTTATGCAAAACGGATTTGGAGAGAAATTGATTTGCGTGATACGGTCAACTCGGTCTTAAAATCGCCTAAATCAAGATTAATTGATGTTTTGATTGCGTCAATTAAAAAAGATGAACTAACAGCATACTCGCCAATTGATAGTGCCTTAAACGAAGATGATGCTTTTCTTAATCCAATGTCTGCAGATTCTGCAGCTAAATCAGCTTTAGGGACAGCAGAAGTTTCGAACAATAAAACCGGAACAGTTACCACAGTGGTGAATGATTTTAACCCGGAGTTATTCCTGAAATTCAGAATAAAAGAAGATTGGATTTTCGATACCAAACGTTCTATTTTCGAACCGCGTATTGTGGGTATAGCGCCATTAAAATACAATGAGGTTTCCAAACAATGGCAACCTGTATTTTGGGTTTACTATCCGGAGGCAAGAGAGATTTTAACAAAGAAACGTTTGATTAATACCAATAACGATGCTTCATCATTAAGTTTTGATGATTTCTTTATTCGCCGCTTATTCAGCAGTTATATTGTTAAAGAGTCAAATCCTGGAGATAACAAGATCAGAGATATTATTGCCAATCCTAGAGAAAGATTGTACGAATCAGAAAGGATTAAAAAATCTGTTCTTGATTACGAACAAGGTCTTTGGGAATATTAATCTTATAAGAAAAACAAAAGGCTTCGATGAAAATCGGAGCCTTTTGTTTTTCGCCATTTCGGCGATAGTTTCCAAAGAAAATCCTTTTGAGGAAAAATCTTTTCTCGTGTATGATCTACTTAACACGATTAAGTCTACGAGAAAATATTATTCCTGATTAAAATATGCTTGCAGCGTAACCATCTGCTTTTTATTCAGTATCTCTGCCAGCTCTTTTTCTGTAGCTTCTTTAATCTTTTTAACCGATTTAAAATGTGTTAACAGTTTATCAGCTGTTGTTTTACCAATGCCTTCAATTTGTTCGAGTTCGGTTTTAAGCGTACCCTGATCGCGTTTCTTGCGGTGAAAGGTAATTCCGAAGCGGTGGGCCTCATCACGCAGCTGCTGGATCACTTTTAAGGTTTCCGATTTTTTATCTAAATACAAAGGATAAGAATCACCTGGATAGAATAGTTCTTCCAAACGTTTGGCAATACCGATCACCGTCACTTTATTTTCTATTCCCAATAACTTTAAGCTCTTAACAGCTGACGAAAGCTGGCCTTTACCGCCATCAATGATGATGAGTTGTGGCAAAGTTTGGTTTTCATCCAACATTCGCCTGTAACGACGAAAAACAGCCTCTTCCATGGTCGCAAAATCGTTAGGACCTTCGACCGTTTTCACATTAAAATGACGATAGTCTTTTTTAGATGGCTTGGCATCTTTAAATACCACAATTGCCGAAACCGGATATTTTCCTTGAAAGTTGGAGTTATCAAAACATTCAATATGTTTTGGAAGCTGTGTTAAACGCAGGTCTTTCTGCATGGTGGTTAAAATCCGGTCGGTACGTAAATCGGGATTTAACTTTTCGTACTGGTTCAGTTTCTCCTTTTTAAAGAACAACACATTCTTTTGCGAAAGCTCTAAAAGTTTTTTCTTTTCGCCTAGTTTTGGAACGGTGAATTTTAAACTTTCATCTTCTAATGAGGGTTCAAAAGGAACAATAATTTCTTTTGAAGTACTATTGAATTTTGTTCTGAACTCTAACATGGCCAAGGTTAAAATCTCATCATCGCTTTCGTCCAACTGCTTTTTAACCTCAATGGTCTGCGTTTGGATAATCGTTCCGTTCATCACCTTTAGGTAGTTCACAAATGCATAACGCTCGTCAGAGGCAATGCTCACCACATCTACATTGGTAATGGCGCTGTTCACCACGGTCGATTTGCTCTGGTATTTTTCCAAAACCTGTAACCTACGAGCATATTGATGTGCCAGTTCAAAGTTCAAATCTTCAGAAGCTGATTTAATAACCCCTTTAACATCACGGATAACGTTTCCGATTTTGCCATTCAGGATTTCCTTGATCTCGCCAATATTTTTATCATAATCGGCTTCAGTCTGGTAATTTTGGCAAGGTCCTTTACAGTTACCGATCTGGTATTCGAGGCAGACTTTAAATTTGCCTTCATCTATATTTTTTTCCGTTAGGGGCAAACTACAGGTACGAAGGGGATAGGTTTCTTTAATGAGATCCAAAATGGTATGCATCATGCCTATGGAGCCGTAAGGGCCGAAATAGGTAGAGCCATCTTTGATCACTTTACGCGTCCAGTAAATACGCGGGAAATTTTCATTTTTTACGATAATCCATGGGTAGGTTTTATCGTCCTTTAAGTTGATATTAAATTTAGGCTGATGTTTTTTAATCAGACTGTTTTCCAATAGCCATGCATCAATCTCTGTATCAACAATGGTGAAAGTGATTTTCCTGATCTTGGATACCAATACCCTCGTTTTGCCATTAAACTGGTTTCTATCGCTGTTAAAATACGAACCTACACGGTTGCGCAGGTCTTTCGCTTTACCAATATACATGAGCTTTCCATCGGCATCCCAATATTGGTATACGCCGGGTTTATGTGGAATTGCGGTTAATGCTGTTTTATGGTCGAAACTCATTATTACAAAAATAGGATTCGGAAGGGAAAGTTTTGATTGAATGCCCCGATTTAGTGTATTTATAATTTGGGCGTGCCCCTAAGCTACGCAAAGGGTCAGGCTATTCGTTACAATCTTTTGCTGCGTTTCCGCTACGCTCAACTTTGCAGCAAAAGGATTTCCACTCCTATCCTTCACGCAGGGGTTGATGGTTAAAATCCCAACTTCTCGTCCAATTCACTCGTACCTTCTTCCTGCTGCTGATACTGGTTACAATCGTAAGTAATCGAAACACCAGATTTTGGTGCTTCAAAATCGGCATGACTGATCTTTAAAGCAGGATTGGCATAAACTCTTTTTATAAATCCAGCAAAAATTGGTAAAGCTGTATTTGCACCTTCACCCTGATTGGTGCTGATAAAGTGGAAAGCCCTGTCTTCACAGCCTGTCCAGATACCGGTTACCAATTGAGGAGTAATGGCCATAAACCAACCATCAGAGTTATTTTGGGTAGTACCGGTTTTCGCTCCAATTGGCGCATTTACTTTGTATTTATAATTCAATCTTGATCCGGTTCCGTTGGTAACCACACCTTTGAGCATTCTCGTCATTACGTAAGCCACTTCCTCGCTCATAATCGGTTTTGGTATTTCCTTTTGAGAGAATAATACCACGCCGTTTTTATCTTCAATTCTCAATAAATAAATCGGCTTGGTATAAGTTCCTTTATTGGCAAAAGCACCGTAAGCGCCCACCATATTATAGACAGAAGAATCAAATGTGCCCAAACAAATTGAAGGAAACGCCGGAACATTAGGAATACCCATTTTTGTGGCCAATGTAGATACAGCCACAGGACCAACCTGTTTCATTAAATAAGCCGTAACAAAGTTCTGCGAGTAGGCCAGCGCTTTTTGTAGGGTGATACTGCCTGGTAACGGTTTACCTGAGTTTCTTGGTGTCCATGGTTCTCCGTAACCGTCTATGGTTACCGGAACATTGGGCACCGTATAGCAAGGCGAATAACCATTTTCAATGGCTACTGCATAGGTAAATGGTTTTGCGGTTGAACCCACCTGGCGGGTTCCCATTTTAACCTGATCGTATTTAAAGTGCTCGTAATTAATTCCGCCAACCCATGCTTTAACGTGTCCATTGGTCGGGTCCATCGTCATCATGGCATTCCGCAAAAGCATTTTGTAATAACGTACCGAATCGATCGGTTTCATTACGGTATCAATATTACCTTTCCAGGTGAAAATGGTCATTTCAGTTTTGGTATTGAAATCATCTTTAATTTCGTCATCCGATTTACCTTCCAGTTTTAACGATTTATAACGGTCAGATCGTTTAATCCCCTGTTCAATCTGTAAAGTTTTATCTTTAAAAGGGTTTCTGCCTTTCCAACTTGCAATAAACTGTGCCTGTAGCACTTTCATATATTCTTTTTGTGCTTCTTCGGCGTATACCTGCATATCATAATTCAATGTGGTATAAATTTTCAAACCATCGCGGTCTAAATCGTAAGGTGTACCATCGGGCTTGGTAATCGATTGCTCCTGAAAAATGGCTCTGATATCATTTTTCAATACCGAACGGAAGTATGGCGCAATACCATCATTAACGGTTGCAGCATTGAAATGCAGGTTTAAAGGTTTTTCTTTCTGTTCATCAAATTCCGCCTGGGTTAAGAGCTCAGCCTTAACCATTAAAGCCATTACGGTATTTCTACGGTCTCTGGAACGCTCAGGATGGCGGGTTGGCGAATACATGGTAATCCCTTTTTGCATGCCCACCAAGGTTGCTGCCTGTGTTAAGGTTAATTTATCGGGAGTGGTATTGAAATAAACCCTGGCTGCCGATTTGATACCATAAGCCTGATTGCCAAAATCCACCGTATTTAAATACATGGTAATAATTTCTTCCTTGGTATAGTTGCGTTCTAATTTAACGGCAACAATCCACTCTTTAAACTTGGTTAATACCAGCGAGAAGAAATTAAGGTTTGATTCACGTGGGAAAAGATTTTTAGCCAATTGCTGTGTAATGGTACTGGCACCTTGTTTTTTGCCGATTAAATTGTAACCGATGATGGAGAATGTACGTTTAAAATCGATACCTGAATGTTCTTTAAAACGGGTATCTTCTGTCGCAATTAAACCGTTGATTACATTTTCTGAAATATCTTTGTAGGTAACGTTCGACCTGTTCTGAACAAAATAGGTGCCTAACGGACGCCCATCTTCGGCAATAATTTCGGAAGCCTGATTACTTTTCGGATGTTCTATATCTCTGAAAGAGGGCAAGGCCCCAAAAAGACCTAATCCGATCATAGAAATGAAAATAGTGAAGAGCGCAATTCCACCGATAAGTATTTTCCAGATGATTAAACTATATCTTTTTGTTTCTTGTGCAGAAAGGGATTTGTTCATTTTATGTTATATTTTCCAAAAACACCGGGATAGGTGATTTCAGATGCAAATTTATTAATTTTTTATAGAATCAAATTTAAGCTTTGAACTTTGGCAATTCTACAACCTAATACATCTAAGCTTTTGTCTTTAGTTTTTACGCTTATTTATAGTTGTCTTTTAAAAACTCCAGATATTCGTTGATCCGTGTCCTGTCTGTCAGTTTTCCAAAGTTTTCTTTACTGATGATAAAGCCTTTATACAAGCTGGCCGGAACTTTCATAATATTCTTTAACTGGCCTGTAATGCTCGATTCGTAAAGTTTAGCATCCTCAAGATCAATAAAACTCGTAATGTAAATTAACTGGTCATTATCCAATTCTACCAATTTATGTTCCAAATCGTTATCAGGGTAATTTCCACGGTTAAACTGACCAATTCCGAAACGTGATGAACTTAAGGTTAAAGTGGCGTCGGCCACGTCGATTACATAATAATACTCTTCTGATTTTGCCGCACTGAAAATGCTGACAGGTTTGGTTGGATCTGCCGGTTTAACCTCAACAGGTTTGGCTATTGGGGTAGACTCTGTAGTTTTTGTTGCAGGATTTTCAACCACAAGAGGTTTTGTTGGGACAGCAACTGTTGCGGCCTGACTTACAAAACGGGGTGCATTTGCATCAAAATCAATCAAGGCAACAGGACGTTGTTTAAATTCGTCAAGATTGGCCTCAATATACTTTAAGTGATCGCGTACCAAAGGCGTAATAATTTTATCATTAGGGTAGCGACTGGTAATCAGGTTAAATTCGGTAAGCAGCGGATCAACCTTTGCTGTACGGCCAACAGCAATGGCTTTTAGGTAAGCATATTGCGGCGCAAGATCATTTTCAGGGAAAGCAGTGATGTTATCGTCGGCCTGTTTCACCACATTGGCATAATCTTTTTTTGCATAGGCATCAAAAGTTGCATTGTAATTGTTGATGATGATATTTTCCATCTGTGTTTGCTTGGCCGAGTACGATGGATCTAAAATATTCTTCGCAAAATTAGATTCAGGGAATTTGGTGAGCACCAATTGTTTATACTGATCAGATTTTACTTCATCAATACTTCTGTAGTTCAGGTATAAGCTGTAATAAATGGCGACCAGATGGTTGTTATCCGGATAACTCCTGATCAGTTCCAGATATATTTTATTTGCTTCCGGCTTATCATTCAATTCCTGTTGGTAAAAACTGGCAATTTCGAAATAAGCATCAATAATTTTCTGATCAGATGCTGCTAATAGTGCAGGTGTTGTTGGTAAAGCATCCAAAAACAGTTTTTCTAACGAGGTTTGGTCTGTAGCAGTAGTATTGGTTTGTCCATTGGCCGGCGCAATATTATCCGTGGCTACCTTTCCACCGGCTAAAACTTGGTTGGTTTCCTGGGCCGATGAGCGTATACTCTGGCGCCAGTTATCTTCCAGCTGTCTTGCTCCCCATCGTTTTTTAAAATCACCTAAGCCATTACTTATCGCTGCATTATTATTAAAATAAAAGGTGTTTCCTGCACTATTGTTTGGTGTATTTAAACTGATGTTCGGAAAATCCGGATCGTTTAAAAATTGATTGTTGATTACGCCGCTTGTATTGCTCACTACAACCTTTGGCGTTAAATATGCTTTAACTTTGGCTTCACGTTCAGCTGCCGGAAGTTTGGCAATGGCTTGGGCAGTGTCTTCTTTGGCAATAATGGTGTACCTGTCGGTTAGATATTGCAAGTTATCTGCCTTTTTAACAATGTTGTCGTAATCAGGAAAATTTTTGGGTAAAATCATCACGGTACTATCGTAGTACAGTTTTGCTTTAATATAATTGTTAAACTCTTTAAAGTTTAAATCGGCAATTCTTAAATAAGACAACGCTTTTTGAGTTTGGTTTCTTGCGCTTTTTAAAACTGACTTATGGTAATTCTCTTCAGCCTTTACAAAGTTTCCTTCAGCAGAGAAAAGCTCTCCAACCTGGTAATAAATCTGATCAGTATAATCAAAATTCTTATCGTCTTTTAACAAAGCCAGCAGTTGCTCTTCCTTGTTCAATTTTACACCGCTTAACAGGGCACGTAGTTTAATGCGGTTTAAATTTGCATGGAAATACATCTCGAAGGGTGCATTGCTTTTTTCAACTTTGGTGAAATTAGCATAGGCATCTCGGATGTTTTTCTCTTTTTCCTGCAACTGCGCCAATATAAAACGCCAACGGATACGGAGCTGTTTTTCGGCTGGAAGTGCAATGGCGGATTCTAAAAATAAGATGGCTTCTTTATTACGTTTTTGATAAATGCGCATCTGGGCAGCTGTAGCCAGGGGTTCGGCCAGGTCCTTTTTTAACTGATCGGAAGCGCGCAACATGGTATCGATAATTTTATCGGCCAGCACCATATTATTGAGTTCCATTTGGCTACGTGCTTTCCAGTTCATGGCCATAATAAACATCTTCAGGTCGCTATTATAGGTTTTTGCCGTATAATCAAAGTATTCTGATGCGATAAAATAATTGCCTTTAAGGTAATTAGCCTTGCCCAAAAGCATGTATGCATCATCAATATAGTTACTGAAACTTTTATCATTGATAATGGTTTGTCCTTTGGTAATCACCTCATCAAGCTGTTTATTGGCAGCACCCGGTGTGAGTACCAGATTTATCTGTGGCTCAGGATCGAGGTAAACAGGCAGGATTTTTTCATAATTATCCGCATAACTTTGCAACAGACTCTCATTGTATTCGCTTAGCAAAACATTGGCATTATAGATATAGTTGTATTTTGCGGTTAAGTTCTGAAACCTACGATCTACTGCGGTATCTTTATTTGCGACACAGCCATAAATAAAAACACTGATGAGGATGAAGAAGGGATTTAAGTTTTTGTTAGCGTAATTTTTCAAGTATGATAAATCTCTTAGGTGGATATACAATAAACAATATATGTAGAAAAATATTTTATTTGGCAACAAATGTTTAATTATTCAAAGTTAATTTAATTATTGCATTAAAAAATGGAAAATCCGAAAGAAGAAAATACAAAGAAAAAGGTAAACGCGGCTGCTAAATATTCTGCTATCGGCTTCCAGATGATCGCCACCATAGGCCTGCTTACTTTTATTGGTTATAAAATTGATGAACACAGAAACAGCAAAACCAATTTAATTACTGCAGCTTTTGCCTTGACTGGGGTAGGAATTGCGTTGTATCAGGCCATTAGGCAAGTGACGAGGAATTAGTTTCAGTTGGCCGTTTTTAATTTTCAGTTAACCCAACTAAGATTAAATAATATATAGAGCAACTTTCAAGCAATTGTTAAATTGCTCAATAGTTTTATTGTTGGCCTTTCCATTCCCTAACCTTTTAAAGTTAAAGTATTGTTAAACTGTTCGTAGTTTTATTATTGGCCGAAAGCGCCTAACAATTTAGCAATAAAACAATAATAACAATTACGCAATCTTCATTAGTTACTTGATCCTAAAAACCTTATCTTTGCAAAAGTTTTTATCTGCTAAGAAATTATACATTGACGCTAGCCAAATTTACCAGTATCTATTTCATTTTCGTAGGCTTATTAATAGGCATTGTTGCCGTTTTACCTTTATTATTTCCCGAGAAACAATTTTTTGTGAACAATTTTTGGGTGATGTTTGGCTTTTTGGCTGGTATCACTTACATCGCTTACATGTTGGTTGATATTGGTGTAAAACGCGATCCTGAAGTGGGTATTATGGCTATTATGGGATCAATTGCAGTGAAGATGATTTTTTGTATGGCTTTTGTGCTGATTTACAGTATAAAAGCAAAGGGAATTGGGCTTGTATTTCTGCTTAATTTTTTTTCTTTATATTTATTGTTTACGGCCTTTGAAATTTACTGTTTGTTACGTAACTTGCGCCACCAAAATTTAAAGTAAAAAACTGCCAATAAATGGATTGTAACCGAGTTTTTGTGTCTAAAGTTAAAAGGCTAACTATTGTTTTTACGCTTTTAATCGCGTTTTTATCTATCAAAATTGATACTTTCGCTCAAGTTGATAGTGCTGTTGTGCCTGTTGATAGTGTTGTTGCTGAATCTGCTCACGCGGCTTCTGGGGAACACGGAGAAGCGGCTGAACATGGCAAAGAAAAATTCGAGCCAACTAAAGTAATCATGGAGCACATTGCTGATTCGCATATGTGGCATCTTTGGGGGCATACTTCTTTGCCTCTTCCTGTAATTTTATATACGGCTAATGGTTTAGAAGTTTTTTCTTCTGGTAACTTTCACCATGGAGAACATGATTATAACGGTAAATACAACAACTACCGTTTAGAAGAAGATCATGTTAAAGTGGTTGGTGCTGACGGAAAAATCGATGAAGAAGCAAGTAAATCAATTTTAGATTTCTCGATCACTAAAAACGTTGCTGCGATGTTTGTGGCAATTTTAGTAATCTTAATCGTATTTATTTCGGTAGCTGGAGCTTATAAAAAACGTGTTGGTAAAGCGCCAAAAGGTTTGCAATCTTTTATTGAACCTGTTATCGTTTTTGTAAGAGATGATATTGCCAAACCAAACATCGGTCATAAGTATGCTAAATTTATGCCCTATTTGTTGACTACGTTTTTCTTTATCTTATTTAATAATTTATTCGGTTTAATTCCAATTTTTCCTGGTGGTGCTAACGTTACTGGTAATATTGCCTTAACTTTTGTAATGGCTTTGGGTACTTTGATTATTGTTAACATTAACGGTAACAAATACTATTGGAAACACATTTTTAGACCAGATGTTCCTTTTTGGTTATATCCGATTATGATTCCTGTGGAATTGATCGGTATTATCTCTAAACCTTTCGCTTTAATGGTGCGTTTGTTCGCGAATATTACTGCTGGTCACATTATCGTATTAAGTTTAATCTCCTTAATCTTTATTTTCGAAACATTGGCTATTGCTCCGGTTTCAGTTGCATTCGTATTGTTTATGGATGTATTGGAATTACTGGTAGCATTTTTACAGGCCTTTATTTTTACATTACTAACTGCCTTGTTTATTGGTATGGCAGTAGAAGAACATCATTAATTAGCAAACTATTTTTTACAAATTAATATAAATTAAATTAGTTATGGTAGGTTCAATCGCGGCAATCGGTGCCGGTTTAGCAGTAATCGGTGCAGGTATCGGTATCGGTCAAGTAGGTGGTAAAGCAATGGAAGGTATTGCTCGTCAACCAGAAGCTGCATCAAAAATTCAGACTGCAATGATTATCGCTGCTGCCC
>Ga0065714_10065102_pt1 | contig 12970 bp, 15 predicted proteins | sample MisRhiReplicate2_FD_59101 | JGI IMG/M metagenome (GOLD analysis project Ga0065714, IMG submission 59101) | Miscanthus rhizosphere microbial communities from Kellogg Biological Station, MSU, sample Rhizosphere Soil Replicate 2: eDNA_1 v2... | ecosystem: Host-associated > Plants > Roots >... | reverse complement strand
AGGGCACCGAGGTGCGCATTGAAACGGCGAAAACCATCATCACTCGCAACAACTCGCCGGACTTGCCCTTCGATCGCTCGATCAATCCCTATCGCGGCTGCGAGCACGGTTGACTGTATTCAATAATACGTACCGATATCGGTTGTGTGTGAAATCTGGCCTTCTGGTGAGGGTGTTGGGCGACAGAATGAAAGACGATTTGATTGAAGACTCTGGGTTTGAGCTGGGCATGCCCTCTCACCTTGAGCTACTGAAACACCAGTGTGACCTGTTGTGCGCGGAACTGGAGACGACACGTCGAGACTTGAGGAAGGCCCACAAGAACATCGCCGGACTGATCGTCATGTACCGGGAAAGCTCGACGGAGTTGGCAGCCTTGAAGGTTGAACACGAGCGCCTCAAGTGGACGCTGACCGACATGTACCGGCGCGAGCGAGAACAGGGAACGGCACAGTTGGGCTACCAGTACGGTGACTACACGAAGAGCGAGAAGCCACGAGGGTCAGGTTGAACGTGTGATGCTGTCGAGGCGGATTAATGCGTGGCTATATATAGAAGAAACCTGTGACACGTGTCGCCCCTATGGAAAAGTCGCTCGGCCTAAGCGCGTGTCATAGACACATTCATCAGGCGGTCAAGAGAGCAGCGGCACTGCGACATACACGCCCGTTCCACCTTTCACACACAATTTACGCACAGGTTTATCCACAGGTAGTACGTTGCAGCACCCCCCAAAACGCATTATCTTGTATGCCGCCCACCTACGAAACCCTACATGTTGGGGTTTACGCGCCTTGCAACTCTAAATTTCGCGACAAAAGCTCTTTTATCGGAGAGTACAGCTACGTCTGGAAGGATACTTTTAAGGGCCTCATTAGGGCCTCTTGAGGGCCTCAGGAAGCGTTAAAGCGTTAATAACCGCCTACGGAGAGGGGGAAGGAAAGAAAATAGCCTGGAATGCAGCAGAGAGGCTTGCAGCACCAATCACAAGTCGATATAGTGCCCACACAAATGCAGAAACCACCAATTAAGGTGGTCTCGGCTGAAGAAGATGTCTGCGAGTAGTCACGTCACGTTTGGCGACAGAAACGGGACTGCTCGCATCCTCCGACGCATGCGTTTGAGCACGGATCAAGAGAAGGACGCCATTAAAGCCAATTGATGCCACTGCGTCAATTGGTGATTGATCGGTGGTCGTTTCTGGAAAAGTGCGAACCAACCTAACGCACTTAAAGGAATCACCAGAAATGAGCACTATCTCCAGCGTCATCCGCACCATCTCCGGCTCCAAACCGGTCCACGTCCGCCAGTATCAACGGTTCCGTAATGGTGCCTGGGAAGACGTGTGTCAGCACCAACGTAGCCTGCCTCGTTAATCGCTGACAACGAACCACCAAGCTTGATCCGATTTGGTGGTTCACCTGCTGATTGAATCCTCGCCTTACAAATCTCGAACAAATCACCTCTCCGAATACGCGGGGAATTGCTCGTGGGCGTCTATTCGACATGATGGCAGGCAGCTACTGCACCCGGTAACATAACCCAGGATTACTCAGAAGGAATTCACCATGAAGGCAAGGATAGGAGCGGTTGCACTGACTGGGATTGCGCTGGCAGGGACTTGCAGCACCGTGAATGCTGAGAATAGGACTGACGGAAACGAGCTTCTAACCCAATGCCAACACCTCATCAACGCAGCAGATTTGAAGAAGGGCTACAATCCTTTCCAAGCTGGGCTATGTTTAGGCTCCGTGCAGGCAGTCCGGGGTACGGTGGATTTCCTTAGCGACGACTTGAAGAACGATTCAAAGTTTTGCATCCCCGCCGGCGTAACAAATGGGCAAATAGCCCGTATTACAGTGAAGTTCTTGAAAGACTATCCAACACTACTGAACCAGAGCCAAGCGGGATTGATTTGGCTTGCCCTGACAGATGCATATCCCTGTAAGTAATAACCAAGACTGTTTTCCGCAGTTAGCTTGGCCCGCCGATTTCGGGAGTGCAACTCTTCAGACGATCCAGATTCAGTCTGGAAAAAATAATGATGGGGCTCACCCGGCGTGACGTACTGCATCCAGCGAGAATAGGTACTGCACACACCGGGTGAGCGAGGCGATTATACGAGATTCTGTCGGTTCTGCCAGAAGAGCTAAGCGGGTTGCAGAGGGGGTGAATGGAAACCTGAGCGATTATTAAATAAGTTGATCGCCCTCCTAGCTCAGCCTGTGAGGCTCTACAACGCCACTCCAGACGACCTACAACCATGCTTGCTCTGAGAGGTCAAAGGTATGACGAGCCGTCACTAGATTGGCCCTGCATGACGTTACAGAACCTCTTCTTTCGAAGGGAACGCGAGGGCCAGGTTCTCCATCACTCGCTTCACTTGCATCGACGACCACTTACCGCCCCGGCTTGTGGTGATGCCCTTCTCATTCAGGCAGTCAGCCACCTGTTGCAGTGTTCGACCGCCCTTGCGGATACATAGGTCTATCGGATCACGCACCGATTCTTGCCACGAATTGACACGCTGTTGAATGGCCTCGCTGGCCTTGGCCCGGTTGACATCGGTACGGCCTTTCTCCAGTGCCTCAGTACGTCGGGCAATCTTCTCGGCAGACTGGACGTCGCCTTCATCTGCACGCTTCTGGAGAGCTGCCAGAGCTTCCTTGGTACGACTGGCAATGAACGACCGTTCCTGTTCTGCCAGCGCTGCAAACAAGTGGAGTTGGAACTTGTCGGCCTGCGGCATGGTTGCCACTTTGAAATCCATTGCCTCATCCAGCAGACGGGCGATGTGATGAACGGAACGGGACAGACGGTCCAACTTGGCGACTACCAACTTTGCACCAAGCTTCTTGCACAGTGCTAAAGCCTTGGCACCCTCTGGACGATCTTCGATTGCCAGCTTGCCCGACACAACATCCACGAACTCACCGACGATGTTCCAACCATTCTGTTTGGCGGCACGGTCGATGTATTCACGCTGAGCCTCAAGACCCAAACCCGACTCGCCCTGCCCTTGGCTGGATACTCGGCAGTAGCTCACTACGTCGATGGTGTTGGTGGTCATGTCTTGTCCCCTGAATGTGTGTCTGGGGATCACTATAACACTCCGTGAACGGTCGTTCTAGATTTGTTATAGACGTTGTTGACGAAGAATCCTGATGGCTGAGGCGATGCCTTGGGCATTCCTATCCAACACTTCCAAGGCCGTTACAGCGTTGTCTGCCACGTCTGTAGAACCCCGCTCACCTATCCACTTGGCTAACTCCTCAATGGCCGCCCCTAGGCCGTTCTGACTGATCATCAGCAACTCTAGGGCGTTGGCTACAGCTTCGTTCTGGTCTGACATGGCAATCCTCCTTGGATGAAGGAAACAGGCTAGCTCAGTTGGGCACCTGCCGACATTCGGCTATTGACATAGGCTCAGAGCCATGGATCAGCTACTTATTGCACGAATTCGACGATTACGAGTGAAATATGCCGTTTCGGTGCAGAAAACCAAGATTGAGTGCTATCAACGCACTCGACTACGCAACTTCTAATCACCATCCATGCGGAATGCGGGCTCTAGCCATGGGCACTCAGTTAGCCCCAGGTCATCACTGTGACGGGCCTAGGGGTTTCCCCAAGTTACTCGGGGGTTATCCGCATGTTTCCGTGGGCACTATCTAGACTAGGTGCGATCATGGATAATAGTCATAACAACTACAAGAACAAAACATCATTTGCAGGCTTGTATTATCGGTTTAACTCATAACTTAAGAGCGCATGTTTGATGAATGAAAGGATAATAAAATCGAAATGGAGTATATTTGTTTGGATAAATGTGCTCTGGATGCTTGGAACCATTGCTCTTGGGTATATAGCGTTTACGTCTACCCCCCCAACAGGTAGCACTAATCTAATTGAGTTGGCGAAAATTGTGTTCCTTTCCCTCGGGGGGCTTGGTGTAGTTCTACCGACTTACATAAGTGCGTTTAATGCTATTGAGGCGAGAAGTACGCAGATCCTTGAAAATACTTTTCGACTGATAGAGAAGTGGGATGATCCACAGATGTTTGCGGCGAGAAAATTTACAAGGGAGCTTAAAGCAGAGAAATCAAAGCTGAGCGATGATGATCTGATAGAGAAGATAGAAACCAATCAAGAGTTAAAGCAGTCCATAATATTGGTTTTGAATTACTTTGATCAAATAAGAGTTTCGGAAAAAACCGGGCGGATTGATGCCGTGCTATTTAATCGATCGCTTGGCCCCGTGATGCAAGACTATCATCATAGATTCCGGCCGTATGTAGCCAAACAAGGTGACAAGCATCTTGAGGATTGGGATGAGGTGCTTACTCTGTCTAAGAAAACGTTATAACTAGTGGCCTTGCCTACGGAGCCTTAACCTCAGTGGAATGGGTATACCGGGGCTTTCGCCCTAAGAAGACCGAGTGAGCATCTAACTCTCGAACTTCGCTCACCTCCGCATGTCCACTTAAATGGGCTACAAGCCACGTAGTACAAGGGCTGCGGCAATAACGGCTAGAACAACCGTATCTTACATGATGTGTTTGCTTTCTCTCAGTCGAAAGAATGCCCTCCTTGTGGGAGGGCTGACGTTGATCAATCAGTACGGTGCTGTGGTTGAGTAAGTGTGCCCGACGTTATCCGTTCGGATAGCCCACAGTGGAATGTTGATCGGCATGTAGTCGCCAATACGCTCAAATCCATCTGGAGTGTCATGTACGTTTACATCAACTTCTGGAAGGCGAGTGTTCCTTAGGATCAGAACATCTAGAACGTCTTGCACATCCGCTACATTACGACCGTGCAGCAGATCGAACAATGCCTGTTCTTCATCTTCTTGCACATCCCATGCTTCTCTGTGGCCTTTAGATTCATGAACGGCCAGGAGTTGGTCAGAGAATTGTTTTAACTCTGGTCGATACGCTGCATGTCGGTCCAACTCAAGACGTAACACGCCAAAAGTTGAGTGAGCCGTTCTCTTGACTCCGAACTCACGCACCAACCTATGCTCCATCTCAGCACGGAGTTCTTTCAACTGTTTGCCCTTCATCGTTTCGATAGCACCGATGTGAACAGCGTGCTCAGAATTTGTCGCATCCAAGTTGTCACGAAGCCATGCAAGGTTCTTCTGACGATCGGTAGGCTTGATACCAGCAAGCTCGACAGTGGCTGCCACGACGTCTTCGCCCAAGTATGCAATCACTCGGTCAAGCACTGCACCCTCTGGTTCATCTTTATCAACAGCATGACGAGGATTAATGCTTGTTCGGCTGATGTACTTGCCTGATCCGTAGTGCTTCACTCCATGAGCCTTGTTCAACCCCGTAGGACTGATAACCAGATTCTCGGCATGTAACAGGCCCAGTGTGTTCTTTCCTTTAACAGCAGCGATGTGAGACATCTGGAAATGATCAACATCACCATACTGATTCACGCGAAAGGCTTGTTTGTAGACGGCATGAAGCTCAGTCAGTGACTCGGGATTATGACTTTGTAGAATCAGAAGTGTCCCTGCACGTTTACATTCTTTTGCAAGGTAGTAGAAGAACGCTGATCGACTTGCATCGTTAACATTCTTAGACTTACGTTTAACTGCCTTGGCGGCCTTCTGACACTCAGGAGTGCAGAATGATTTTGTTGCACTGGTGGTCCTGAATCGTTCTTTACAGTATCCGCATGTAGGACGACGTTGTGACTTAACAGGTTTGGTTGGTGTTACTGGCTTCATGATTTGCTCCATCGCGGTTAGCAGGGGTTTTAGGATTTGTTAGTGTGTATGTGTGTCGGCAGCGACCAGAGCAGAAGACTTCAACTTTGATGGCGGCGAATACGTGATTGCAGTTGCGGCATGTGCAAGTTTTCATCTGTTGTTATCCGTGAGTTGTAATGGCGATGTCGCCATTAGGGTGAAAGACGCAGTACCGACGATTACCGTATGAATTGACTACCTGTTCAACGACAAGGCGTTTACGTGTACTGCCGATTAGTTCCATTGCTGCTGTAAGGGCTTCGCCCCGTGTGTGATATTCCATCGGTTTCAATGCAGGATCTCCTGAGTGGGTTATATGTCCATGTAAAAACCTCTCTAGCCCTTACGGGCCGTGGCTCAGACGTGAATGCGGTTAGCACAATGCTATCCTAGGGCGATAATGGTGAATGTTGCAGAGAGTGGAAGTGTTGAATATGGTGGAACGCTCTTACTCTGGCGAACGGTGTAATCAACACTTGTAGCGGTGATGTTAATCAAGTCAAAGCTGGATGTATGGTCTGGAGAGATACCTTCCAGTACTCCCAGGAGCTTCGGTGGAGTGGTTAAACCCTTGTCGCTATAGTCGATAGTGCCCTGCGCATAAGTTGGGCCGTACAGGGCTTCAGGGTCGCCTACAACTGGGGTAGTGATCTTGAACAGGATCGAGATACTGTCGGCATGAGTTAGGGCATGAAAGTAGCCAAGCTCAGCCGCTCCCCGTGTTCCGAACTGCGATAGGGCTGTGGTGAGGTCGTCAATACTGACGTCTGATACTGATTCGAACATGTGGGATTCCTTATGGGTTATGTGTATGGTGTTACTGGGTTTGTTTGTGAACAGCTTTGCTAACTTCTCGTTCAACTGTTTTATCGACGTACAACTTCATCTGCTCACGCTCATCAGAAAACTGTTGCTGTACGTCGTTACGGTGATGTAGAACCAACTCTGCGGCGTACAACTTGGCCTGCCCGGTGGAACGGTCGTAGATGTAAGCACTCATACCGAACATGGCAATGATTTGCATCACAGTACAAATGACCATGGCTTGGATAATGGAATTCATATAACTCCCTAGTTAATAATTGGAAAGCCCGTTTGCACAGGCTGATTGTTATTCTGCCTCTGAACCAAGCTGAGTATTGGCACGACCCCAGACCTTGGAAATCTGATCATCGAATACTTCCTTGGCTCCCTTGGCGATATCCTCAGGAGTTGCGTCAGTCTTGGCAGTGATGTTGATAGTTACAGGCGCTGTGATAGTGTTCGTAGTACCGTTACCACCAGCTCGTGATGCAACATCAGATAAACGTTGTGTTGGATCTGGGTAACTAACCTCTGACTGAGATACCGCACGCTTCATAGCCGTCGATGCGTCGAATGTTTCAAATGCGTCAGGTCTGAATCGACGATACTCACCATCAGCCATATCACCCGCATTAACACTCTTGAGCAAGCTATCCAACTTGAGTGAGACACCAGCAAACGCGAACAAATCTTTCTCGGGGACTTTCAAGTCCTTCGCTGGACCATCAACATTCAGACCCAGGACCTTACGCCAGAAGTTACTAACCGGATCTTCTACCTTCTCACCTGTGTTCGGCAGAGCATCTGTTAACGATCTCGGATCGATTGCAGGCATGTCTGGTGTTAGCAGATCAATCTTCTTGCCTGCATCAGTCGGAGTTTCATCTTTGCCCATCGTGAAACGTAAGAAGCTTGCAGCAGCATTCATGAACGCTGTATCAAGTTGAGCCGTGGCCTCCTTCAAAGGCTTCATAGCTTCTGTTAACTCTGTCTCAGCCCGAATCCGATTGTTAACACTAGCGATCAACTCTGGATTAGAGTCGATGTCCTGTTGTTGCAGGAACTGCTTGTTGGATAGTCGTGTAGCGTTCGCATCGATACTTGCAGACTGTTTGGCAATCGCTGGGGCGTTATCTCGATTGAAGATCTCAAGGCCACGGTCAAAATCGACAGCGAGTAGGTTGCCCTTCTTGGTACTTGCACGAAAATCCTTCTCTAACTTGTCATCCAGCTTGTGCTTGTTGCGTTCAGCCCATGCACGACGGATAGGATCAACCAAGAGCGGTGCAGCTTCACTCAATGTGTTCAAGTCTTCACCGTCAGACTTGCCCTTGCTGCGTACTTGTTGAAGTTGCAGTGCTGCACGGCGTTGCTCTTCTTGGTTCATCCCTGTTCCACGGAAGGCACTCTGTTGTGTTTCAAACATCTTTGTGGCATCACTGATACTCTTACCACGAGACATTTGAGCTAACAGGAATGTCCGATAACCCTTGGCTGCTTCGTTGGACACTTCAGTCCCGTATTTCTCTGAGATACGAAGGAACTCATCTTTAGCGAACTTCTTGTTTGCAGGATTCTTACCGGCCGACTGTTCGATAATGTTGGAGAACTGTTGGTTATCACTTACACGGGTTTGGACTTGCCCAAGGTGTTCGCCTATCTTCTGAATAGCCGCTGTGGCGGCCCACAAGCCCGCTCCAACAGCCCCAAACCCTGCCAACATACCAACACCGCTCATACCTGATTCAACAGGCTTAGGACGGTTTTGGTTGGCTTGCCACACTTGCTGGCGAGCTTGTTGCCACTGAAATCGTTCGGCCTGTTGCTGATGTTTCTCTATCTGGCGTTGGTCCCGAGTCTTAGCAGCAGAGCTAACAGACGCATGACGCTCAATTGCACGCTGACCACGCTCCCTCAGTTGTTGCAGAGCCACTTCCGCACGCTGCATAGAAGTCATCGATTGAAGCTGTTTGTTCTGAAGAATCACTGTACGCTGTTGGGCTTGGCCGAGGATTGTCTCGAGTTTTGCTTGTCTCAACTTCGCCGTTGTAAGTGCGTTCTCGTTCTTTGCTGCAATCCCGCTGGCTTTAAGTTGATCAGCTCTCGCCTTCTGCCGTTTACTCTCAAGAATAGCTTGTTGCTGCTGGTCCCTGAGACTCTGTGACACCGTGTAGGCTTGTTGCTTGGTAGTTGCAAGCGTTAGCTTCTGTGAGGCCAGGTCGGCTGCCATAGTGGCTCTACGGCGGCGCTGCAATAACACTTCAGCCTTTGACTCTCTATCCAATGACGCCCGAACTTGTTTATCAAGTTTATCTCTGTCGACACTGCTAGTCTTGATACCCAGTTTCAGATTGAGCCTCTTTTCTAACTGTGTGGCCTCTCGGGAGAGTTGCATCATCTTACGGCGTGCTGCCTCCATACCGCTGGTGAAACGATGCAGACCAGACATGTCGACATTGAATGTCAGGAGGCCCGTTAACCGGGCGATGGTTTCTTGACTGACCATTAGCGTGATGCACCGTAAGAGCGAACACATGGCACATAATCAGCAAGTGCATCATTCACTGTTTTCTCAAACACTTTCGAGCCTGTTCCAACGTAGCGAATCTGATGCTCTTGATACGCCCCTGCGTAAGTCTGCAAGAATGTATCAACAACGTCAGTGACTACACGACTGCCTGACACCATGAGTACAAGACCCTGTGTCGTTTTGAACCAAGCGATACGGTGCTGATGCATACCGACATAATCTTGGATACGCATCTTCAAGGCTTTGCAGAGTGGTTTAACTGGAATCTTGTCACCAACCAATGTTGCGACAACCCTGTGTGTTCCGTGTTGCGATAATGTGGTGATGTAATGTTGTAGACTCATTGGGACTCTCCTTCTGGCATATCGGTTACGTTGTATTCGCTGCACTTGTGCACAGTTGCCCATGCAACAATTTGGTCTGCAAATTCGTGGCGATCTTTTGGATCAAGGCCGCATGAAGTCAGGTAGTCACTTCGCACTTTGAACAGCAACTCTTCCATAGTGATTGAAGTCTTCTCTACCTCCACCGACTCAGGCTCAGCCACTTCAACTTTCTGAAGCGAGCTGTCAGGTGCGTACTTGGCTTTCAGGATCTCGTAAGTGAGGTCAGTCATTACTTAGCCCCCAGCGAGTCACGCACAGCTTTGCGGGTAATTCCAAGAGCTTCCTCTACTTCTTTACGAATACGATCAGCCTCGGCCTCTGCCTCTTCTGCAAGTTGTGCAGCCTTTAGACGAGCAGCGTTGGCTACCTGCAACTGTACTTCACGTTCGATGATGTCGTTGTTCTCGGCTTCAATCGTCGCGTTGTAATCGTCAATCACTTTCTGGTAAATCTTTTCAAGACTTGCATCCAACTCCGCTTGAGGACGGTAGAAGTAAATGTTCATTGACTGCCCAACGAATGGCATAATCTCCAACTCATGCAATGTGTACCCCTCAGACAGTTTTTCGTGATAAACCTTTAGAATCTCAGTTGGATATACAACCAAGAACGGGATGTATGCACCGTCAACATGCCCGGCGATGGCACGCCCTGTCTTTGGATCGGTAAAGGCATAGGCGTCATGCCCATGCTGTGTGTTCATGAACTTCGTCTTTGCAGCATCCTTCAATGAGGCCAGTTCGGCTTTGTTAAACTTACGTAGAACGGTTGTTCGTGTTGTAGATGTCATGTGTATTTCCTCTTAGAATGTGTTCACCCGAATTCCCAGGCATAGTGATTCGCTGATCGAGTTGATCAGTCATTACGGTTAGTTATTGGTGTTGCGGTAGAGATTATCTTGCGGGGTTGGGCCAGTGCATCTTCACAGCAAACAGCGGCACCTTTAGCTCTTCGCTAATCTGCTCAGGCGTGAGCCTATGCATGTGTTTGGCAATGTATGCCCTCAAGTGTTCAACTGTATCCTGCCTCTTCTGCTCTTCTTTCACCGATGGTTCCTCTGATTGTTGGGGGATCACTACCAGCTTTCGCTTGGCGGCTCTGTGGTTACTCATCCTGCATCTAGTTGTGCAGAACTTGCCGTGTGGTGCTTGTGGTCGAACTGTGAATAGCGTTTCGCAGACGACACATTTCCTTTGTGCCATGTTGGCTCCTATGAAGTGGGTGGTTAAGTTGTGTTACGCGGATAACTGCGGTCAATAAAAAGGCCAGAGTTTGAAGGTCTGGCCTTTTGGGTGTATCTGATGTGTTGTTACTGAATTCGGCACATCTGAGAGTGAAGGGGCTCTCTTTAAACGTGGGATGTGACACCACCTGTTCGAACAGGAAGAAGCTGTTCTACGAGTTCTGGTCAATCAACTCGCTAGTGATCATGGAAACCGTCCCCGGCGACCTGTGGAAGTTGAAGAATTTCTCCCCTATTCCAATTAGAAGTATAGCACATTGTTAGCCAAAGTCAACCCCTAGCACGTACTTTATTTGCAAGTCAACCAACTTTCGTCAGTATTTACGCGGGCTCTGGTAGTTCTGGTCACGACATCTACCGGCCCTTTGTCTCAAACCCCCTACTTCACTGGCTTCTTCTTGGGAATTACTTCCGTGACAGTCTCCCAGCCCACGCCCTTCAACTCTACCAGTTCTTCAGTAGTGAACATCGGCGGTTGTGTGTGAGGCTTCTTAGGACCAGTACGACCGGATATGCGGATGGTGCCTGTAACTGGGGCCTTCTTGAATCGTTTATCTGCTGGGGCACTAATGCCTGCGTGTAATGGCCGCACCTTCCCTTGGAATAGCTCGCGTACAAATGTATCGAGTGTCTTCGCTTGGAAGTTAATGATCATCTTCTCGAAGATGGTGGTCAGGTAACGATTGATTCTCGCCCGTTCCAGTGCGGCAGCCTCGCTCCTGTCGTCCAACATCCACTCTACCCGGTCGCCTATGTCGAATCCGGCAATACTGAAGGCGTCTTCCATCTCGGCAAGCTTGGCCTCTGCATCTGCCAACTTCGCTCGCGCTATACGATCATCACCCTTGGCCTTTGCCAGAATGCCGATGAACGCTTCCTGCCTGTCTTGATCATCCTCATCCATCACCCGCTGCTCAGTCTGCTTCGTGCGTACTGCGATCTTGTCGATCAGGGCCAGCAGTTCGTCACGTTCACGGGCCAGGGTTTTGAGGTCGTCGGAATGTTCCATGAAGTAGCTCTTCAGGTTGGTCCAGTGTTCGAACCGGAACAACAACCTACGCAGATGCTCACCTCGGATACTCTGGACGCCCGGCACGGTGCATGTGTGGCTCATCGAGTTGGTGCACATGAAGTACTCCTTCCCCGTCTTCACCATGAACCGGACGCTACCACCACACCCGGCACAGAACACCAGCCCTCTATAGATGTTGAGGTTTGACGCGGACTGTCTCCCAGCGAACGGGCGCCGCTTGTTTACCACTGCCTGCACTTCCGCGAATAGGTTGGGCTCGATGATCAACGGATAGTAGTCAGTCAGCACCCTATCGGATGGGAGGTTCTTCCCGGCCTTCTCATCGAAGTTGGTGATTGTGTGTTCACCGATCAGGCGCCGGTTCTTCAGCAAGTACTGAAGCTGGTAAACCTTCCATGCGGAGCCGAACTGCTCGTTCACCCTCCGGCACGTCTCAGCCACACCGTATTGCAGCGCGAGCTTGAACATTGCCCGTATCTGGTCAGCGACTTCCTTGACCTCTACGAACTTGCGCTCCTCGCCCACACGTTCAACGGTCAGCCACTGGGCCACCTTATCAGTGACCACCTCCCCAGATTCCATACGTTTGTGGTTGTCTTTCCAACCCTTGCGAGAAAAATCGCTCTTTCGCTGGGACTCGGCATTAGCACGAGACATGTCCACGAGGATGGTCATCAATCCGCCAAGGTCGAGCGTACCCGGCGTGTAAATCTGAAGCCTGTCGGCAATACCGATCTTCAGTCCGGCGCCAAGGATTTCAAAGAACAACGGGACGGCATCAGATAGACCCATTCGCGTCATTCGGTCGGCGTTCTCAAACAGCAGCAGACTTCCCTGTGGAATGTCGCCACCCTTGGCACGTTCGATCACCTCCCGAAGCTTGCCTTCATGGGCGTTCTTACCGCGAAAACTGCTCATGCCGGCGTCTGTCAGCTCTTCCGCCAGCGTGTACCCGTAGTGCCGACAGAACGCCTCCTGTGCCAGACGCTGACGATCCTCAGTCGATTTCTCGCCTTGGACGACGGTGGACCACCTCATGTAGCTGTAAACGCGTGACATTCTATCCACCGTGCATATTGGTACTTATCGCAGAGTATACCTGCATCTATTGCTACGCGCGGCCCAGCCACGCTTATTGGGACATGTCGCCAGGGCTGGATTTCGAGACCAAACTGATCGCCAAGACCAACGCCGCCGATGTGCTGGAAGA
>Ga0065714_10002648_pt1 | contig 12980 bp, 13 predicted proteins | sample MisRhiReplicate2_FD_59101 | JGI IMG/M metagenome (GOLD analysis project Ga0065714, IMG submission 59101) | Miscanthus rhizosphere microbial communities from Kellogg Biological Station, MSU, sample Rhizosphere Soil Replicate 2: eDNA_1 v2... | ecosystem: Host-associated > Plants > Roots >... | reverse complement strand
CCCTGAAAAACCAGTTTAATGCGCCCCGTTGCCCAGATAGCTCAGTCGGTAGAGCAGGGGATTGAAAATCCCCGTGTCGGCGGTTCGATTCCGTCTCTGGGCACCACCTTTCGTTTTCAGGTGATGCCAAGCACACCTGAAAACACACAAGAAGCCCGCCTCGTGCGGGCTTTTTGTTGTCTATGCTTTCCATAACGTCCCTTGCAAGCCCAAACAAATGGGGGCTTAATCGGGGGCATCTTGGTTCGGTCGGAAAAATAGGCCCCCAGAATGGACGCAGAACTGTGCAGTAAAGCCCCCGTAGCGCTACAGCTCAAGGCAAGACCGAACAAAACGGCGATCAGCCAACCACGCTATCTTCAGACCACGCCGACTGCCCCCCATCTGTGGCGCCTCAAGCGCCACCTTGAGCGCCGTGAGAAACCCCTGGCCTTTGGCGTTTTTCCTGCTGTCATACTGGTGCAGGCCATCCAGACCCGCGACGACGCCCGCGCCGCTATTAAGGCCAGCAACAACCCCTCTGCCACCCGCAAAGCCGAACGAGCCGAACACACCACGCCGCGACCACGCGCAAACGGCTTTCGCCTGGTGATGACACTAGAAAACTCGCTGACCATCGAGACACCCCGCCAGATTCTGAACCTGACGCCCAAGCAGACCACCGCCGTCCGCGCCTTCCTGCTTGCGGTTGAAATGGAGGGCACCCGCCATGCCGCTAACTGACAGCGCAATCAAGACCGCCAAGCCCAAGGAAAAGCCGTACAAGCTGAGCGACGCCCAAGGGCTTTACCTGGAGATCACGCCAAACGGCTCCAAGCTGTGGCGCCTCAAATACCGGATAGCCGGCAAAGAGAAAAAGCTGGCCCTTGGCGTCTACCCTATCGTCACCCTCGCCCAAGCCCGCCAAAGACGCGGGACAGCGCGCGAGCAGCTAGCCGAAGGCATTGACCCTGGAGAACAGAAGAAGGTCGCCAAACAGGCGCATAGAGTCACGGGACTTACCTTCGAGACGCTGGCGCGGGAGTGGTTCACCTACAACTCGCCACGCTGGGCTCAAAGCACGGCCCGCAAAGCCAAGTTGTATTTGGAAAACGACCTGATCCCCGGTATCGGATCGCGCCCAGTGAAAGCCATCACTCGGCCCGAACTGGTGGAGTTAGTGCGTAAGGTGGAAGCACGGGGCTCGCTAAACGCAGCTGGCAAGATTCGCCAATGGCTACACCAGATATTCCGCTACGGCTTGGCCAGCGGTACGGTGGACACCAATCCGGCCACCGATCTGAGTGTGCTCGCAGCACCCGCGAAAGCCGTACGCCGACACCCGCACATTACCTTTGCCGAGTTGCCCGAACTGCTGGGCAAGATCGACAGCACCAATATCAACATCCTGACCCGCTGCGCCATTCGACTGCTTGTGCTCACTGCCGTGCGCCCTGGCGAATTGCGTGCCGCCAAATGGTCAGAGTTCGACCTTGATGGCGACACTTGGACGATACCAGCTTCACGAATGAAAGCCCGCCGTCAGCATCTGGTACCCCTGCCGCATCAAGCAGTAAAAATCCTGCGCCAACTGCAAGAGATCACCGGGAAGTATCCACTACTGTTCCCCGGTCAACAGAAAGCAGATCGGCCAATGAGCGAGAACACCATCAATAAGGCGCTGCGCCTTATGGGCTACGCAGGCCGCCAAACTGGCCATGGCTTCCGCCACCTTCTGAGCACCGAGCTTAACGAGCGCGACTACAAAGAGGACTGGATTGAGCGCCAGCTGGCCCATGGCGACGAAAACGAAATGCGAGACACCTACAACCACGCCACCTACCTGCCGCAGCGGGAAATCATGATGCAAGAATGGGCCGATTCAATCGACGCACTGTGCGCAGGCGCCGTGGTGAGCATCAAGCGCAAGGCTTAACGGTTTTGACTGGCCAAGCCCAGTGGGGCGAAATGCAGGCACCCACCCACCCGCCTGGCCTGGCCTGGCGATCTATTCAGATGGGACACTTGGGAGGTGAGGGAATGGGCAAGATATACGAGCAACCGCTCTACGGTTTATTCGAACCATCATCAACTGATGATTTGACGCTGGATGACCAGCAGGACCTCTTTTTCGCCCAATTGGGCAATAGTGAGCAACGCATTATCAAAGCCGTTGAACTCGGAGTGCTGAGTCTCAACGTTGTGTTGCGCCGCGTGCTGGAGTCTGTGCAAAAGCATAACCAGCAGCAAAAAAAACCACTGTCCGCGCGCTCGGGTCCAACGCCCATTTTGAAGCACATTGAAATTTTGGCAGGCCTCTGCATCGAAATGGCGGAAGGCAAGGTACAGCCTAATGGCAGCCAATACCCAGCAGACGCACTCTACCTACTATTAATCGAACTCGGAGCATCAATTGAGCTGGCGAACCGCCGTGGGATACTGGTGGATGGCTTGAAGCAGCTGGGAGCAACGCAAAAAAGAACTGAAGCGCTCCATGAGATAAACGCTGGTAAAAACGCTGCCATTGAACAGGCTCAGAAAATCGCAAAGGACCTGTGGGCGGCGGATACAGACGAAACCATCCGCATCCGCGACATGGCTGACAAGGTTTACAAAGCGATGCTCACCCGAGGTATGACTGACGTACTGCCTCAGGAGCCCGACACACTCAAAGACTGGATTAGACCAGTTGCGCCGGACTATGCATGTAAGCCGGGAAAGCCTAAGAAACCCCGCAGGTCCTAAACCCCCTAAGCGTCACGGATAACCCCTTATCCGTGACGGATAACCCCATATCCGTCACGGCTGGGGAATTTTTCCAACCGGCCCGCCCCACCAGCATTGCAACCGTTGATTCCTGATAACGCTTTGCACTGCCCTGGAGGGCTTAGAAAATGGTCGCACATACCAACCCTGTCCAACTCCCCCGCCGCTTTATCAAGCTGGCCGAAGCTAAAACCCTGACCACTCTTTCCACATCCGAAATCTACCGGCGCATTGCCGCTGGCACCTTCCCCGCTCAAGTCAACCTCGGCCCGAAGTCCGTTGCATGGATCGAAGCCGAGGTACTGGCCTGGTGCGAGGCGCGCATCGCCGCCAGCCGTGGGGAGACCGTATGATGGATAGCACCGTTGCTTTCCGTGACGCCTTGCAAAACGTCTATGGGCCACTTGATTGGCTACCGATACCAGATGGTGACATCCACCGTTTCCACGTGCCAGGCGACCAGACAGGCACCCGGAACGGATGGTATGTGCTGTTTGTGGATGTTATCGCCTGCAGCGTGTTTGGAAGCTGGAAAGTGGGCGGTTGGCAGACCTGGTGTAGCCGCAAACCAGCCAATTACCTAGAGGCCCAGATTTTCACCCAGCGCATCGAGCAGGCCAAACGCCAGAGTGAAGCCAAGCGGCTTCAACTTCAGCAAGACACCGCTGAGCGTGCAAACCGACTATGGCGTGATGCCGGCCACGCCGATCCCAATCATCCGTATCTACTAGCAAAAGGAGTGCGGACATATGCCTTGCGCCAAACCAATGACGTGCTGCTGGTGCCGCTGACTCGTTACGGCCTGCTGGTCAGTCTTCAACGCATCAAGCCAGACGGCGACAAACGCTTTCTATTCGGCGGCATGACCAAGGGCTGCTGTTCACTTATCGGCACAATTCAGCCAGACCGGCCGCTGTACATCTGCGAGGGCTGGGCGACCGGCGCAACGCTCCACGCCGAAACTGGCGCCGCCGTGGCCTGTGCCATGACTGCCGGCAACCTGCTGGAAGTCGGCCAGCGCCTCCAGCGCCAATACCCAGACGCCGTGCTGATCGTAGCCGGCGACGACGACCGCATGACCGCAGGCAACCCCGGACGCACTTTTGCCATCAAGGCAGCCACTGAGCTTGGCTGTCGCATGGTCTTTCCGCCTTGGTCGGGGGGCGAGCCGCTGACTCTTTCCGATTTTAACGACCTGGCTAATTGGAGAGCAGCGCATGACTTCCACGCTTATTCCTGAGCCAGCCTATCCCGATCCGCAGCCTCTGCTACCAGACGTGTCGATTGCGGCACCTTATCCCCTGCAAGCTCTGGGTGATTTGCTGGGCGGGGCTGCTGCAGCCATTATTGAGAGCGTGCAAGTGCCCGATGCCTTAGCCGGGCAAGCTGTGCTGGCCGCTGCTGCAATGGCTGCTCAACCTCACGCCAATGTACAACGCGCTGGCCAACTGATACCCCTATCACTGTTCGCCCTTACCATTGCCGAGTCTGGTGACCGAAAGTCGGCAGCGGACCGCTTGGCACTGCACGCCCACTATGAACACCAGCACACTCTATTGGGTGCATATAAGACCGAATACAAGGAGTACCGCAACTACCGGGACGCCTACCAGAAAGCCCGTACAGCCATTCTCGACAGCGCCAAAGGCGATCCGGAAACCGTAGCTATTGAGCTGGGTAAGTTGCTTGAGCCAATCGAGCCACCATCGCCTTTCATCCTGGCCGAAGAACCGACATTAGAGGGGCTGCAAAAGTCCCTGCTGCGCGGTTATGCCTCGCAAGGGCTATTCAGTGACGAAGGCGGCCAATTCTTCGGCGGTTACGCCAGCAGACCGGAGAACATGCTGAAAAGTGTGGCCGGGTTGTCGAAGCTTTGGGACGGCTCACCTATCACGCGCATCCGCGCCGCCGAAGGTGAAAGCGCATCACGCAGCGGTTGCCGCTTGAGCGCACACCTGATGATTCAGCCTATCGTGGCGCAAAACGTGCTGGGCAATCCAGTGCTACAGGGCCAAGGCTTTCTGGCACGCTTCCTAATCGCTTGGCCGCAGTCACTCGCCGGGAGTCGCTTCTACCGAGATGTCGATCCCATGCGAGACGTAAGATTGGGGCGCTATTGGCAGCGCATGGCCCATCTGCTGGCTCTTGAACCGCCGCTGAATGAGCAAGGGGAGCTCGCCCCGCCCGCGCTGCCGATGGAGCCGCAGTCGCTGGCCGCCTGGGTTGCCCAGCACGACGCTATTGAGGCGGAGTTAGGCAAATGGGGCGAATTGTGCGAAATCAAACCGGCCGCCGCGAAGGGTGGCGAAAACCTGCTGCGGATTGCTGGCGTACTGGCCGTGGTCGAGAACACCGGTACCATTACCCTGTCGATTATCGAGCGGGCCGGAATGCTGGTGCGCTGGCACCTGGACGAAGCCCTGCGGCTGACCAATCCAACGAAGGTGGAGCCGCACCTATTTAAAGCGCAAAGCCTATTGGATTGGCTCCTTAACAAAGGGTGGTACACCTTCGATTCACGCAAACTACAGCGCGCAGGGCCGTCCATAGCTCGCAAGACCGCAAAGCAGCGCGACCAGTTGCTGGCCGTGCTGGTGGAGCATCACCAGCTTCTGACCAGCGATGGAAAACATTTCACCATCAACCCCGCAGCGACAACTGCGACAACCGTGACAAAGCCCGCCCCGCAGGAGTTCCAAGTCTGCGACAGCGTTGGGACAAGCTGCGACAAAGCATTTGTAGAGTCCTGCCTGTCGCAACCTGTCACAGACCTGTCGCAAACCTACACGTCAATAAATTCGGGGGGTGTCGCAGAAGTCGCAAATGTCGCAGTGCGCCCTGTGTTCGGGGGTGATATATGAGTGCCGCCGAACTACTGAGTCGTGCCAGTGCCGAAGGGGTGGAGCTGGTACTGGAGGGCGACCGGCTGACATGGGCTGCTGACCACCAGCCGCCCGACGATCTGCTGACCAGCATCAAGGCGCATCGTCTGGAAATCATCGCCGCTCTGGGGGCGGCGAATGATTCGACAGCAGAGGCGCAAGCGTGGCTGGCCCGTGTCGCCTGCCTGTTGGAATGTTCGCCGGTCTACCTGTTGGAGCATGGCTTTATCGACCGGTATGACCTGGCCGAGCAACGCCGAATTCATCCGCGCTTTGTCGTGCCGCTGATCCGCAGCAATCCCGCGTGGGGCCAGGAGCGGCCTCACACCCCAGCACCTTCCGCGCCCGAGCAGGAAAACAACTGTGCCGCCCGATGCGTCTTGACCGCCGTCACTGCAACACCTGAATGGTGCCGGGTCTATAACCTATACATTAACCATCTGATGTTTTGCCGCGCCTGCCATGCACCTACAAACCGCTACTGTGTAACAGGGGCCGAGTTGCGCCAACGGTATGGCCAGACGCCAATGGAGCCGAGACCATGCTCCGGAACATGTAATTATACCGGGAGCTATCTCACCGAAGCCCGGAACCACTAACGTGACAACTTGGTCATTGTTCGTCACCTCCTGCACAGCATCTGCCAGACAAAAGACCGCACTAACCGATGTCCAGTCTTCTCAAGCGAGCCAAACCTTGCTTGATATGGCCGGCGTTTTCACCAATTGTTTCCAGTACTCCACGAACATTTCCACCGACTTCCTGTGACCCTTGCTCCTCAACCAGCCAGCCGCCTCCAGGGCCTGCTGGTTTTCGTACAGCCTTTCCATTACATCCGACAATGAGTAATCCTGGCATGGCGTCGACCGATAGCATAGCCCATCGAAAACTCTGTCAAAACTGCGCTGAGGCTATTGCGGAGCGCTCCGAAGGATCAAAGCGAAGTCAAAGGGCTGCGCATTGAATCCTCTCGACAAAATGATGGCTATTCGATAGCGTCAGCATTGCGGTGGCATATTCAGCCAAAGTGACCTATAGCTGCTACTAGATAGTTTTTTATAAGAAATTTTTTGGATTAATCAGCGATACAAAAGGATTTTAGCGTGGATGAAATAAGAGTTGAAAATCTGAGAAGCCTCAAGGATACGGGCTATATTAAGTTAAAAAATATAAATATTTTTTTAGGCCAGAATAGCTCCGGAAAGAGTACGTTCGTTAGAACTCTTCCGTTGCTCAAGCAAAGCTTACAGGAGAAAACTAAATCCGGTATTTTGTGGTATGGAAAATACGTAGATTTTGGCTCTTTTAAAGAAGCAAGTTGTAATTCCGCTGGACCGGGACAGCAAACGATAAATTTCACATTTGTAGTAAATGATTTGCAGGTGGCGAAAGATAGCCTTGCCTATATTACGGCCAAAACCATGCAAAAAAAGCCGTCTTCAATCAAGCCGGGCAGAGTGGAAATTACAGCGAAAATCTCTAAGGATAATCAAAGGCATTCAGAATATAGTTTAAAAATCAGAAACCATTCTATTTCTATCGTCGTTGCCGGAGGCATGAATTTAGAGAAGTTCGAAGTTGATGGCTTGGATTTTCTTAGCAAGGCAAATTTCGGATATACATTTTACCTGCATTATGGATTGTTACCCATATTGCTGCCGCAACATGGTCTTGATGGTACCGTCCTCGATACGGACTTGCAAAGTGACCTGTTAAAAGAATTTAGCTATATTGACGGAGTGAGCAGCAGTCTGCTGGAAGGGCTGACGTTTGAAAGTTGTATAGATATTGCAGCATTGGCGAAGGCGTTGGGGGCAGCAGAAAAACTCATAACAAAAGAGAATCTTCAACAGGTGAGTCGCTATGTATTAATACGCAGCCTGCCTTTTATATGGGACTCACTGCGCGACCATATAAATGACTTCACTAGTAAAGTTCAGTACATAACGCCGATAAGAGCCTCTGCGGAAAGATATTATCGGATACAGGGTCTGTCTGTGGAAGAATTAGATCCACAGGGCACCAATCTTGCGATGTTTCTACACAGCCTATCAGCAGCCCAGGCGAAGGAGTTTTCAGAGTGGACTCAGAAACACATGGGGTTCTCCGTCAACTCGAAAAACACCGAAGGACATGTATCGATACTGATATCAGATAAAGATAATAAAAAAATTAACATGGCGGATACTGGGTTTGGTTTTTCGCAGGTTGTTCCGATTCTTGCGCAAATTTGGAAATCGCTAACAACCGATAGACGATCTACCCCTGCGTACTACGTGATTGAACAACCTGAGTTACACCTTCATCCTAAAATGCAGGCACGTCTGGCTGATATTTTAATTGCAGCCGTTAAAAGCGCTAAGCATTCACAAATCAAGTTAGTAATTGAAACCCATAGTGAAACCTTTATTAATCAACTAGGTAAAGCGATAGATAAAGACCTGATCAGCCCTAACGATGTCGGCATTTATCTATTTGATAAACATGAGTTGGATGGCACTACTACTATTACCGAGTCCGCTTTTGATGCGCAAGGATTCTTAACTAAGTGGCCTTATGGCTTTTTTGATTCTTAAGGTCCGTCATGATTTTCTATCTAGATCAGAGCCTAATAAGTATAACCGAAAACAACATCCAGTCTCACTTCATTGATTTCATGGAGAACTTATGCATTGCAAGGAAGAATGGGCGGCATATTATATGCTCCGAGATAGGTACGCTTGATAGTTTGATAGCTCTGACGAGTCTAGGAGACCGTACACGTGCTACGCTCGCAAAGGTAGCAAGAAAGGTTAGAGGAAAACGGACAATATTCGAAGCGTGTACGACATATGTTCGTGTGTTATCTGCTCCAGGAAACTTTCAGAAAGTTACCCTTCCAGATGGCAAAGATGAAATCCAGGTATCGTCAGATTCTATAAACTCTGATGAGTTTTTTATTAAGACGCGCTTTTTGGTAGAAAATAGGACGGATGGGGTTTTTTATGGAGGGTTGGCCAAAATGGCTCTTCATCAAAACCCTCAACTACAAAATGTTATTCTTAATTATGAAATCATTGCTGGAGGTGGAAGCCAGACACCCCGAGAGTACCAGAATCTTAAAAATACAATGCAGCTTACTTTGTGCATGGTCGACAGCGATGTCGATTATCAAGGCGCGCAGTTAGGCAATAATACTGCGTCACCTATCTTTGCAATGGATCAAGCTATTCCGCCAACAACTTCAAAATCTGTAGTTTTAAACTGCTACTCGGCAGAAAACTTAATACATCCTGTAATGTTAAAACATACTTTTAAACTCAAGGATACAGAGGATTGGTATGTAGACTTGAAGGGCTATTACACATCAGATTTTTGGATGTTTTTAGCGCTTAAACAAAAGAAAACATGCTTGGATTTCACTCCTACAAATCCTAAAGCAACGTATTGGCATTCGAAAAGGAGTCGATTTTCCGGAGTTGCCTGTCATCCTGTTTGTGATCCGAGATTGTGTACCATATTTAAGCCGCTTCCACCTACTACTTTGAACAATGTTGCAAGACGCCTTGACGAAAGGGATTTTTCATTCTTCTCTGAAATTGACTTTAACGGTCATGATATATTCAAAGAATGGAATGTAGTGACTGAGAATCTTTTTTCTTGGTCGTGTTCAGGGGATCGAATGAGTTCTACTTGAAGTCTTTGTCTGATTGATATGACGGATAGTATGACTGGAGATAAGATGGTTAGCCTCCGCAATACATTAGCCAAGAGCGGAGGCTGTCGTCCTTCCAGAAATCAGATGCGTTCATGTCTCTCATTTCTTGGAGTTCCGACATCAGACGCCCCTTCGCTGCGCGTGCGATTAATAACTGCTTTTGAAGGCCGTTGGCGACCAAGAGCGAACGGAGGATGCCCCCGCTGTGTATATGGTTCTTCACGACTAAAGAGCCGGGTGTCCGCTTTTGACCGAGGCTGTGTAAAAACGTTTTAGCGCAGGGTTGAGGTTCAGAACCAAGAACGAAATCGCGTTCCGACGCAAATTTCAGGTCTGCTGATTAACCAAGGACTGTCAGATTTTCCGTAGCAGTGCAGACTCTAAAACGGTGCCTGCGTTTTTACACAGCCTGGGCCGATTACAGCCTGTCGCGAAGGGCAGCAACCGGCCATAAGTTGACGTTCAAAGCCGTTCCTAGAGTGTTTGAACAGGGTTGCAGCGAAAAAGCTATTCGACGGCGAAGACCTTCCCAATGTCCAAGTGAGGATATCTGCCTACCTCATTCGCAAAGATATATGTATGGCTCTGTCCGCTCTCGGTGGTTTCTGTCAGGCGGTTCAAAGTTGGTGCACTTACAAAGACTACACCTGCGAGGTGTGTGTGCTGTGGGCTCCTGAGGAGCTTCGTGGCCAGAATCGCTAAAGCGTTTTCCTCACTTTCGGCCATGTGAACCAGGCTCTCTCCCGTGTGCCCCTCAATGCGAATTACCAGATAACCTGGGCGTTTCCCTGTCATTTGCTTACGGATTGCTTTCTTGGCAATAGCGTTAATTTTCGATTCCAGAGTGTTGGGCAGTGTGCTACGCACTCGAACAGCAAGGAAACTCCCATTACACAGAACTTTGATAACCTGATGACATTGCTCAGTTCCGATCATTTGATCAAGGCACACAGTCAATTCCGCTTCCCCAATCTCATCGGGAAGAGCTCTGAGGTCCAAAGCGTTTAGTTCGATACCACACAGCCCCGAGACAGAGTGGTCTTGGCGCGCGATAGCCTCCCCAACTTGGGTGCTCAATGCCATCTGTTCAGAAACGCTTGACGGGACACGGCCTTCGAAAACCACCTCGATACCAAAAAGGCAGCTTGATGCGGCCGGGAGTGACTTCTCGAAACTAGGGATTAGTCGATTGATGAACTCAATGGCGACATCGTGGGGTATCGCATCACCCTTGTCGCTCGAGAGCGTCTTGCATTCAAGCTCAATCGCGCCGACTCCCGGGACGTCAACAAGCATGTCGAAGGTGTCGCCCCCTCCATGCTCCTCCATCCATTGAATCGCACACCCCTGGCGAAACAGGTGGGTCGCTAAGCTTAACTCGAACTGCATGCCCCGCATGTCATCGGGGTTTCTCAATGCGCCATGCACCCGTGCTGCGAACCTCCTGGCCCGGTCGGGTGTGTCACTTTCAATGATCGATAGAACCTGGCCCGCGAAGCACATTGCTGTCTTCACAAGCTCCCAATCCTGAGCATGAACCGAGCTAAACCCAAGGTCATCGAACAATGCAAGCCCATAAGCGACCTGATTAACTTGGCGCAGCCGACCTTTTGCAATTGGATTAGCGATTACCTGATGTTGTAGGTCCGACACTCTCTTGAGCCAGGGCTTACCCGGAAACAAAGCCACCATCCGATTGTAAATCGTTGGAAAGTCATCTTGGTGTAAAGAGGTCAACACCTACATAGCTCCCATTGGATTTTAGCCCTACAAGTCGCAGTCCTCACTCATTATCTGTGCGAATTCAGATTGAATGCGTGTGAGGCCAATACACATTATCGCTGGCTTCAATCTGAGCGAACAAAAACAAGCATATCGGCGATATCCAACGAAGAAGCGTAGATCGAACTCGTCAGAATTGCAGGACTGAATAGACCCTAACTTCGTACGAACAACGTAGATTCGGGGACAGATCACGGTATTAATGCTGACGGGCAGCTTCTGGCCGATCTGTGCCGGTCAGGACAGATACTGAGCAGCCCTGAGTTGACGATCAAGGTTGCCTACGAACCTAGGGGCGATTCACTGGTGCCTCTCGAGGGGCTCTAGGGGGGGGCGAGGAAAAGTATGGAGCTTTCGCTTCACAGACCGCTCCGGAAGCCTTGTCCTCATAAATCCGTCGAATTTTCTGGCAGCGATGATCCAAACCGGCATTACGGCTACCATACTTAAACGGTCGAGTGCCTAAAGTCTGTCACGTGAATGCACGAAGTCGGTAAGTGGTGGGAATTGTAAGCATGAATCGATCTGGAGAGCGGAGGTATTTTTCATAATGGGGGCTTTTTTGGGGGCTTCCACTAAACATAAAAAATAATAAATCCAGTAAATACGTGATCTTAAGCCATTGGTTCGATTCCGTCTCTGGGCACCAAATACCGAAAACCCTGAATCGCAAGATTCAGGGTTTTTTTATGCCTGCGATTTAATCGGACATCACGCAAGCCACCTCTCCTGACTAGTTTTGACCGCCCCAGTGGAAAACCAGATTGCGAGCGGCACCACTGCCCACATCCGCCGTATCACGCCGCACCTCACCTTTATGCGTGGCGATAACGGTGTACTTGCCGGCAGGCAGCTGAACGTAAACCAACGGTCCAGCCTCACTCAGTGTCAGCACGGTCTGCCCTGCGGCTTTCTGAATAACCAGATCCACATCGGGAACGTATTCGTCCTGAGGCCCGGTGGAGAATGTCATGTGCAGGTTGTAGCCCTTGGTTTGCTGAATGGCTTTAGCCTCGTCCTCTCCAATCCCCCCGGACAGGTAGGTAATCCCGTTTTGTTGTTGCTGCTGGACTTGCACGGCCGAGCTGTCAATTGGCTCAAGGCTGGCGGCGTTAAGCGCGACTGGCAACAGCAGTACGCCGACAGCGGCGATGGGCAGCATGAATGAATGGACGTACTTCATGATGGCGACTCCCGGGTTACGTAGAACCCACTCGTTACTCCTTTTAGATTTATCGCCGAATACTCAAGTTTTAGATCGATTCGGAATTGAGCTCACTGCGAATCGGACTACACGATCTGCTCCTCAAGTACGAGCTGTAGTCGGTGGTGTCCTGCAAGACGAATCCGGTATTTCCTTCCGATTTACCAGCAGCGCCCGGCATCGTCGACTATCGCTCTCCTGCCATCCTCTTGCGCCTGTTCCCTCCAGCTGCGGAAGATGTCATGAGCCACCTCAAACCCGATAACACTCAAGATCCACAAATGGTTTCACTGCTCGGCAGTCTGGGCGAGCTGATCCGTGAAGCGCGCCAAAAGGTGCTGCGAGCGGTCGATACCGTTCAGGTGCAAACCTGTTGGCAGATCGGCCGGCATATNGTGGAGTTCGAGCAGGAGGGGGCTCGGAGGGCGGCTTATGGNAAGCAGCTGCTGTCGACACTGGCCAAAGTCCTGACTTCCGAGTTTGGAAAAGGTTTTGATGAACGCAACCTGCGATACATGCGGGATTTTTATCAGACCTTTCCAATCTGGAACGCAGTGCGTTCCGAATTGAGCTGGACCCACTACCGCAGGCTGCTGCGAGTCGACAACGACAACGCTCGCCACTGGTACATGAACGAATCAGCACTCCAGAACTGGTCAAGTCGCGCCCT
>Ga0065714_10065100_pt1 | contig 12998 bp, 8 predicted proteins | sample MisRhiReplicate2_FD_59101 | JGI IMG/M metagenome (GOLD analysis project Ga0065714, IMG submission 59101) | Miscanthus rhizosphere microbial communities from Kellogg Biological Station, MSU, sample Rhizosphere Soil Replicate 2: eDNA_1 v2... | ecosystem: Host-associated > Plants > Roots >... | reverse complement strand
GCGGCCAGGAAAGCCGCGCGGCTGAGCGGTTCGCCATTGTCGCTATGGCGGGAGAGCTGGCCATTGAGTGGGGATTGCTACCGGCCCCGGCTGGCGCTGCCCGTGACGCCATGCTGGCGCTGTTTGATGCTTGGCGAACCTGCCGGGGGCAAGGCCAGGGTGAGGACGCGACAATCCGAGCCAGCTTGTGCGACTTCATCTCTCGTCACGGCGATGCGCTGTTCTCTGAGCTGGGCGGGGACACCATAGTCAGAGATCGCGCCGGCTGGTGGAAAAATGAGGGGGAGCGCCGCGTCTGGCTGTTTACTCCCGAAGGGCTGCGCCGAGCGGTGCCTGGCTTCGACGTGACGCGCATCCTGGACGCCGTGGACATTGCCGGGTGGATCACCGAACACAACGCCGGCAAGCGTGCCAAACGGGTAAAGGTGGATGGGCGCAATCCATCGCTGTATCACCTTGCCCCACTGGAGGTGTGACATGGGTCGGCTCTTGGACTTAGCCAACCGCCTGGCCGGGGTAGCAGTTCCCCCGGTTCCCTCATTGAAGCTTCAGAGGGAACGGCCACAACCCGCGCCAGTACAGGAGGTTCCCCCGGTTCCCTCGGCCCCCCCAGAAAAACACAAAGTCGAGAAGCCAGCGCAACCCGGCGCGAACGACCACCCAGCGCAGGGGCCATCCAAAGTAGAGGCAAGTCGATGGCTTGTTCATGTTGCTCGCCTGCTAGAATGCTCGCCGGCATATCTGCTGGGACAGGGTTTTCTGACTACTGATGATCTGGCCGAGCTGTGCCGCACACATCCACGCTTTGCTGCCCGCCTGATACGCAGTCATCCGGCATGGTCACCACCACCGCTAATGGCTGACCCACCAATCGAGCAGCACGACGCCGGGGAGCCAAAGCGCATCCACCACAGCGCCGCCACAGCATCGCCTGAATGGCGCGAGACCCGTGACCAGTACCATCGCCATTTGTTCGCCTGCCGCGCCTGCTATGCGCCGACAGGCCGTTCCTGCGTAACGGGTACGGAGTTGCGCCAGCGGTATAACCTGGAGCCAAGACCATGACCCGGAACATCGTAATCACCCTGGCCGCTATCCCATCCAGCCAAGCACCGCCAAACCTAACAACCTGACCACATTGCCCGTCCTACTCTGCGCAACATCTGCAGGGCAATAGATAGCATCCACAACGACGGCCGCGAAACATGCCTATAGGCCGGCAAGCTGCGCCAGTTACTGCATTCACAGCGCAGGCCGTGGCCAAGCAAGAGCACCGCGCTTTAGAACGCGCCACCCTCTCTTATGGCCAGGCCAGCATTACGACCGCGCGAGGTGCCTACCTCCTAATCGTATTGAGTCTTTATTGAAGGGCAGAAAATGGCCGATTCTGTTGAAAAAGTCGGTTCTTTCAGACGGCCCGCATACTGACCGCCGAAAACGCCTTTTTTGCGCTCCGCTACGCGAAATCTGAGCCCGGAATCCTCTGCTCAATGTAAAGATTTCAATCTCAAACGCGTACTTTTCTACCGTGGAAACCAGGGCCGACTTTTTCAACAGAATCGGCCACAAGCAGCCAGCCGGTGGCACGCTATCGGAGCGAGTTGAGGAAATAGGGCTGCTCGCCCCATCGTGTTTAACTCCTTGCAGCAGTTACACTTCCATCACAGTCCCTAGCTTAATCAGATCATCATGCAAATGAATTATTTGGCGTTTGTCGATGTTGGCGATCAATTTCTTATCACCTACGCTTGTGCATCACATGCTGGTATGGCCGCGTGCCTATTCAACGTAGGCCACGCTGTCGAGCTATATCTGAAGGCTGCGATTCTGAAAGCGCAACCGCACACCGATGTAAGTAGATACAGCCACAATGTTAAGCGACTGCTTGCTGACGTTCAGGCTGCTGTTCCCTCGATCCTGACCAAGTACACCCTACGAAGCAGTGCGGCCGACAAATGGCTGCTGAATCCCGTGGGGCCGAATGGGTTCGGGATCGATCCCGACTATGATCACTACATATACAACATAGAGCTGTATTGGATTTCGCGCTTTCTGGTGGATACTAAGTATCTCTTTGCATCGCACAAAACAATTAAAGACTCATTCTTAATTTTCTTTACCGGCCGAAACGAATATTGGCAGCCGTTCTTCCGTGAAATACGGAATTACTTAGGTCTCCCAGACCCTACAAGGCACTATGATCGTCTAGTGGAAGCGGTCAACAATCCGGCGATATCTCGGGCCGCACGTGAATATCTCAGCGAAGTCGTGTGAGGGAGTAATCACCAGCTGACCATACTCCAATTGTGCTGGAGTATGTGGCGGCTTTGGGGGGCGTAGCCCGTTGAATGGCATGGTTGGGCCATCTTTGCCTTATTCACCATTGGCTCGCTGCCCCCCATATCCCAAATCTGCTTGACTCAGCGACACCACCCCTTTCGCCTTGTAGGGGCACAGTCACTGCTATGCTTGGTGATTCTCGAAAGGAATCGACACCATGCCAAGCGATTATTCATTGTCGGATGTACTGGAAAGGCTATACGAAAACCAGCAGGCTCTGGAGGCGGCCATCTTGGAGTTGACACTCCTGGTTGAGGAGCAAGGGGCACGGGAAGTGGGCGGAAATGTCCGTGGGGCACTATGGACCATGGGAGAAAATACGGGCCATATTAAACAAGGCCTGGCTCGGTTGAAGAAATTGGACATCGATTAACCAATTGCACACCAAAGGCCCATCGACAGTCATGTCGAAGTGAGTTCGGTTAACCAGTCCGGTTCACCTCACAGGTAGCTATCGGCCCAAGCTGTGTAAAAACACTTTTGTACAGATGCAGTAATCGAAACCGGCGCGAAATCACGCTCCCACGCAAGAAAATCCAGGTCAGCTCTGACTAGCCGAACGCTTGCGAATTTAACGTACAAGCAAAGACTTCAGCATGGCGCCTCGTTTTTACGCAGTCTGGACCAAACGCGGTCTCCAACATGCCCGTGGTGGGCTGTGTAGAAATGATTAACGGCGCCGGCAAGCCCAGATATGTATGAATGTGTTCTCTGCCCGAACACTGTATTGCCGTCGCGAGACTCCAGCATCTCGCATCAGTACGTAATCGCAAGAAATCGCCCCTCCTCACGTACTCCAATGTCATTACATCTATGGGCAAAGAGCCATCAAAAAACGTATTCTGTGCCCAATTGGCCACGATGCGAGGGCCTCACGGGGTGCAAAGGGACTGATGGACATCTTAAATTTTCAGAGTGAAAACCCATCTGGCAGCGATGCGTTCAAAGGTGAAAGCCATGATCGCGTAGCACAGGCTATTCACGAGTACATCAAAAGCAAAAAAAATCATCGGGTGATTGGCCTAGATGGCGAGTTCGGGTCGGGGAAGAGTTCAATCCTGCAAATGCTGGAAAGGAAAATCATTAGTGAGGGTACGAAATCAAAACTGTGGATATTTGACTGCGAGCAGAACTACCAAGGATCAATAAAAAGCAATTTCATTGAATTGTTTACAGACGAGATTATTTCACTGCTCAAGAAAATAGGGCACGATAGTAAAATTAACGAGGTCGTAAAAAACCGAGACATCGCTTTAGGGCGGCACTTCAGTTACACCAAGGACACGAGAAGCCATATCAGCATTTGGGCAATTTTGCTTATCGTCAGCGGTGTGCTTAGCCCAACTTTTATTCGAGACTACCTGCCTCAACTGCGAGGCACCGCTGTACTGCCCTGGTGGCTGCATTTTCTTTATCTCGGCGCCAGTCTTTCTCCTATTATCATTCTAGGCCTTGCATTTTTTTTCAATAAAAACAGCCAGCCAGGAAAAAAACGTTGGAATATTTCCAGTCTACTCAAGGGTAGCTCCGATGATCACATCAGTGAGACCATTGAGATAAGTAAAGAAGTAAGCCCATTAGACCTGAAGCGAGCGCTAGCAAAGCACCTACACGCAGTCGCCGACAACCACTTCATTATCGTTATTGACAACCTTGATCGACTTCCACGCGAAGTTCTCCGCTCAGTCTGGAGTGACTTGGAGATTTTTACTTCCGTCACGGGCACTGAAAATCTTAGTGTTGTCGTCCCCTTCTGTTCTACCAAAGTTTCTAAATACCTGAATGGTGACAACGAACAAGGCTATGACTCAAAGGACTTTATCGCTAAAAAATTCCCGGTAGTGTTTCGAACGCCTCCGATCATCACTTCGGGATGGAAAGACGCATTTAGAAAACTTTGGACTGAAAGCTTCGGGGATGCAAATCTCAGCGATGCTGATACCTGCAGTGTCATCCTACAGCGACACAGTCCAATGGCTGGTGGGCTGGTAACTCCGAGATTGCAAAAAAGATTCATCAACGATATCGCCACCACGTTCCTGGTTACCTCTGGGCATCCAAGCGTGGTATGCATAGCGGCTTATATTGCGATATGTAAGTACAATGGCGTGTCAATTGAAACAATGTTAAACGCTACCCACGCGTCAGCGCCAAGTAATACGACCTTGGATACTGTCGATGAGGAAGAGACTATCGACGAACAAAATCTGGAGAAAACCAAACGAATTCTTAAGGCGATGTTTGGTGAAGGGATGGAAAAAGGCTGGCCCATTCAAATACTGCAGATCCACTTCCAAACCTCTCCAGATATTGCCATTGCAGAGCTCATTGACCAGCCTCTTGCAACGGCAATCGACTCTCAAGACGGAAAGAAACTAGCGGCCCTTATTTCTTACTTTGGGTTCATGGATTCATTCGTCCGAGGACTAGAAGGGAGCGTTTCGCCCAACAACTTATTTCAAACGCTTTACTTGGCATCTCGTACGGAAAATTGCGATATCAAAGCGTTGTTATTACCTGTCAGCGAGAGATTCAAAGATAATTCTCTGCTGGAAAACATTGCTCCAGAGGACGGTTATTTTGAAGCAATCAAAGGACTGATAGACTTGGGGTTAGAGAAGTCCATATTTGAAAATAATTTGAGCGCTGCCAGAATAGAGTTTGAACTCATTAACGAGGTATCATACGACTTAGACTACGTAGACTCTTACCTGGAAACAATCTCTCGGTATGATAATTACATGCATTCGATGGGAAAGGAGTTTTCCGAACTAACCGTAAACAGTTCAGAAATTCTGTTCCATCTGATTATCCCTAGCTCTCATCTACGTATCATTAGCGCAAAAACAATTAAGCTGAGTGAGGGTGGTCTTGCTGATGCAGTGAGGCAGATTGTATCTAGTGAAGCAGTAACACTAGGTATGACCCCATTGCCTGAGGGGGAGTGGCAAAAGTGCTTGACCACATACTTTGGGCAGATGCGCCTTTCGACACCTAATAAATCTTTTGAGGTTGACGTAGAGACGATCGCTCCTATAGTAACCGCAATAGACCTCGATCCAAGCAATGAACGGCTTTGGCTTGCTCTCGCATTTTTTGAGGAGTATTCCAGTGCGACCTTGCTGTTGATAAAGCGACATCTGCCGACCGCCAAATCCCCTTACATAAAAATAGCAATGGCGATTGCGTATATCCGTCAAGATTTGGGGACGGAGCTAAGCGAAATACCGGAAATCGAAGCAGCTTTCGAAGATCAGCCTGAGTTTGTAGATACACTGGTTCGAGCGTTGGTTACGTCAGATAACTTGTTTAAATTATCCCTACAAACAGAATCTTCAGACTTGATCTCACCATTGCTTGCCAAGCATATTAGAGAAAAATCCATACAGACTCTCTACGCCACCAGTGTATACAAGAGATTCACGGCCATAACTGAGCTCTTGAGCGCTTGGGATGTGTCTGACAAAGATTTTCTGGAGTGGTTCGCATCCTTTGCTCTGAAACCGGAGAACATGCCAAGCTTGGAAAGCTTGGATCATCAGTTGATTAAAAAGATACTAGCAAGCGAAGATACAACACTTCTCAAACTACGAGCCGAAATTTTGAACAAAAATTTTGGCCCTCAAGTTGTAACAAGTGCGTGGGCTGCCATTATCGACAGCACCAGTGTAAAAATTAAGGATGTGCTTAACTACATGGCGAGTGAGAATTTGGATTTTGCTGGCGAAAAATTTGCCCACCCTGCCATATCCTCATATTTGTCTGCCTCTTTAAAACAGATACCATTTATCACTCCAACTCCTACCGCACTAAGCAACATCAAAACCTTACTGAAACTCTTTGATCCGGACACTCGCGTGGTAGTTGGAACGGAGCTTCGAACCCTTATCTATGATCAAATCATCACCGTTGAATCTTCCGTCTTCATACTTTCTGAATTCGGGGAGTTTCTGCCCACGGTTATGCCGAGAAATGCGATTGAGGACGAGAGGCTTCTACAAATACTGGCGTTTATGAATAGCGATCCTGAAAGTACGTCTAAAGCTTCGGAGTTCCTAGACAGCCGTTCAGCACAGCTCTCGGATTGGGCGATATCTAAAGAGCTCAAAGACACTTATGCATCCTTTATAACGAAGCTCAAAACCCGCTTGCCAGCGATCTACCGAGACTTGTCAAACAGGACAGGTTTTAAAGGTCGAATGAAGAGCTTGGCTAAGGCACTCCTTTCGTAATTTCCATCTGATCTTTAGCTTAGGGGATGTCTTTAGGCATCCCTGGCTGCTTTATCAGACGCTTTCTAGAGCACCTACGGTTCGCAAGGAGCGTCGATGGCTCAAGATGAAGCCGAACAGGTTACGGCGCCTCGGTTTACATAGACACATCGAACGACCCTTTCCGGCCAGATGCGGTTATTAAATACTGTTACCGATTCGCAATAGACTTTTTTTATCTGAATCGAATAGTCTATCAGGCGATTACATCACCGAATTTGATCCGAGCCATGGCTTGTATTGGGTGATTTTTTTGTGATACACGCAGCTCATGACTGTCAAATTATTTGAATTGAAAAGGGTTTAGCCTGTGGAGAAATTTACATTTATTGATCGCTATTTTCATAGCCAGCGCGAGCTATTGGATTATAATTTTTCCGAAGACAGGGATATAAACACGCTTTTCACGTATCTAAACAACCTACACTCAACAGCCGACAAGCTGAAGGATCGGTTTGGTTGCAACATAAAGGACATTCCGGAATTTAAACTACTAAGAATGATCAGAAACTACTTCCATCATGTTGGCGATGTGGATGAAATACGACTACACGTAATAGTTGATAAAAACATCCTTGTCAGCCATTCGCAGCACTTAATCATACCGCTAGAAGTATTTGCCAAGAGCGTGAAATCATTTATTGATACCAATACAGTCGCCAAGAATAATAAAAACCACAAGAACAGAGCGGCATTTATAAAAAAAGAGATGGATGACCTAGCGAAAATATTTGATTACTGCGCAGATCTTCTTCGTGACATCGAGCTTTTTTGTAAAAAACCGTGCCTAAAGCTTGATGGTAGAGTATATGAACTTGGCTTTGATATGTATAAATTTGTTTTTAACATAACCAACATAATAGCGGATAGCTGCAGGGGCATTGACGAGCTTAGAGACAAGAAGTTAATAATAGAGCTAGACGAGTCATATACCGCGGCAGGAAACATAGGAAAATATGACGTATCGTGCAGCCCTTCAAGTGTTCCAATCATGACTACGGAAGGTTTTATATACCCAGACACTATTGAGTTGGCACATTGAGTAGTGCTCGTCGCTTCGCCCCTGGGACGCCTATGGCGCCCCACATTCAGGCGTTAGCTACGTCTGCTTTGAGTCCAGGCTGTGTGAAAACGCATGCACCGTTTTGTAGTCTGCGTTGCTACGTAAAATCTGTCGGCGTTTGGTTAGTTACCAGACCTGAATTTTACGTAGGAACGTGATTTTCGCTCCGATTCTGACTGGTAGATTTGCTCTAAAACGTTTTTACACACTCTGAGTCGGTTCCTACCAGTGGTGACAGAAAGGAATCGTTAAAAGCGCTACGAAATCAGGAGCGATTTAGTCTGCCGCACTTTCCAGCATATCATCAGCAGATAAATTCTTCTGCTTCAGTTGCTTGTTAATCAACTTCAACGGTTCGCGCAGTGCCTGATCCAACCGAGTCATGTGCTGAATCATCCACTGGATCATCTCCGGCCAATTCGATTTGTCGTACCCATCAACGTCCTTGGTGTACTGAATACGACAGGCTTTTTTGTTGGGCATTGGTAACCAAACTAGATCATGTCCAAACACCGCTTCAATCCTATCTCTCTGTGTTGCCAAGCGCTCGAAGACAAAGCTATTCGTAGCGGCCTGACTGTTTTGCAGACTAAGACCGACCCGTATTTCGTTTTTACCGAAAACAAGCTGATATGGCATACCGCTCAGACCTGAACCAGCGCTGAGCCAGTGGTCCTTCGTTGAGCTGATGTTGTTGTACAAGGAGCAGTTACTCTGACTGAAGGCTTCCAACACCTGCTCCCAGAAGTCGTGTCGCAGGGTGTGACGATGCTTCTGTTCACTGTCGGCGCTTTTTTCCTCATCTTCCTTTGCCACCATTCCGATCATAAAATCGGAAGACTCCGGCGTGGGGATAATCTGCTCACAGTTGAGGAACAGTTCGTCACCAGACTGATAGGGTGTCACTTTGAAACACTGGCAGGCTATTCCAAACTGACTGAGCCACAGAACTGTATTTGTAATTTCTTTGCGGTAACGAGCGGCAACAAGGATCAACCTCTGTGTCTTTATTCGGTTGATCTGTGCGGTTTCCAGTCCGTCGATCTCTAAAAACTCGACCAGGTTATGAGTAGCACTGGCCGCTGGCTGGCCGAATTCATGTGCTTTCTGATTTAAATAGCGTTGGTATATGTCAATCACTTGAGCCTTATTAAGATTGGCGCAGTAGCTGGCGTATTTTAGCGCTTGCCAAATAACATCACGCCCAGAGTCGTCAAGCTTATTTTCGATAATGACCAGATTTCCCTCCTTATCAAGGGCTAAAAGGTCGAGGCGTTCGCGTGTATCATCGAAGCCGTCAAACTCCTTCTGAATGATCAGCAACTCCTCTCCATCACCTTGGGCTAGTGCCTGTGGGCAGTTTTCCAGCCACTCTTGCAAATGCTTGCGCTCAGTGAAGCCTAGCTCCCCAAAGCGTTTGATTTCCAGCGGTGCAATACGGTTCTTGATAGGATTAATCTTAAACATGAGCCACTTCCCGAAACTGGGTTTTTATCTCCTACAAGCGTATCTCGCCAGAGATCATCTTTTGCAGAACGGTGTCGCGGAGCTGAGTGAGGTTTTGTATTTTGCGTATGTTTTCGACCAAGCACTCAAGGATCAGTCCAGTCTTGCTTGTGAGTGTAGTGGTTAACTAATCCGGTCACGATGATGTTTTTTCTCGGCCAGAGCTGGCATCTCGTTGGCGGCCCCTTCAGGTCTCCTCGCGCCGGCCTCGAAGACAACATCAGGCGTGTCATTGATTTCCATCGGGGCATCAGGACGGATGAAAAAGCGTTGAGGGCGCTCATTCGCTCCGCCGCTGCTCTCAATGCGTCGATGCGAACGGCCGCTCACCCCAAACCGGCTGAATGTGCTGCCCTCCGCCCCCCTAATTCGGTCTCGCCGACAGCCGACGACGAGGTTACATTTGGCCTATTTTTTCCCGTGGCGACCGGTGAATCTACAGCCCAAAGCGGCCATTGAATGTCAATGAGTTAAGAGGCCCTATGACGTTGATCACTTACCTCGCCATGATCAAATCGAGCTTTGAGTACGGTACAACGGATGGCATTTTGACAGTGCATCGTCTATACCGATAGAAACGCATGTCATCGACTTTCCTGGCGTTTCGGAGCTTCCAACATGGATGTACTCGCAATTTCGGCAGCGAAGGAAATTGGTCTCCGGGATCGCATCGAGAGCAATCGTGTAGCGCTCCTAAATGATGGTAACGAAGCGCAAACTAGATTTCATGTTGTCGATGAGTTCTTAACGGCTGAGTTAGACTGGCAGAAAGAAGCTTTGAGGGTTGAACCATACTTACCGGGCGCTGGATATGCTGACTACGCCTTGTTCAATGGACCTCGCTGTCGAGTGGTATTAGAGGCTAAACGTGATGAGCTTAGCCTTTGCTCCTCAGAGCAGGGAGAGATCGCGGTGATACCCCTCAACAGTAGTTCCCTGGCTACTGCCAGCGGGGGTATTGAACAGGCGATTCGCTATGCATCAAAATTTGGTGCACCAATTGGAATTGTTACGAATGGCAGACAGTGGATTGGATTTCTAGCGTCTAGAGCGGATGGGCTAGCTCCAACGGACGGTTTTTGCGTGGTATTCCCGTCAGTGGATGCAATTGTTAAAAGCTGGTCGCGGTTTTATGAGTTCTTTTCCGATATGGGACTGCAAGAGTCCCGACTTATAAATTACTTGAGAGAAAGAGAACTTGGGTTTACGCCCGTATCAGCGAATTACTATCGTGCATTCGATAGAAGTTTTAAACAAATGCCAGCCATGAGTGATCTTAGCTACGCGATAGAAGAGCTTTTTACGACATCATTTATTAGAATGAGCGGGCAGTCTCTTGATGTTTTAATGGATTGTTTTGTAGAAACCAAGGCAAGTCACGAAGCAGATGTGGCCTTCGAGAAAATTGTAGATGAGTTGCTGGGTAGGGTTAAGCGAGTTCAGCAAATAGATAGTACTCAGCCTGAAGCATTGCAAAATCTTTTGGAATCTTCGGTTGAGCTTAAGACGGGAGAGTTTGTGCTGCTTGTGGGGAACAAGGGGGCAGGAAAAACGACATTTCTTCAAAGATTCTTTCAAAAAGTCATTCCGAAATCGACAAAGGATCAAGTCTTATTTTTGAGCATAAACTTACTCAAAAGCGAGGGTTCGGAAGAAAGGCTAACAGATTGGATTTCCAATAGCTTGATCGACCAAGCTGAGAGAGGCCTGTATGGAACATCAACTCCCACCTACGATGAGTTGAGGGGAACATTCTGGAGTAAATATCAGCGGCTTAGCAGGGGAGAATTAGCGCCTCTGTATAAAAATAACAGGGAGGCGTTTCGGCAGCAGTTCGGAGAGGAGTTGCGACAGCTAAGAGTGAGTCAGCCGCGTGAATACTTACTAGCATTACTAAAAAACTCTCTTGCAAGTCGTCGCCTATTGCCGGTATTGGTGATAGATAATGTTGATCATCTGTCTCGAGCGATTCAAGACTCTGTATTCCAATACGCAATAGGGGTTTCAAGCAACGTTGCGTCGTTTCTTGTTTGTCCAGTTACTGATACGACTGTTTGGTCTCTGAGCAAGGCCGGCCCTCTACAAAGCTTTCATTCCAGAGCCTTTTTCTTGCCAGTGCCCAGCTTGAAGGAGGTTTTTGCTAAACGGTTAGAGGTATTGAGGACAAACCAGGTAATGGAGGGGCACGCTCGTAAGCGTCTGAGTGGGTTAGTGGGGCCTGGCTGGAAGTTGGAGATACCTCATTTAGAATATTTTTGTGCAACCGTAGAATCTATCTTTGTGGTAACGTCTGATGTTACCGCGATCATTGGCAAGCTATGTAATTACGATGTAAGGCGTAGTCTCGAGTTGGCCGGCTCAATCCTTTCATCTCCTTGGATAGGCCTGGAGCAACTGCTTAGATTATACGTCGCACGTGGAGAGTTGACACCAAGAAGAACGGATTTGCTAAATGCACTAATATTACAAAAAGGGTCACTTTTCGACGAGGACAAGCATAGTTTTATTACAAATGTATTTGCGCGCCCCGCCGGATCAGTATCTTCACCACTGATGGCGCTGTACGTTTTAAGATTTCTTATGAATACCGACGAGCGTGCGGCCACTACACGTGATAGATTTATAAGGATGTCAGAGTTGTGGACTATTTTCTCTGCACTAAATATAGCCCGCGAAACCTTTCGATACTTCATTGATCGGCTTTTTGGGAGGGGGCTGCTAGAGATTTATGATCCATCCGAAAAAGCGCTAAACGATGATACGCTTATTCGGATTAGCGCAGCAGGCATAGCGCACTATCGATTAGTTTTTAGTGATAACGTATATCTTTCGCAGATGGCATTAGTAACCTTGTTGGAAAGCGAGGCTGTAGCTATAGAAATTAGAGAGGAGGCTCAACGAGGACATCCAGGTTGGATGAAGATCTGTAGGATCATTTTGACTGAGCTTAAAATGAGTGATTCCAAACTTATTACCGTTGAGCCAACGGGCCTATTTGAATGGATCGCAGCGGTACGCGCGGACGTGGACACAGCTTTAGTGAGAATTTCAGCGCGCACACCTGAACGACATAACAGAAGCGCAGCCTCTAAGCCATATCGGCCTGTAAACCGGTGACCGAATGTTGCTCCCGCCTCCATTAAAGGCATCACAGATACCATTAATGCCGTTGCCGATATTCTGAAGCCATCAAAAAGACTGGTACATTGGTAGGGACTATCTTTGAGGGCGATTGCTTTTGAGACCGCTATTACAAGAGGGACTAGGCCGGGTCAACTTTTTCAACAAAATCGGCCAATTTGTGCCGGTTACGACCGATACTGAGCAGCCCTAAGCTGATAATCAAGGTTGCCTATGGAACCAGGGTGCTTCACTGATGCTGCTTGGGGCTCTAGGGAGGGGGGCGAGGCAAAAGTATAGAGCCTTCGCTTCAAAGACCGGTCCGGAAGACCTGTCCTCATAAATCCGTCGAATTTTCTGGCAGCGAAGATCCAGATCGGCATTACGGCTACCAGACTTAAACGGTGGAGGGCCGAAAGTTTGCCACGTGCATGCACGAAGTCGCTAAGTGCTGGGAATTGTCAGCATGGATCGACCTGGAGAACGGAGGTACTTTTAATATTGGGGGCTTTTTTGGGGGCATCTACAAAATATTAAAAAGCATACACTAAGCAAATACGCGGCCCGTAGCTCATAGTTCGATTCCGTCTCTGGCACCAAATACCGAAAACCCTGAATCGCAAGATTCAGGGTTTTTTTATGCCTGCGATTTAATCGGACATCACGCAAGCCACCTCTCCTGACTAGTTTTGACCGCC
>Ga0065714_10002925_pt1 | contig 13001 bp, 8 predicted proteins | sample MisRhiReplicate2_FD_59101 | JGI IMG/M metagenome (GOLD analysis project Ga0065714, IMG submission 59101) | Miscanthus rhizosphere microbial communities from Kellogg Biological Station, MSU, sample Rhizosphere Soil Replicate 2: eDNA_1 v2... | ecosystem: Host-associated > Plants > Roots >... | reverse complement strand
GGTAGTGTTTGGTCTTGGCAGTTTGCAAGTGCTTGCAAGCGGGCTGCTGCTGGGTGCTTTGCTGATGATGTTCGGGATGCCGATGACCGCTGCGCTGTTACTGGGCGCGGGTCTGGCGCTGTCGTCCACCGCCATTGTCAGCAAGGAGCTGACCAGCCTTGGTGAGATTTTCAGCAGTCATGGCCAGAATGCCATTGCCGTGCTGCTGTTTCAGGACGTGGTGGCTGTATTGCTGCTGACCCTGGTGCCCGTGTTCGCCGGCAACAGTGATCAGGCCTGGTATTGGGCACTGCCCCTGACACTGTTGAAGACCGTGGTGTTGTTCGTCGGTCTGTTACTGGTCAGCCGCTGGTTGTTGCCCAGATTGTTCCATGAAGTCGCCGCCGCCCGCTCTGCCGAACTGTTCGTACTGCTGGCCCTGGTGATTGTTCTACTGACGGCCTGGCTGACTCACCTGCTGGGTCTCTCCCCCGCCTTGGGCGCGTTTCTCGCCGGCATGCTTCTGGGCGAAAGTCATTACCGGCATCAGGTCGAGGCCGATATCCGCCCGTTTCGCGACATTCTGCTCGGCCTGTTCTTCGTCAGCATCGGCATGCTGATCGACTTGAATTTGTTCGCCAGCCACGCGCTGCTGATCCTGGCCATGACATTGGGATTGCTGCTGATCAAAGGTACCGTGGTGGCGTTGCTGGTCAAATGGCGTGGCAGCGATGGCGAAACCGCCTGGCGCAGCGGCCTGGCACTGGCCCAAGGGGGTGAATTCTGCTTTGCGCTGATGGCGCAGATGCAACAAAGCGATCTGATACCCGCGCAACTTGGGGGCCTGCTGCTGGCTGCTACGTTCTGTTCGATGCTCGTCACGCCGCTGATGCTGCGCGCAGCCCCGTCCATCGCAAGTCGCCTGCACCGCAAATCCAACAAGGAAGCACAACTCGAAGAAATCAGCGCACTTAACGCGGACCTGGACAAGCATGTCGTCATCTGTGGTTATGGGCGCGTGGGTCAGTCCATCGGGCGTTGTCTGCGCCATCAGCAACAACCTTACATTGCGCTGGACCACGATGCGGTAAGGGTCGAGGAAGCGGCCGTCAGCGAAAGCTGCGTGCATTACGGGGACTCGCGTCGAGGTGAATTACTGGTTGCCGTAGGGCTGGCCCGCGCCAAACTGCTGGTGATCGCAGTGGATCAGACCGACATCGCGCTGGAGATACTCAAGGAGGCACGCAGGGTCAATTCGCGTGTGCCGATTCTGGTCCGTACCCGGGACGACAGCCAGTTAACCGAATTGAAAGAGGCCGGCGCCAACGAAGTCGTGCCGGAACTGCTGGAGTCCAGCCTGATGCTCGCCTCCCATGCGCTGATCATGCTGGGACTGCCCGCCCATCAGGTACAGGAGCGGGCTGATCAGATACGACATGATCGCTACCGGATGTTGCACGACTTTTATCCCGGGGCCGAAGATGCCGAGAAGTGATTCAGTCCTGACTGACGGCGCCGATCTTGTGTACCGACAGGTCCGCGCCGTAATACTCCTCTTCCTGACTAAGGCGCAGCCCATGGAACGCCTTGATCGTTCCATACACCGCAAAACCACCGGCCAGCGCCACGACCACTCCCAGAGAAGTACCGATCAACTGACTGATCAGACTCACTCCACCCAGGCCGCCCAAGGCCGTCTGGCCAAAAATCCCGCAGGCAATGCCACCCCACACGCCACACAGACCGTGCAAGGGCCACACGCCCAGCACATCGTCGATGTGCCATTTGCCCTGCGCCGCGGTAAAGCACCAGACAAAAAGTGCTCCGGCGATGGCGCCGGTCACCAGTGCGCCCACCGGGTGCACCAGGTCGGAACCGGCGCAGATGGCCACAAGCCCGGCCAAAGGGCCGTTATGCAGAAAGCCTGGGTCGTTGCGCCCCACGATCAGTGCCGCCATGGTTCCGCCGACCATGGCCATCAGCGAATTCACCGCCACCAGACCGCTCACGCCTTGCAAGGTCTGGGCGCTCATGACGTTGAAGCCAAACCAGCCGACTATCAGAATCCACGAGCCCAACGCGAGAAAGGGAATGCTCGACGGTGCAAACGCCACCAGGCGACCGTCGCGATAGCGCCCTTGTCGTGGCCCGAGCAACAACACTGCCGCGAGCGCCAACCAGCCACCCATGGCATGGACCACTATGGAACCTGCAAAATCATGGAAGCTGGCACCGAAGCGCGCCAACAACCACGATTGCAAACCAAAATTTCCATTCCAGATCATCCCCTCGAAAAAGGGATAGATGAACGCCACGATCAGCGCGGTCGCGCACAACTGCGGGACAAATCTGGCGCGTTCGGCGATGCCGCCGGATATGATCGCCGGAATGGCCGCGGCAAAGGTCAGCAAAAAGAAGAACTTCACCAGCCCGTAACCATGGTCGGCATTGATCACCGCGGCCGGTTGCAGAAAGCTGACTCCATAGGAAATCCAATAGCCTATAAAGAAGTAGGCCAGGGTCGAAATGGCGAAGTCGCTGAGAATCTTCGACAAGGCGTTGACCTGGTTCTTTTGCCGAACCGTGCCAACCTCAAGAAAAGCGAAACCGGCGTGCATGGCCAACACCATGACCGCACCAATCAGGATGAACAGTGTGTTGGAGCTATGGACCAGACTGTCCACAGCACTTTGCAGATTTTCCATGGATTGGCAGACCTTAAGACTGAAAAAGCACCAAAGCAGTTCGCGCAGATGATTTACGCACCACGTTGCGGCTTATCCGGAGCGAATCGTTGATCCCCATGAACCGCTTTGGCGCAAAAAAAGCGAAATGACGCGCGAGTTTTACTGTTTGGGTCGAGGTTTACTGAAATTACGCCCGACTACAGCGCAGCAACGCCGGCAAGCGCACCACGACACAGCAAAAGTTGTACCAGTCATTTGTACTGAACCTTCACGCAAGGCTCATACTCGAACCCATCAGAAGCCAATACGGAGATCCACCCATGGCCAGCATCAAGGCAAAGACTGCTCAAGAAATCCTGATGAACGATTTTCAAACACTGGTCAGCGACACCGAACGGTTGCTGGAACACACCGCCACCCTGGCCGGCGATCAGGCTGATGAGTTGCGCAACCAGATCCACGACAGCCTGTTGCGTGCCCGGGAAACCCTGAAGCTGACTGAAGACTCGTTACGCGAGCGCGGTCAGGCCGCTGTTACCGCTACCGAGGATTACGTTCAGGCCAACCCATGGCAATCGGTCGGGATTGCCGCCGGGGTAGGTTTCCTGATTGGCCTGCTAGCTTCTCGGCGCTGATATGTCTATCGGCGAATCCGGCTCGTCTGCGACGGGCACAAGCGCTTCAACGCGGCGCCTGGGGGCCGCTTTTCTCGGACTGTTGCACAGCCATGTCGAACTGTTCGGCATTGAGTTGCAGGAGCAAAAAGCCCGCACCGTAAGCCTGCTGTTGTTTGCAGGACTGGCGCTGGTCTTTGCATTGCTGCTGCTGGTAGGGTTGTCGGGACTGGTGTTGATTGTATTCTGGGACACCTATCGCCTGCCCGCCATCATCGGGCTCTGTGTGTTCTATGCCCTTGCCTCCCTATTCTGTGCGTTCCGTTTGAAAGCGGCGATCTTCGATGAGTCCTCGCCCTTCCATGGCACCCTGGAAGAATTGGCCAATGATCGGGAGCGCCTGCTGCCATGAGCCTGCCTGAACTGCCGCACAACAGCTCGCGCACGGAAATGCGCAAGGCGCTGATTCGCCTGCGCATGGAAATGCACCGTCAGGAAATTCGCCACGAATCCAGGGAACTGCTGCTGCCCTTGCAGCGGATACGCGGGATGTCGCAAGACCTCCAGAGCAGCTTTGGCATCAAGCATGCCCCGCTCTGGGGCGTGGCGGTGGTTACTTTGCTGGGCTTTTTGACCGGAAAAAGTACCCGTAACGGCGGCGTCAGCAGCCTGACTCGCCTGGTTCGTCTGGGCACCAGTCTCGGGCCCTTGATCAAGCTGGTCCTTCAAAGCAACTCACCTAAACACTAGATAACTGCCTGACCACCGGGATGAACCTCTTTTATCGAGGGGTTCAATCCTGTGTGCCTACCCGGTGACCACGGGAATCCAAACACAAGACTTGTCCCGTCGCCGGGCAATTTTTCAACAAAGGTGAACGACTGCTGCTCATCGACATCGACGCCGCCGGGCTCTAGGCTAAGGGATCAGTCACCTGACGGAGAGACCCGCCTTGGATTGGCAAACCCTGCTTACCCGCGAACGCCTCGGAAAACCTCTGCATAGCCCGGAAGAACTCGGTCGCAGTCCTTTCCATAAAGACCATGACCGCATTATTTTCTCAGGCGCTTTTCGCCGGCTGGGACGCAAGACCCAAGTCCATCCGGTCACCAGCAACGATCACATCCACACGCGCCTGACCCACTCGCTGGAAGTCAGCTGTGTCGGCCGCTCGTTGGGCATGCGTGTCGGTGAAACCATTCGCAGCGCCCTGCCCGAATGGTGCGATCCGAGTGATCTGGGGATGGTAGTGCAGTCGGCATGCCTGGCCCATGACATCGGCAATCCACCCTTCGGTCACTCCGGCGAAGACGCCATCCGTCACTGGTTCCAGCAAGCCGCAGGCCGTGGCTGGCTGGATGACATGAGCGAAGTCGAACGTAATGACTTCCTGAATTTCGAAGGCAATGCCCAAGGCTTTCGCGTGCTCACTCAGCTTGAATACCATCAGTTCGACGGTGGCACGCGGCTGACGTACGCCACGCTGGGTACGTACCTGAAATATCCCTGGACGGCAAAGCACGCTGACTCACTGGGCTACAAGAAGCACAAGTTCGGTTGTTATCAGAGTGAACTGTCGTTACTGGAGCAGATCGCTCAAAAACTGGGCCTGCCACAACTGGAGGAGGAGCGCTGGGCACGCCACCCATTGGTGTATCTGATGGAAGCCGCCGATGACATCTGCTACGCGCTGATCGACCTGGAAGACGGCCTGGAAATGGAGTTGCTGGAGTACGCCGAAGTCGAGTCTTTGCTGCTCAACCTTGTGGGCGACGATCTTCCGCAAACCTATCGCCAACTGGGCCCATTGGATTCGCGTCGACGCAAACTGGCAATTCTGCGAGGAAAAGCCATCGAGCATCTGACCAATGCCGCTGCTCGCGCCTTCGTCGAACAACAGGATGCCTTGCTGGCCGGCACGCTACCCGGCGATTTGGTGGAGCACATGCATGGCCCGTCCAAGCGCTGTGTCTTGAACGCCAAAGACATGGCCAGAAAAAAAATCTTCCAGGACAAACGCAAGACACTGCATGAAATCGGCGCCTACACCACACTGGAGATTCTTCTGAACGCATTCTGCGGGGCAGCTCTGGAACAACACAACGGTCGCACGCCGTCGTTCAAAAGTCGCCGCATCCTCGACCTGCTGGGCAACAATGCACCCGATCCTCGCGGTCCTTTGCACACTTCATTCCTGCGCATGATCGACTTCATCGCCGGCATGACCGATAGCTATGCCAGTGAAATGGCCCTGGAAATGACCGGTCGTTCAAACCGCGGATGAATGCCTGACGACCCGCTGTTCAGATCTCTGAGGAGCGGGTCGGCATTCATTCGCACTTCAGCACCACCAGAATCGCCCTACACCTTGTGCAGAGCCGACTGATCGATTGCTCTCCCTGTTCGCGCAATAATCGCCTTCCACTCTGATCGACAGATCAAGCATGAAAAATGTCAGGTTCAAAAACAATTGGCGCATCTTGTTGGTGGAAGATCATCCCTTCCAACTTAAAGCGACCCAATACTTGCTTGAGAGTTATGGTTTCACCCAACTCACCGCTACGGACAGTGCAGAGAGCGCTTTGCACCGGATGCTTGAGTCTTCGCACCCCTTCGACATTCTCCTGTGTGATCAATGCCTGCCTGAACTCACAGGCCTCGACTTGATCAAGCTCGCCAGCCGCCGGGGAATGATCAAGCAGGCGATACTCCTGAGTAGCCTGACACCCGGTGAACTGGACAAACTTAAAAAAACGGCCGATGAGTACAATCTACCCTTGCTAGGCTACTTGATAAAACCTTTGAAACAATCAGACTTTAGAAACCTGTTGTCCCGAGTTCCGCTATAAAAACCCATTACTAAAATACACTTAGTACACAAACAAGCCATTTAAAACAAATACCGCAACAACCCCACCACTTAATACAACACCTTTATTGATCTTCATTAAAAACCTAGTTGAACCGTAGTCCGTTTCCTATTTGGCCGTAGGATTTCTCCTATATCGCTGCTAACTGCCTGTCAGTTCATGCGCCACCTCAACTATCTGAGCTATGGTGCGCGCTTTATTTGAGCTCGCATGGGATCTGATTATGAACTCCGTTTTTATTGTCGACGATCACCCCGTTATCCGTCTTGCCGTCCGAATGTTGCTCGAACATGAGGGTTATAAAGTCGTCGGCGAAACTGATAATGGGGTCGACGCCATGCAGATGGTTCGAGAATGCATGCCAGACCTGGTCATTCTAGACATCAGCATTCCCAAACTGGACGGACTGGAAGTTCTATCCCGTTTCAACGCCATGTGTACCCCGTTAAAAACTCTGGTATTAACGGCTCAGTGTCCGACATTGTTCGGTATTCGCTGCATGCAGTCCGGCGCGTCGGGCTATGTATGCAAACAGGAAGATCTCAGTGAACTGGTGAGTGCAATCAAGGCGGTACTTTCAGGCTACAACTATTTTCCCAGCCAGGCGTTGAATCCTGTCCGTAGCGATGACACGCGATATGCCGACCTGGAGCTCTTCAAGGCAGTCAACGACCGGGAGTTGATGGTGTTGCAACTGTTTGCACAAGGCCGTACCAACAAGGAAATTGCCAAGGGCATGTTCCTCAGCAACAAGACAGTCAGTACCTATAAAAAGCGCTTGATGCAAAAACTCAAAGCCAAATCACTGGTTGAACTCATCGATATGGCAAAACGTAACGCCTTAGTGTGAGAGCCCGGATGCCCAGTCGTATAAAGGATTATCTAATACTGGTAACTGCAGGCTTATGCCTGAGCACCTCAGTGTCTGCGACACACTCCCCCAGCGAGCATTACACCCTGCTCAGTCGCTCAATGGTCGGTCACATGGAAGTCCAACTGGATAAATCACAACGGCAATGGATCAACAACAAACGTGAACTCCTTCTGGGCACTTCAGCCCCCGATTACCCGCCTTTCGACCTGACCAACAGCGGCAGCGACTATGAAGGTTTCACTGCCGATTACGCGGGCATCCTTGGCAAGGTCACTGGCCTGCCCGTCAAGGTTCAGCGCTACGCGTCCCGAGAAAACGCGATCAAAGCGCTTGAGAACGGTGAGGTCGATATGCTTGGCAGTGCCAATGGGTTTGAGGCACGCAACGCCGACATTGTGCTTTCCACACCTTACGCCGCGGACCAACCGGTTCTGGTGACACGAGAGGGAGAAACCCGATCCCTGACCGATGGCCTGGCCGGGTTGCGGCTGAGCATGGTGTACCACTATTTGCCGATGGACGAAGTCAAATCCCTGTACCCAAAGGCAATTATCTCAACCTTTCCGTCTTACCAGAATGCAATCAACGCTGTCGCGTTCGACCAGGCTGATGTCTTTCTCGGTGACACTATTTCAACTCATTATCTGATCAACAAGGGTTACCTGAACAACGTCCGGATGGCCAACTTCGGTAAACATGAAGTCCACGGCTTCAGCTTTGCCGTGCACCAGAACAACCCGGAACTCCTTGGGATCATCAACGCGATTCTGAATGCCACCCCGACCAGCGAGCGAGAAAACATCGCCAAACGCTGGAGTGCAGGCAGTGACATCCTGCTCACCGATCACAAGCTGCAACTGACTGGTCGCGAAGAACGCTGGCTGGCGCAACATCCAGTGGTTCGCGTGGTGGTCAATGAGGCGTTTGCACCGCTGACGTTTTTCGACGATGAAGGCAACTTTCGAGGTGTTACCGCCGACCTGCTCGAATTGATCAGGTTGCGCACCGGCTTGCGCTTCGAGATCCATCGCAGCCGAAGCGATGACGATATGATCGAGCGAATCAGTCATCATCAGGCCGACTTGATTGGCGCCCTGCTGCCCAGCGCACAACGTGAAACGCTGCTGAACTTCAGCCGCCCCTACCTGGAAAACTCCTTCGTTCTGCTGACGCGCAAAGTGGCCGACACCCCGACCGACCTCACGCAGTTTTCGGGCAAGCGCCTGACGATTGCCCAAGGCAATCCGATGGTGGATTACCTGCGTCGCGAGTTCCCGCACGTCAATCTGATCGAAACCCCAGACACCTTCAGTGCCGTGCAGTCAGTTGCAGAGGGTCAGGCTGAAGGTGCCGTAAACTCGCTGGTGATCGCCAACTACTTCATCTCATCCAGAATCTTCGAGCAACCGCTTCAAATCAGCTCCACCCTTGGCACGCAGCAGGCTGCGTTCTCTCTGGCAACAGGGCGTGATGCCAAAGAACTGAGCGCAATCCTCGACAAGGCATTGCTAAGCATTACTCCGCAGGAACTGGGCATTATCAACAGCCGCTGGCGGGGATACTCGTCGACTACGCAAAACACCTGGCGTAGCTATCACCGGGTGTTCTATCAGGTGGTGATCGGTGTTGGTGTGCTACTGCTGATTTCTGTTGCCTGGAACGCTTACATGCGTCGTCAGGTAAAACAGCGTCAGGCGGCCGAGCTCGCGCTGAATGATCAACTTGAGTTCATGCGATCACTGGTCAATGGCACACCTCATCCAATCTACGTACGTGATCGGCAGGGATTGCTGCAAAGCTGCAACGACAGTTACCTGGAAGCCTTTAATACAAAATACGAAGACGTCATCGGCAAAAGTGTCATTCAGGGCAACATGAGCAACGCCTTCGAAGCTCAGGAGTATCAGGCTGACTATCAGCGCGTCGTGAGTGAAGGTACACCGTTGATTCTCGACCGCACCCTGCAAATCGGCAGTCGCAAGCTGACGGTTTATCACTGGATTCTGCCTTACCGGGACTCGAGTGGTGAAGTGCAAGGCATTATTGGCGGCTGGATCGACATCAGCGAGCGGCGACAACTGTTCGATGATCTTCGAGCGGCCAAGGAACGCGCCGATGAAGCAAACAGGGCCAAAAGCACTTTTCTGGCGACCATGAGCCATGAGATCCGCACCCCGATGAATGCAATCATCGGCATGCTGGAACTGACCCTCAAACGTATCGAGCCGGCTCATCCGGACCGCCCCGCCATTGACGTCGCATACAATTCGGCGAAAGACCTGCTGGAACTGATCGGGGACATTCTCGATATTGCGCGCATCGAATCCGGGCATCTGAGCCTGAACCCGGAGCGCGTCAACCTGGGTGAAACGGTGGCATCGGTGGTCAGAATCTTCGACGGGCTCGCCCGGCAGAAAAATCTGCGCCTGTTGCTGGACTTCAATCCTGCACATCCGCCAACCGATGTCCTGTTAGACCCGATGCGCTTCAAGCAGGTGTTGTCCAATCTGGTCAGCAACGCCATCAAGTTTACCGAACAGGGTCAGGTCCGGATTGTGGTTGAGTTACACGCCACTGACGAGCCCGAGCGGGTCTTGCTGCGCGTGCAGGTCAAAGACAGCGGAATGGGGATCAGCGAGCAGGATCAACAGCGTTTGTTTGAGCCATTCGCTCAAGCGACCCATAGCGCGCAGTCGACCCGAGGGGGCGCTGGGCTGGGTCTGGTGATCAGTCGCACGCTGTGCGAGATGATGGGCGGCAGCCTGCAATTGCGTAGCCAGTCCGGTGCCGGCACTCAAGTCGAAATATCGTTGCATCTGGCAACATTGCCGCCAGCGCTGAAGCCGAAAACCGCCGAAGCACCTATTCAGCCTACCTCAACCCCGTTGAACGTCCTGGTGGTCGACGATCATCCGGCCAATCGCTTGCTCATGTGTCAGCAACTGGAGTTTCTGGGGCACCACTACAGCGCAGCAGCAGAGGGCGAGGCCGGATTCGCGGCATGGAAGCACGGACTGTTCGATCTGGTCATTGTTGATTGCAACATGCCGATCATGAACGGCTACGAACTGGCCCGGTTGATTCGTCAACACGAACAGCAACAGCCGCGCGCGGTCTGCACTCTGCTGGGTTTTACCGCCAATGCACAGCCGGAAGAAATACAACGCTGCAAACAGGCCGGGATGGACGACTGCCTGTTCAAACCCCTCAGCTTGACGGCCTTGAGGCAGTGGATTGAACGCATCAAGCCGATCGCCCGCGCCCCGGCGTTCAGCCTCGAAGGGCTGCAACTGCTGACCGGAGGTAATCCGAAGCTGGATCACCGCTTATTGTCCGAACTGCTGAACAGCAATCGACTGGACCGTGAGCAATTGCGGGCGCTATTCCAGTGCAAAGACTGCCAGCCTTTCCTCGACATCGCTCACAAAATCAAGGGGGCGGCCCGAATCGTCCACGCGTATCGATTGATCGACAGCTGTGAAGCGCTCGAAATCGCCTGCCATGAAGTGTTCCACCCCGAAACCGTAGCCAACTGCACTAAGGCCATCGAGCGCGCCATGCTCGAACTGGAGCAAGCCTTGCAACAACAAATAAGGCATAACGACAAAAGCAGAACGATGGAGCATTAACTATGCTTGAGCATTGAGCAGTGTGTTTAACCTCATGGAGAGACCCGTAATGCCAAACTCACTGCGCTCCGATCAACGCCGCTTTCCGTTACATGTCCATATCAGCGTGATGTTTACCTTCCTGCTGCTGCTAACGGGCGTGGTGTTGGGCATTTTCAATTACCGGCAAACCACGCAGATCATCCTGTCCAGCAGCGAAAAACTCTTCAACCGGATCGAACAGGATATCCGGTTGGATCTGCAAGCCACCTATGTACCGATCCGCCATTTGTTGAGTTTGCTAGCGGACAACCCGGCGACCGAAGCGTCAGCGCTGGAGCAACGGCTCGCGCTGCTGAAACCCTTTAGCCAGTCGCTCAAAGACAATCCCAACCTGGCCTCGCTGTATCTGGGTTACAGCAATGGCGATTTTTTCATGGTGCGTCCCCTGCGCATCCCGGCCGTGAAAGCGCTCACGAATGCCCCGGATACGGCGGCCTATCAAGTCTGGAGCATCGAACACCCGGGCGGCGGTGGCAAGGTGCGGTCCCAGACTTTGTTTTTTGATCAGAACCTGGCCCTCATCGACCGCCAGGACAACCCCGACGAAACTTTCGATCCGCGCACACGCGCCTGGTTTAGCAGCGCTCGCAGTGATGAGGACCAGATCACCACCGAACCCTATGTATTTTTCTCCACTCTCGATGTTGGTACCACCCTGGCCCGGCGCAGCGGTGCGAACGCAGTGATGGGCGCGGACCTCACCCTCGCCGACCTGTCGGCGACACTGGCCAAACATGTGGTGACCCCGCACACAGAAATCGTACTGTTCAATGGCGAGGGCAATGCCGTTGCCTATCCTGACAGCAGCAGGCTGATCGTTGACGACCAGACCGTACGTTTGATCAAGGCAGCCGATTTGAATCCGGCACTCGGTGCCCTGCTCGCCAGTCCGCTTGAAGGTAATCGCCTGGACGCCGCGGGTCGCCAATGGATTGTGGCCCGCAGCAGCATGAAGGAAGGCGGGCCTGAAGGATTACAGCTGGCGCTGTTGGTGCCGGAAGATGAATTGCTCGTCGATGCCTATCGCATGCGCTGGCAAGGCGCACTGATCACTCTGGCAACGTTGCTGCTGTGCCTGCCGCTGGCGTGGCTCACCTCCAGAGTTCTGGTCAAACCCCTGCACGCACTGGTGCAGGAAGCCGATGCGATCCGCAGTTTCAATTTCAAGTTTCCTGTCAGCCGACGCTCACCCGTGCTGGAAGTCGACCAACTGAGCGTGTCGATGGCGCGCATGAAGGACACCTTGGCGAGCTTTTTCCAGATCACTGAAAGCCTGAGTGCCGAGACCCGTTTCGCACCGTTACTGCAACGGGTGTTATTCGAAACCGTGAAAATCGGGCAGGCCCAGGCGGGTCTGATTTACCTGCGCGAGCAGGATAGCGACCGCATGGAGCCTCACGGCCTGGTGATCAACGATATCGCCCAGGCATTACCTGCATTCGGGATTCACGGCTACGAACTCCAGAACCCGCAGAGCCCTCAGTGGATGCAGCAGTTGTCGAACGCCGACAATGTCGTCACCAGTCTGAGCTTCGAAAACGCCGCCGACCTGCAAAAGGTGATGCTTGCGCTGGAAAGTCCTCGGGTTCACTTGATCGGTATCCGGTTACACAACCGGCATAACGAAACCGTCGGTCTGCTTGTCCTCTTGCTGGCCGACAGTGGTGCTCAAAATGACCTGGAAAAGCTTCGCCCGGACCGCATTGCGTTTCTTCAGGCGGTGTCCGGTGCGGCGGCCGTGAGTATTGAAAGCCAGCGCCTGCAAGCCAGGCAGAAACAGTTGCTGGACTCTTTCATTCAACTGCTGGCTGGGGCGATCGATGCCAAAAGCCCTTATACCGGCGGACATTGTCAGCGAGTGCCGGCGTTGACGCTGATGCTCGCTGAGGCTGCCGCTGCCAGTCAGGAGCCGGCCTTCAGCGGCTATCAACCCACGGAAGATGAGTGGGAAGCCCTGCACATCGCGGCGTGGCTGCATGACTGCGGCAAAGTCACCACCCCTGAATACGTGGTCGACAAAGCCACCAAACTTGAAACCCTGAATGACCGCATCCACGAAATCCGCATGCGTTTCGAAGTGCTCAAGCGCGATACCTGGATCAATTATTGGCAGGCCATTGCCCAAGGGGGTGACGAGCATCACCTGGCCGAATTGCGCAATGCCACTCTGGCGGGACTGGACGAAGATTTCGTGTTCATCGCCCACTGCAATCTGGGCGGCGAAGCCATGGCCGAAGCCGACCTGCAACGTTTGCGCGACATTGCTCAACGCACCTGGACTCGAACCCTGGATGATCGGCTCGGGG
>Ga0065714_10065098_pt1 | contig 13005 bp, 13 predicted proteins | sample MisRhiReplicate2_FD_59101 | JGI IMG/M metagenome (GOLD analysis project Ga0065714, IMG submission 59101) | Miscanthus rhizosphere microbial communities from Kellogg Biological Station, MSU, sample Rhizosphere Soil Replicate 2: eDNA_1 v2... | ecosystem: Host-associated > Plants > Roots >... | reverse complement strand
AACACTCAGAGAAGGCATTCGGCTTTAGGAAATTTAACCATAAGAGAGTATCAAAATTTAATGTCTAATCAATCTAAAAATGTAGCATAAAGAGTATATAAATTTTGTCTCAAAAATAGTTGCAAGTTCAGTATAAAGAGTATATAAATTTTGTCTCAAAAATAGTTGCAAGTTCATGATATAACTTATAGAAGGCTTTGAAAAGAAGAATACCAAAGATTAAAAAAAGAAAATAACCTTTAAAAATAAAAAAAAACCAGCTTAATTAACTGGTCTTTATTTTTATCTTCTAACCCTTTTCGGCTTTTTTGCTTCTTCTGCAGCCTTCTGTTTATCTATGATTTCCTGAGCCTGATTAAAGAGCGTATCAGCAGACTCGTATTTGATCTCTTCATAATTAGGAGAATCGACGAGGATATCCTGCCATTTCCTAATTCTGTCTTTGGTATTCCAGTTGAAATCAGGGAACTTCTTTTTATCGGGGCCTATCTTACTCATAGGATAAGTGGAAGACTGCGAACCGATACTGCATGAAATAATCTGCAACTCCTGTTGTTCAAAAAGAGAACCGATGATCCCGCATGAAGAAAGAGTAATTCCCATTCTTTCATTTTTTTTCGTTTTTTCATTATAATCATCGTCATAGGTAATCGCCTGAGCATTTCCTATAACCTTGATTTCTTTAATGTTTTTACCTTCGTAATAAACCGCCATGAGCTTACCTTTCACCTGGTTAAATTCATCCTTCATATTCAGAGAATCTGCTTTGCTGATAGCAAAACCGTTTGCGATTACTTTGAGGGAATCTATATTTTCTGTTTGAGTATTGAAATAAGCTTCAACTTTATCACCGGTTACCTGTTTTTCACCGCTCCACAAAATCGGGTCTCTATACATATGCATAATTCCATCGGTTTCGTTAAAAGCAATAGAATCTGCTCTTCCCTGAGCATTAGATTTATATATTCTGGCTTTTTTAAAAGCTCTCAAATAGCTTTTTTTAACTTTCGTTGAATCAAGTTTTTGGTAGGAAAGTATTTTTTCTGCAGCAAAATAGATCGAATCTTTTTCAAGAATTTTTACGGCATAAGGACCTTTGGTCATCATTGCAGAGTCTTTCTTTTCGAAAATTTCTCCGTAACCACCTTTCAGATATCTTTTTTCTAAAGGATCATCCAGAGTCACGTTTCCTGTCGCTGTACCAAAACCTGTCAGTTGGTTAAAATAGAGAGCATCGCCGGTAAGAATTTTGTCGTTGTAATAAATCTTCGAGTTTTTATTCAGAAAAGATTCTTTAGTATTGAGATTATGGGTTCCTTTTTCTGTAAAGATTCTGTTCTTAGGATTTTTTCTGTTCGTAATGGTAGTAGGACCATTGATATCAACAATATTGGTATTTTGATTCTGAACGACATTAATTCCGTCTAAAATATAATCTTTATCTTCAATTCTTACATTATCCGTCAGGTTGATTGTACGGTTTGTCAGATTATACGTAGCAGATTTTGAATAAGTGGTACTTTTACCATCATTGATGGTTCCTCCCGTATTATAATATGCAAGGTTTGAGCCTCTGTCATAATACATGGTTTCGGTTTTTATCACTGTACCTTTAGGATCATTCAGAACTACATTTTTTCTGGCAACACCTTTTTGCGTATTTCCGTCATATTCCATTTCCGAAGCGGTGATTACCGAGCCGTCAGTATTCTGAAGTTTAGTATTTCCAGAAGCTTTTACAAAATTTTCTTCATCATACATTACAACAAGATCTGCTGTAAGTACTGAACCTTGATGTTCTATCTGTACGTTACCGACAAGATATCTATTACCTTCGTATTTGGTGTCTTTCTTGATTTCATCCGCATGGATAATCTTTACTTTATTATTAAGATTCGATTTCTGCGGCTGGTTTTTTACAGGATTCTGTAGAAACGGATCTCTCTGCACAGGTTTAGGTTTATCCTGTGCAAACGTGAAAGAGGAAAATAAAATAAACAGAAAAAGAAATATTCTCATTAATTAATCATTCTTAGTGCCATAAAAATACAGCGAATGAGAATCAATTTTTACGCCAAAGGCCTCTTCAATAGCTTCCTTAATTCCCTGGATTCTAGGGTCGCAAAACTCAATAATTTCTTCAATCTCTTTATCCGAACCTTTTTTGTAAATCACCAAATGGTCATGCTGCTTATCGAAATACGATTTTTCGTAAGATGATGATGTCAGCGTTTTTTCACCAAACTGATGCTTACGGATCAGCCCTGCATCAAGGAAAATTTCTATGGTGTTGTAGATTGTTGCTTTAGAAACATGATATTTCTTCTGCATCATCAGAAGATACAGATCATCTACATTGAAGTGATGATCCATATTATAGATTTCCTCTAAAATGGTGTATCGTTCAGGTGTGTTACGAAATCCCTTTTCAAGAAGGTAATTTCTTAAAACATCTTTTATTAGAGTAATATTTTTTTCTTTTTGTAAAGTATCCATCAAAAAATTTATAGTACAAATTTATCGATTTTTATTTAAATGGAATATACCATGTGAGAGAGTATAAACCTGATATTCTAAAAATTATGACCCGTAAAGTTTGACTGCTCGATTCTGTTTGCGGATATAGTTTCTTCTGTCAAAGGTGCTGATTCTACTTCTACGTTGTGCATTGTAACGCCCCAAGCTTTAAAGTCATCACTTCCTATATACTTCACAAAGTTGTACAAACTCAAGGTAACTTTTTGTTTCACGGTTAAAAGTATATCATTGATATATGTATTATCTATAACAACATACTTCAAATCTGGCGGGATATTATGCGCTCTTAACGATGGATGGCTACTTCTTGAAGGAATTGTACCATCTGCCATCAGATCCTTCAAAACCATATTGAAATAATCATTAATTCTTCTGTCAACTTTAAATCCTAAAAGGAAATTGACTTTATAAATTGTTCCCGGCAAGATTTCCTCTACACTATATTTAAAAGTATAGGGATCTTCTTGATTTATAATACTTAGTATAAAATAATGATCTGCTCTTTTAGGCTGTTTTTTAATTATAGAATAAATAATCTTTGATTCTATTTCGTCATTATATTTTGCTCTGCTTAAATACGCAAGGTTGGTACAGTATTTTGGTATTGTCTCATCCAGCTTCATATCTTTAATGATTGAAACGTATTTACTTATTTTAACAAAATTAATGAATTTAGCTTTTATTTGTCTTCCATTGTACCATGAGTACATACAAACGCCTATAAAGCCAGCTAAGACTACTGTAATCCAACCGCCATCAAAGAATTTAATGATATTTGCACTGAAGAAACCTAGCTCAATTGCACCGTACATTAGAAAGAAACTCAAAATAATAAGTTTATTCACTCTTTTCTTTAATAACCAAAATGTAAGTAAAATAGTGGTCATAAACATAGTAACTGTTATCGAAAGACCATACGCAGCTTCCATCTTATGAGATTCTTTAAAATACAAAACTACAATGATACAAAATAACAACAATCCCCAATTTATTCTTGAAATATACATCTGCCCTTTCACACCAGAAGGATAATCTATTTTTTGGTTTGGCCATAAATTAAGGGACATCGCCTCAGAAAAAATAGTAAAAGATCCTGTAATCAAAGCCTGAGAAGCTATAATTGCTGCTGCTGTTGCCAAAACAACTCCTGGGAGAATCATCCATTCCGGCATGATTCCAAAAAAAGGATTTACCCCATTTCCTTGTACAATTTCGTAATTTTTCAACAACCAAGCACCTTGCCCTAAATAATTTAAGACAAGCATTAATTTAACAAAAACCCAACTCACTCGTATATTCTTTGCACCACAGTGTCCAAGATCAGAATATAAAGCTTCGGCTCCTGTAGTACATAAAAAAACTGCTCCTAAGATAATAATTGCACTTGGTGAGTTTACAATCAGTTTATAAGCATAATAAGGATTGAATGACTTCAAAATAGAAAAATCCTGCACCAGATGCAAAAACCCTAGAATCCCCAAAACCAAGAACCAAATTACCATTACAGGACCAAAAAATTTACCTATAAAAGATGTACCAAACTGCTGAACTACAAAGATTACAATTAAAATTGCACAAGTAATAGGAACAATTGGGGTATGTGGATTGTAAATTTCTAAACCTTCAATCGCAGACATAACAGTAAGTGAGGGCGTGATTACCCCATCAGCAACTAAAGCCGATGCGCCGATGATAGCAATGAGATAAAGCCATCTCTTTTTCAGATTTTTGATTAACGAAAAAAGAGCTAAAATACCGCCTTCACCTTTATTGTCTGCACGAAGTGCAATGATTACATATTTCAGGGTTGTTTGTAGAGTTAAAGTCCAGATAATACACGATAGTGCACCCTCAATATATTGGTCAAACGGCATTGTAGCACCTTCCTCTCTTGCATTCACAATTGCTTTCATTACGTAAAGGGGTGATGTACCGATGTCACCGAAAACAATTCCGAGTGAAACAAGAACTCCTACGAATGAAAGTTTTTTAAGATCAATATGATGACCTCCTTCTGTAACTTCTGCCATGTCAGCTGATTATTTTTTGAATGCGCAAATGTATACTAAATTTATGATCCTGAGATCAAATAGTCATGCATTGTATAAATGAAAAAACTTCCTTTCGGAAGTTTTTTTCTATGATTTAATATACATCGCTTTTTTAATCTCCTCTTTTACTTTCTCAAGTTTCGGGAACCAATCTGCAAATAATGCTGCAGAATAAGGTGCTGGAGCATCAGGAGTTGTAATTCTCTTAATTGGAGCATCCAGATAATCAAATGCTTTTTGCTGTACCATATAAGTAATTTCTGAAGATACGGAACCAAATGGCCATGCTTCTTCCAAAATTACCAGTCTGTTAGTTTTCTTTACTGAAGTTAAAACAGTATCAAAATCTAAAGGTCGAACGGTTCTCAAATCGATCACTTCGACAGAAATGCCTTCTTTAGCCATATCTTCAGCTGCCTGAATAGCCAATTTCATGATTTTTCCGAAAGAAACCAAAGTTACATCTGTACCTTCTTTTTTGATCTCAGCTTTTCCTATTGGTAAATAATATTCTTCTTCAGGAATTTCCATTTTATCTCCGTACATCTGTTCAGATTCCATGAAAATTACCGGATCGTTATCCTGAATTGCAGTTTTTAATAATCCTTTCGCGTCGTAAGGGTTTGAAGGAACTACTACTTTAAGACCAGGTATGTTTGCAAACCAATTTTCGAAAGCCTGAGAGTGTGTTGCTCCCAACTGACCTGCAGAAGCTGTAGGACCACGGAAAACAATCGGACAGTTCCACTGACCACCACTCATCTGACGGATTTTTGCTGCATTGTTGATGATCTGATCAATCCCGACAAGTGCAAAGTTAAACGTCATATATTCTACAATCGGTCTGTTACCATTCATTGCAGCACCCACAGCGATACCGGTAAAACCAAGTTCTGCAATAGGTGTATCGATTACACGTTTAGCACCAAACTCATCCAGCATTCCTTTAGAAGCTTTGTATGCACCGTTGTATTCTGCAACTTCTTCTCCCATTAGAAAAATGGATTCGTCTTTACGCATTTCCTCGCTCATTGCCTGCGCAATCACTTCACGAAAAGTATATTCTGCCATATTTATTTGAAAAATTTAGAGTACAAAAATAGTAATTATTTATTATTTACATCATAAAAAAGACAACTCATTGCTGAGTTGCCCTATATTTAATATTATTTTAAACTGACTAATTGACTTTCTGCCAAACCTGACTTCTCCCGAAAAGAGAAACCCCCATATAACCTCTTACATTCAGTTTATCACCAGTTCTTGTGATGGTACATTTGTAAGTTTTTCCTGTTTTAGGATCTGTAATTGTTCCGCCGGTAAATTCTTCACCGTCTTTTACCAGACCTCTGATGATTTCCATGCCTAAGATTGGTTTCCCCTTACGGTCATCCTTACATTCTGTACAATTAGGACTTGCCGGTTTGATTAATAACTGAGAAACTTTACCATAATATTTACCATCAGATTTTTTCCAGATTTCTACAATAGATTTTGCCTGTTTTGTTTCATCATCGATTGTTTTCCATTTTCCCTCGATTTGTGCGAATGACATTACGCTGAATAAAGAAAGTACAAGTGTTGCTAATAATTTTTTCATACTATTTATTTTAGTTTAATTTTATTGATAGATCATAAATTTGTTCAATAGTTAAAAATAGAAATAAATTTTAAACATGCAAACATTTTTATTATCCAACGCATATATTACAATATAAGGACCAATTTTTTAAATTAAACATATAAAAAATTAATTCAGCTTTCTGTTGATTACCCTGTTCATATAATCCTGATACCATGCTTTTGCGATAAGTTTTCCTTTTTCAGTTTCAGGCGTTTTTATTTTGTCATTTAAATTATTTTCAAATCCTAGATCGTTTTTGTCATAAATACCGGTAATATTTTTACCATCAAATCGATAAATGTAATTTCCGATAATAAATTGTTCCGAAGTACCGTCAGAATTAACGATCAGTGAAGGATATTTTTTCTCGCTCAGCAAACTTCTTCCCCAGCTTCTTACTTTTTTATTATATCCTATCAAATCTGCCAAAGTCGGGTAAATATCGATCTGCTGTGCAACTTCATTATTCACACCTTTTAAATTAAATTTCGGATTTGCAGAATAGAAAATCAACGGAACAGCAAAACGGTTCATCGCTTTTTCATATTCGGGATAATAAATCTGGTTGGGATGATCACCTGTGAACACAAAAATGGTATTGTTGTACCAAGGCTGCTTTTTAGCCGTTTCAAAATATTTTTTGATCGAGTAATCTGTGTACTGCATCGGTTCATGCATTTCAACATTTCCTTTTTTAAACTTCCCCTTATATTTTTCAGGAATTTTAAATGGATGATGAGATGAAGCCGTAAAAACAGTTGCCATAAAAGGTTGTTGCTTCCCTACATTTTTTGCAAAATATTGAAGAAACGGTTCATCCCAGATTGCCCACATTCCGTCAAAATCTTCATTGTGGTTGTATTCGTCTTTTCCGAAATAATGTTTAAAGCCTAAAATATTTCCAAAGCCTAAAAATCCCATCGATCCATTCGGAGCACCGTGATAGAAGGATGTGTCATAACCCATTTCGTTACATACCGAAACAATCGACTGTATTTTCTGATTGGAATAAGGCGAGCTCGTAAAAGCATCCGTCAAACTCGGAATTCCTGCCAAAATGCTGCTCATCCCATGAATCGACTGTCTTCCGTTGGCAAAAGTATTCGGAAAAATCAGACTTTCGTTTGCTAAACTGTCTATAAAAGGTGTGTACGAAACGTAATCTTTAATGTTTTTATTTTTATTAAAAGCACCGGAATATTCTCTACCGAAAGATTCTACAATAAAAATAACCACATTGGGTTTATCCTGCATCTGTCTGTCGTAGATTTTATAAGGCTGAATATTTTCGTCAATGAATTTCTCATCCACAAAATGAACCTCTTTAAAATTATTGGTTCCTAAAGTTCTGAAAAACGAAAAAGTGCTGTTGAGAACCATATTTCCCTGCAGAGGTGTTTTCACAAACTTATTGGCATCAACCAGGTTGATCGGTCTTGTACTGTGCTTAAAATCACCTCTGATTCCTCCTACTACTAAAACAGCAGTCACACAAATGCATAGAACAGACCATAGAAAATAAGGAAACAACTTCACAGGTTTTCTTTCTGTAACTTTTATTTTTTTATAAAGAAAAACCCAAAGAGCCATCAAAACAACAAACCAAAAGATCACAAACGGATGTTCTTTCGTAGAAACTGCGAAAACTTTTAAAATATTTGTTTCATGTTTTGCCACCTGAAAAGCAGCAGAAGTCAGTCTTGTCTGAGAAAATTTATAATAAATAAAATCCCCGAAATTCATTGAATAAGCAATTCCGTTGGTGATAAAATACAGCCAGAAAAGAATTTTTTGGTAAACTTTTTTGGTGTTTATGATGATTGGAATTAAACTTAAAAGGATAAATAATGAATTGACATACAAAATTGCAGTCGTATCAAACGCAATTCCGTGATAAGCAAGACTGAAATAATCTGAAACACTGTCAACTTTTATTAAATCCTTATTGAAAAACCAGAACAGAAATCTGGCAAACTGGTAAAAAACAAAGACCAAAAAAATCCTGTAGAATAAAATCAGGACTTCTTGTCTTCTAAATTCTTTAAAAAAATTCATTTTATATCATGCTTTTAAAGGTCAAAATATGACCGCCCGATTGAGATGAAATTTATAATCACGGCGGTTTTCAAGCTGCAAATTTAAGTTAAATTCATAGTATTGTAATTTTTAGTACATATTAATTAAGGTTAAAATTTTTAAAAAATGTAATTTTGCTTTTATGAATTTCATTAAAAACAATCTGGCAAATGCCATCACACTCGGAAATTTATTTTCAGGCTGCGTCGGAGCTGTACACCTGATTTTAGGCGACTATCAAATGACTGCGATCTGTATTATTCTATCTCTGGTTTTAGATTTTTTTGACGGATTTGTAGCGAGAGCTTTAAAAGCTAACTCCAATCTGGGAACTCAGCTTGATTCTTTGGCAGATATGGTAAGTTTCGGATTGATTCCCGGTTTGGCAATGTTTAAAATGCTTGAACCTTTCGGAAATGATTTTTTCGGTATGCATCTTCCTTTTGAGATTAAATATCTTGGTTTTTTCATTACATTATTTTCTTGTTTAAGACTGGCGATATTTAACTTAGACGAAGATCAGAAATATTATTTTAAAGGTTTGAATACGCCTTCTAATACTATTTTAATTTTTGGGATTTACTATGTTCTTCAAACTGGAATATCTTCTACAGTTGATAATCAATTCGGTTCATCTTATATCATAACAAACATTGGATTATTACCTGCAATTATTTTAACAATTCTTAGTTCTTGGCTGTTAATTTCTCCGATCAAAATGATTGCAATGAAATTCAAATCAATGAATTTAAAGGATAATTATCCGAAATTAGCTTTATTAATTGGCTCAATTCTTATCTTAATTATATTTAAAATTGTCGGAATTCCAATTGTGATTTTATATTATATCTTTATTTCACTTATCTTTCAAAAACAACTTAAATAGTTATGAATTTTGAGTTATCAATTATTAGTTAATAAAACCAATTATTACAACTCATTGCTCATAATTTACAACTTTATAACTTCTTAAAAATGAACTTAAAACTGTATAAACCGCTTTGTATCTTTGATCTTGAAACTACAGGAACCAACGTGGGAAAAGACAGAATTGTTGAGATCTGTATTCTAAAAGTAAATCCTGATTCTTCGAGAGAAAGCAAAACCTGGAAAGTAAATCCCGAAATGCCTATTCCGCTGCAATCGAGTGAGATTCACGGGATTTATGATGAAGATGTGAAAGATGCTCCAACATTCAGAGAAATCGCTCCGAAAATTGTTGAAATGATTTCTGGCGCAGATTTGGGTGGTTTTAATTCTAACCGATTTGATGTTCCGTTATTAGCGGAAGAATTGCTTCGTGCAGATTTCGATTTTGATTTGAGTAAATTTAAATTAGTTGATGCGCAAACGATTTATCACAAAATGGAACCTCGAAATCTAGGTGCGGCGTACAACTTTTACTGTGGAAAAACTTTAGAAAATGCGCACTCGGCTGAAGCTGATGTTTTGGCTACTTTTGAAGTTTTAGACGCACAGGTTGGAAAATATGATGATGTTCCAAAAGATATCAATGCATTGAGCGAATTTAGCTTCCACAATAAAAATGCTGATTTGGCAGGATTTATCGGGTTTAATGATAAAAATATAGAAGTTTTCAACTTCGGAAAATATAAAGGTCAAGGTGTGAAAGATGTTTTCAAAAAGGATCTTGGCTATTACGGATGGTTGCAGAATGCTGATTTTCCGTTGTACACGAAGAAAGTCTTCACAAAAATACAGTTATCAAGCAGATTTTAAATTATGAGTGATTTAGTTAAGTTCAAATTTTACGAAACAGCTCTCGAAGCGAACAGAGATAAACAGATCTTAGCTGAAAACGACATTCAGAGCTTCATTGCCAACGAGCAGCTTATACAATCAGATTGGTTGCTTTCACAGGCTGTTGGCGGAATTCAATTACAGGTTTTTGAAGATGACTTTGAGAACGCCGAAAAGATTCTGACCGATTACCACGAAAACAATAAATTTTCTTTGGAGGTAGAACATACTGTAGCAGATCCAAAATTTGATTTTGTCTGCCCGAAATGTGGCTCCAACCATATTTACAGAGACGACAGCTCAACGAGTTTCTTTGGAATTTCACTTTTGAGCAGCCATAAATTTGTGTGTTATTATTGTGAGAATGAGTTTACTCACGAGTAGTCTATATGATTGAAAAAATAAAAAAAATCGGGAAATTCTTACTTGTTGCCGTAATTCTCGGAATCATTTTTAGCTTAGGAAAATATTTTTTAATTTGGAATAAAGTTGAGATTGACAATCATCTGAGTAAAAAGATACTATTCAAGGATTTTAATCATCAAAAACAGCAATATATTGACGGTGGAGACAGTGAAGAAATTAAAACCAATAACTTCCGAACAAAAATTGACAGTCTCTCAACCGAGTCTTATAGTTCTAATATTAGTAATAATAATTTTTCTTTAGAAATAAAACTTTTGAAAGGAGATGGATTCAGCGGCGGAGGTTACAGTATAAATATTATAAATAACCGATACAAAATCTCGTCTTATCACTATACCGATAATCATAGACCTTTTGATTTTATGAATGAGGAATATTATAAAATCATTGACAGTAAAGTGATTCTTGATAAAGATTCATATAAAAAAGGAGACAGCATTTTTGGATATACACAACTGAAAGTTCAGAAAAGATATGGTCCTGAAAAATATTTTGAAGAAGGAGAAGGCTATTTTAAGGGAATTGTAAATTAAATAAATTATGAAAATAATCTGCATAGGAAGAAATTACAGCGAGCACGCAAAGGAACTGGGAAATGCAATTCCTGACAAACCTGTAATTTTCATGAAACCGGACACGGCGGTTTTGAAAGGAAATGATTTTTATATTCCGGAATTTTCCAATGATGTGCATTACGAACTTGAAGTTGTAGTGAAAATTTCTAAAGGCGGAAAATATATTCAGAAAGAAACAGCTAATAAACATTATGATGAGATCGGTTTGGGTATTGATTTTACCGCAAGAGATCTTCAGAGCGATTTGAAATCTAAAGGCTTACCTTGGGAATTGGCAAAGGGTTTTGATGGTTCTGCCGTAGTTGGAAATTTCTTTAAAAAAGAAAATTATGACCTTGAAAATCTGCAGTTTTCACTTCTTAAAAATAAAGAAAAAGTACAGCACGGAAATACAAAAGACATGATCTTCAAAATTGATGATATTATCGCTTTTGTTTCACAGTATTTCACGTTGAGGGTGGGAGATTTGATCTTTACGGGAACTCCGGAAGGTGTTGGAAAGGTTTCTGAAAATGATGTTCTGGAAGCTTATCTTGAGGAGAAAAAAGATTTAGACATCAGAATATTATAAGTTTTTAACATTCAGTATTTCTAATTTTTCGTACCTTTAAAAGACAAATTAAAATATAAAAATATGATAAATATAGTACTGCCTGTAGATTTTGGCGATAAAACAGACCAGCTTGTAGACGGAGCTATAGAATTTGCAAAGAAGGTCAACGGAAAGATCAATCTAATCCACGTTGCACCTGCCGATATAGGTTTTGCGATCGGAGATATGGGTTATCAATATTTCCCGGAAATTGAAGAAAACGAAATCAGAGAAGAATTGGTACTCCTCAATAAAATCAATCAAAGAATTCTCGCTCATGATATTGACTGCGAACACCTTTTGAAGCAAGGGATTGCAAAAGACATCATTCTGGAATATGCAGACACAAAAAATGCAGATTTCATCGTGATGGGATCACATGGCAGAAGCGGAATTTATGATGTTTTTGTGGGAAGTCTGACGAAAGGAATTACGAAAAGTTCCAAGATTCCCGTATTGGTGCTTCCGATTCATGATTAATATTAAAAAAGCAAACATAAAAAAGACCGATCAAATAAATTGACCGGTCTTTTTACTATATAACCAATTAATTAACCTTCTTTTTTGTAGATCGTAGGATCGTAATAAGGGTGTTTGCCCTCAGTCGGAGAATAATATTCTTTGTCTTTGTCTCCTCCAAGTGTTACCACCAAGACATAGCACCAATATGTAAATAGTACGCAACAAACAAGGAATAAAATCCAGTTGAGTACGTTTCCAAAGGTTGTGAAAAAACCAAAAGACCATTTGAAAACATCACTTAAGAATAGAAAGAAAGACGTCATTATTTTCCTTTTTTAAATTAACTTTGCACAAATTTATAAAAAATGTTTAGATTACTTTCAAAAGAAAGCAATATTTTTTCAATTCCTGTTTATATTGGTTTTCTTCTTTTAGTAGTAATTATATTTAATATACTGAATTTCAATACGTACGAAGCAATTATTGCAGTCATTACATTTTTGGGGATTGCGCTTGGATATTTTTGTTTCAACACCATTGCGCTGAATTACCAGACGCACCTGCCGTTATTTTTATACACATTTTTTATTTTCGGTCTTTATCCCGGCAGACTTGACATCGGAGTTGCTGTTGCATTGCTTACCAATTCGTTTCTTTTGCTTCTTCTCACCAGTACAGATGAAGATCTCAGGAAAAAATCCTATGTTTTGGTAGGATCTATTTTAGCCTTAAATTTTATTTTCTTGCCAACAACATGGCCAATGATTTTCTTTGTACTGATTCACCTGATCGTTACTTCAGAAAGAATCGGTCTTAATATTTTCAGATTTATTCTGGGAATGTCTTTAATAGCATTAAGTTATTTTTCGCTGATGTTTTTTATGAACTTCAATGACTGGA
>Ga0065714_10002663_pt1 | contig 13013 bp, 15 predicted proteins | sample MisRhiReplicate2_FD_59101 | JGI IMG/M metagenome (GOLD analysis project Ga0065714, IMG submission 59101) | Miscanthus rhizosphere microbial communities from Kellogg Biological Station, MSU, sample Rhizosphere Soil Replicate 2: eDNA_1 v2... | ecosystem: Host-associated > Plants > Roots >... | reverse complement strand
GGCGAGGAAGTTATTCGCCTGCCTGGCGGTAAGCAGTGCCAAATTGTCCCTGTGACAGCGAAGGCCAAGAGCCGTCTTGGACAGCGCGTTACATACGTCCTCTGGGATGAGGGCGGGCTGTACGACTCCGAGAACATGTGGAACGTTTACCGCACGCAGTCCCGCGGCCTGACGGCTATGGGTGGGCGTGGCGTGATTATGACGAACCCGGATGATCCGGCGACAGACAATGTCGTGAAGGACATTCTGGAGAACCAGTCAGATAAGACGGTCTACGTCCAGCACATCGAGCCACCCAAGTATCTGAAGTGGACGCGCAAGGATGACCGCCGGAAGATCTTGAAATTCAACTACGCGGATGCGCCATGGGTTCTGATGAACCTACCTGGCCTTGAGTCGGATATTGAGGCTGCGATGCGGCGTGACCCTGCGGAGACTGAGCGCTTCTACGGGAACCGCCGCGTGCAGGGCTCTGGTGCGTGGCTGAAGGAAGTTCCCTGGGATAGCAAGAAGTTGCTGAGGGAAGTCCCTGACGGTACAGCCATTGTTGTTGCCGGCGACTTGTCGAATAACAACGACTGGACGGGCTTCCGGGCCATGACGGCGGATGGTTACCAGTTCACGCCGACGTATGGGCCGCATCGGGTTCCAACTATCTGGCGTCCGAATGACAACTCGCTTCTGATCCCGCGTGGCGAGGTTCGGGCCGCGTTCGATGAACTGCAAGAACGGTTCAAGGTGGTTCGCGCTTACTTCGACCCGGCAGGCTCAGCTCGTGGCATCTCTGCTGAGGCTGACGCGATGGAAGTTGTTGAGGATGACTCGTGGCGGCTGGAACTCAAGCAGTGGCAGGCAAAGTATAAGGATCCGGATGGCAAGCCAACGGTTTTCGCTTGGGAGACCTCCAGTGTCACTAAGGTGCATCCGGTCCTTGAGGCGTTCAAGCAGGCCGTGAATGGTGACGAGACGCAGTTCACCCACGACGGTTGCCCGACGACCAAGATTCATATCCTGAATGCCATTGTGCGGGCTCGCACCGGGCAGCGGTACATCCTCGGCAAGCCCAACGAAAACCAGAAAATCGACCAAGCCATGTCTTCCATCCTCTGCTATGAGGCGTGGTCAGACGCGCTCGTGGCCGAAGAGTTCATAGATGACGATGTCGATTCTCGAATGTTCGTCTTTCGCTAAAGAGTAGGGGGCTGTCGTGGCTTTGAGTACCGAACAGGCCACCCTTGTCACGAAGCTGAACATGCAGCTTGATTCGTCAGGCCGCGAGGATGAGCGGCTGGGGAAGTATTACCAGGGCGCTCAGCGGTTGGAGCATATCGGCCTTGCTGTCCCGCCGGAGTTGCGNCGCTTTGAGATGGTTGTGAATTGGAATCGTGTGGCTGTCGATGCGATTGAGCAGCGGCAGCGCGTGAAGACGTTCATGNTGCCGGGCGAGGATAAGTCTTCGACGGTGNTGCGTGAGCATTGGGATGCGAACAACCTTGATTCGGAGTCTCGTCTCCTGCATCGCGACGCGCTGATCTATGGCCGCGGGTTCGTGTGCGTCGGCTCGAACGCTGAGGACAAGGATCACCCGCTTATCACAGTCGAATCTCCCCGCGAGGTGACCGCCATAGTGGATCCTCGTAGCCGAAGGATCGTCTCTGCGCTCCGAGTTTATGGCGGGACGGCCGAGGACCCGACGCCTAAGTTTGCGACGCTCTATGAGCCGAATCAGACGACGTGGCTGGTGAAGACTTCCGGGGGATGGGATGTCGATGAAGATTATGCGCCGGATCTGCATAACCTGGGCCGCGTTCCTATCGTCATGTTCCTAAATAGGCGTCGTACTGGGGCGTGGACCGGCGAGTCTGAGATGACGGACGTTATCCCGCTGGTTGACGCCGCCGCCCGGTCATTGACTGGCCTACAGCTTGCGGCTGAGACGATCATTGTCCCGAAGCGGTATGTTCTGGGAATCTCCAAGGGCGACTTTGTTGACTCTGATGGCAAGCCGTTGCCGGCATGGGAAGCGTACTTCGGGTCACTTTGGGCCAATGCGAACAAGGACGCCACGGTTGGGCAGTTGCCTGGCGCTGACCTTGGGAACTTCCACGAAACCGTGAACCATTACGGGCAACTTGTTTCCTCGGTGACGGGACTGCCACTCCGCTACCTCGGCCAGAACAGTGTAAACCCTGCGGCTGAGGGAGCCATTCGCGCCGATGAATCGCGACTTGTCCTGAATGTTGAGGGCAAGAACGATAACAATGGTGACGGCTGGGCGTGGGTGCAAGGCATTGCTGAACGCTTCCGCACGGGTGATTGGCCGATGGCTAATCAGATCAAGACCGAATGGCATGATCCTGGCACGCCAACGTTCGCGCAGAAGGCTGACGCTTTGCAGAAGATGCACGGCGGCGGGCCGATTGTNTCCCGCGANGGTGCTTGGGATGAGCTTGGCTGGTCTGACGCTCGCAAGGACCGNGANCGTGGCTACTTTGACGACGAACAGCAGGATCCCTACCTTGCACGTCTTGACGCTAAGGGGACTGTGAATGTTGCAGCAGTTACCGGCGGTGGCGCTTAGCTACTCGGCTTTGCAGCGCAGTGAGATTCAGGCGGCTTTGGCTGCGATGTCTAGGCTGTGGCGGCGGATGGGCTCGGACTTCGACGCTTCTTATGCGAGGTTCGAGCCGTCGCTGCTTGCGGTGCTGTTCACGGCTCAGGAGCGGATCGCTGACGGCGCGTTGGCGTATGTCCCGGACGTTCTTGGGGCGGACGCCCCGGAGCCGCTGTATGCGTCCGCTGGTGACCGTTTCGTGGGCGTTGCTGGCGACGGCATGCCGGTCGCGTCAATGGCATATAGCGCTGTGATCCACGCTAAGCTGGGCGTCGCGGCCGGCCTTGACCCGCAGGTGGCGCTTGCTCGGGCTGGGCAGCACCTGAATCTGGCTGCGGGCACGATGCTTTCAGACACAGGCCGGGCTGCTGAGAAGGTTTCCGGCGGCGCCCACCGCGTGAAGTTGTGGACGCGGATGCTGAACCCGCCGTCGTGCGGCCGCTGCGTGATCCTTGCTGGCAAGACGTCACGGCAGTCCGAGGCGTTCGATCGTCATCCCGGCTGCGACTGCCGCAATGTCCCATCCACTGAGGATACTGGCGACGATGCGCGCACCGACCCGAACGCCTACCTCTCGGAGCTTTCCGAGGTTGAGCAGGACCGCGTCCTAGGGTCCAAGGCCAACGGGCAGGCATTCCGTGATGGTGCCGACATGAACCAGCTGATCAACGCCTACCGCAAGGCGGGCGCTGTCAGGCCGGCCCAGATTAACGGGCAGGCGATCAAGTACACCCGCGAGGGGACAACGCGCCGCGGCCACGCTTACTGGCAGATGTCGCAGGCTGGATACGTCAAGGAGCAGGGCGTATTCCGCGACGGCTCCAAATACTTCCGAGTAAAGTCCCCCCGCCTCATGCCGGAAACCATCTACTCAATTGCCAAGGACCAGGACGACGCCAAGCGCCTCCTGAAGCTCTACGGCTGGGTCGTCTAAGGCCCCACATTTTCCCGCCGCGCCGCGGTGGGTTTTCGAGGTCCCGCATGGGGCCTCATTCCATGTCAACCCACCAAGGCCGCACGGCCGAGGGAAACCCGCACGGGAGATAAACAGATGAGCGATACCGCAGTTACGGCGCCGGCAGCACAGCCTGCGCCCGTACCCACCGAACCCGCAACCGAGGCACCGGTCGTAGAGACTCCTGCACAGGAGACCGACTGGAAGGCCGAGGCCCGCAAGTGGGAAGAACGCGCCAAAGCGAACAAGTCCGCAGCCGAGAAGCTGGCAGAGATTGAGGAAGCGAGCAAGTCGGCAGAACAGAAAGCCGCTGAACGCCTCGAACTCGCAGAGAAACGGGCCGTCGAGCTTGAGCAGAAAGCCGACCGGGCCGAAGTTGCCGCCGAAAAGGGAGTCCCGATGGGGCTGATCCACGGCAGTACACGGGCCGAGATGGAAGCCGCTGCGGACGCGCTCATCGCATTCAAGGGAACCCCGGATACTCCGAGCATCCCAAGGCCTGACCCCTCGCAAGGCGCGAAGGGTGACGCCGCCGCGCTCAATGGCGATCCGCTATTGGACTCGCTCAAAAACAAACTTGGGCTGAACTAGCCCCAACCTTTAGGAGCATGACATGGCGATCACCGCCGCTACCAAGCTCTCCGATTTCTCCGGTTTCCTGAACCGCGAGCAGTCGGCAGCTATTTTTGAACAGGCCGCCAAGACCTCCGTGGTTCAGCAGCTTGCCCCCCGCGTTCAGCTCGGCGTCAACGGCCAGTCCATCCCGGTTGTGACGGGCAAGGTTCAGGCCGGCTGGGTCGCTGAAGGTGCACAGAAGCCCGCATCCAAGGGCTCGATGGCTCTGAAGACCATGGACCCGAAGAAGATTGCCGCCATCGCGGTTGTATCCGCAGAAGTCCTCCGCGCCAACCCGGGCGGCTACGTGGACCTGATCCGCCCGCAGATCGCGGAAGCGTTCGCTGTTGCGTTCGACGCCGCAGCACTCTACGGCACCGCTTCCCCGTTCTCCACGAACATCTCTACCGGCTCCTCAACCCAGGAGTTCACCGGCACGACCCCGGCTTTCACCGCCGTCTATGACGACCTGAACGCCGGCCTGTCAACCCTCGTGAACGCTGGCAAGAAGCTGACCGGGTGGGCCTTCGACAACCGGTTCGAGCCGGTTCTGAATGGCTCCAAGGACACGGCCAACCGTCCGCTGTTCGTCGAGTCCCCCTTCACTGAGACTGCCGGCCCCGTTCGTCAGGGTCGTCTGCTTGGCCGTCAGGCGTTCATTGGTGACGGCATCTACGACTCCACCACGAAGACTTACGGCTTCGCTGGTGACTGGTCGCAGGCTGCGTGGGGCGCCGTGGGCGGCATCTCCTACAACGTCTCCACCGAGGCAACCGTGACCATCAACGGTGTTCTGACATCCCTGTGGGAGAACAACCTCGTCGCCATCCTGGCTGAAGCTGAGTATGGGTTCCTGGTCAACGACCCGGCCGCATTCGTCAAGTTCACCAACGCGACCTAGGAGTCCTGATGGCTATCAAGAAAGCGACCACGCTTGATGACCTCAAGCAGGAAGCAGCGCCGGTAGCTGAGGGTTACACGGTACTCGTCGGTCCTTCAGGGACTGAGACGACGGTGCCTGGCTCGATTCTTGAGTCGCTCCTCGATTCCGGTTACGTCAAAAAGTAGAGGGCGGTGCGGTCATGACTTACACGAACGTTTCTGATGTCGAGGTGCGTTATGGCCGCACCCTCACTGTCCCCGAGGCGGCGCAGGCTGCGGCGTGGATTGACGACCTTGAGGCGGAGATCCTTGAGCGGATCCCCACGGTTGAAGTGCTGATCACCGAGGGGCGGCCGACTATCCCCACGATTATCCGCGTCATCTCCAACGCGATCATCCGCAAGCTTGACAACCCGAAGGGGCTCAAGTCGCGGACGGTCGCGATTGATGACTATTCGACTACGGAGCAGCCGTGGATTGAGGGTACGCCTGGCGGTGGTCCTGAGTTGACGGACGACGAATGGTCGAAGCTGTTGCCGGGTTCGTCTGGTGATTCGTTCACGATCACACCGTATGGTGCGCCGTGAGTGCCGAGGCCGCGGTCCTCGCTGGCCGCGCTGAGGCCGAGTCCCTGATGCTTGACACGTGCACGATCACCCGTCCCGGAACCCCCGTAACGGACCCGGACACGGGCGATGTTACGAACACTCCCACGGATGTCTACGCCGGAAAGTGCAAGGTCCAGTCCAAGGACTCGGCCACGAGTAACCCGGAGGCTGGCGGGGCGACGTTCACGGTCGTCTCACGGCAGGTTCATATCCCGGCGAACGCCGCGGACGTGCAGGACGGCGACGTGGTGACCATCACGGCGTCACTGCTGAATGCGTTCACGGTGGGAAAGCAGTATCGGGTGGATGGATTCGAGCCTGACAGCTTCGACACCGCATTCCGGCTGCCGGTGAAGATCCTGTGAGCGCGGATACGTCGGACTTCGACGGGCTAATGCGTGACCTGCGTAAGATCCCTGCCGCGATGGTTCCGAAGATGCGCGGCGTGGTTGCGAAGTCTGCGGTGAACACCAAGAAGATCATGCAGTCGGACGCTCGCAAGTCGCGGCACTTCAAGCAACTAGCGCCAACTATCGGCTACGACTTGAAGGTCCACGAGTTCGGCGGCGACGGTGTAATTGAGGCTGAGATCGGCCCAAGTGGCGGCGGCTCTGCATCCCTGGCCGGCATCGCGTATTTCGGTACGTCGAAGCCTGGCGGCGGCACTGTCCGTAACCCCGAAGACGCGATGCTCGAAGAAGCCCCGAACTTCTACGAGTATGCGTTCAAGGCGACGGAGGGGCTGCTGTGATCAAGGAACACTACGACGCAGTCAAGGCGCTCCTTCCAGGCACTATGCGCGTCTACATGTGGAACGTACCCAGCGGCCCGCAGTATCCATACGTAGTCCTTTGGGGCGATCTTGGCGAGGAGTCCTCGGGCGGTCCTGATGGTGACTCGCTCGAAGATGTCCCGAATGTCCTGTCTCTTCGGATGCGTGCGACCTATGTGGGGCTCACGGGTGACTCTCTGCTGATCGTGGCCAGGAACGTCCGTGCGGCCCTCAATCGCGCCACACCCGTAGTCGCTGGCTGGCTCCCCGGAAAGCTGCGACAGGCGGTCCTCATGGACGCGCAGACGGACACGGACGTGACCCTGACCGGCGGCGGGAACCCCATCTACGCAGTTGACGAGTTCTCTCTCGTCTCACACAAGCTCTGAAACAACTCACGCCCTGGAGGCACTCATGGCATTTGTCGATGTCGAAAACAAGAACGGTGAGATTCAGACCGTTCCTGAGCATTTCCTCAAATCATTTCCCGATCAGTTCAAAAAGGTTTCGGCTGCGAAACCTTCCACCGCGGCTAAGGCCGACACCAAGAAGGAGTCCTAATGTCAGGCGCTCGCGTACTTGCTGACGGCAAGACCAAGTTCACAGTTATGACCACGAAGCCCGCTGGCTGGGAGTCCGGAACCATTACGGCTACCGAACTCAATGCGGGCATCGACCTGTCACTGGACGTGCTGTCCAACGACTTCACGTTCGGTGCCGTCGATTCCGACAAGGTCCCGGAGAAGCCGCTTGGCCGCAGTGGCAATGCCAATGCCATCGGCGCATCCAACTTCCAGTTGGCCTTCACTCTCTGGCGGAAGTTTCTTGCTGCCGGCGGCTTCGATGAGGCCAATGAAACCGGCTGGGCAGCGCTGAAGGAAAAGGGCGTGACGCTCTGGGCCGCCGCACGGCAGATGGACAAAGAGGCGACCACCGACTGGGTCGCGGCTGATGAGATTTACCTCGCAGCCGAGTTCGCCCCGGACAATGCACAGCGCACGGACGGCACTGGCTTCATCAAGTACCGCATCCCGACTGAAGTGCAAAGCGCATTCCCCTTCATTGAGGTTGCGGCCGGCGCCTAGTGATACCGGGTGGCGGCGCGTGATTAGGCTCCGCGCCGCCATCCTCACACCTTCCTGAGCCTATCCCCCTAGAAATGGAGCCTATCCAATGACTGAAACACCTCAGACTTTTGACATTGACGCTTGGCTGAATGACGCCGAACGTCCCGCCCGCAGTGTGACCGTCTACCAGAAGGCCGGCTTGATCGCTGACCTTGACGCGCTCGCTGAGCAGATTCAGAACGAGGATGCCGAAGAGGTTGACGGCCCGAGCATGGGTGGCGGTAATCTCCGCGCCAAGTACGCGGATCTCGCGCAGAAGTTCCACGACTCGGCACTGACGGTTCGAGTGCAGTCCCTTACGAATCAGGAGCAGGCCGATCTCCTGGAAGGCCACGACGAGGACTCTATGGCTGACCGTGGCGCCATCGTTATGTCCGAGGCAATCGTCCATCCCAAAATGACCGCGCCGCAGGTTCGTCGGCTGAATGGCGTCCTCGGTGACGCGCAGTTCACGCTAATCATGGATGCTTGGCACCGGGCGTGCAGGGAAGCCCCGGAAGTGAGCGCCGATTTTTTGCCGAAGCGCTCTACACCGGACGATGGTGGCGAGTAGTCGCAGCCCTCAAGACGGCTGAGCGGTTTCAGCGGCCGCCGTCCTCCTACTTGGGCTCATTGCCCGAGTGGAAGGACCGGCTGCTGGAGTTTGCGTACACGCTATACGTCGAGGGTATGTGCGAGTGCGGCCGGCCTAAGTCTGAGTGCCGCAACCCGGATAACGCTGGACTCTACGAGGTTGCAGACATTACCTGCCACGCGCAGGCAGCTGTCGAAGAACATACCGGACAGAAGGGCTTCAAGCCCGAGCCAGGTCAGAGGTTCTACGCGACCGAGATTGACGAGGAACTAATCACCCGCAGGACGTTCGCGCCACTTGCCGAGTCCGACTATCGCGGTGATGAAGCCGGCCAGCGCGACGAATGAGGCGAATCCGCTTAGTTGCGGGTTGCCATTTTCTCCTGCTGCGAACAGCGCGATTGCTACGCCGAACACGAGCATTCCGAGTCCAGCCTTCATGATGTTTGCCCCGCGCCGCTTGTGCGGATCCCCCTGAGTAGTCATGCCCGCGAGTGTACCGCACCCGCGCACAACAAAATAGTGGAGGTATCCCGTGGCTGAACGCCGTGTCAAGGTTGTTTTTGCGGCCGAGGTCCAGAACTTCAAGGCCGGGATGGCCGAGGCTGCTGCCGCCACGGAGAAGGCCAAGAAGGCTTCTGAGGATGCAGGCAAGGCGCAGGAGGTAGCCGGGCAGCAGTCGGCCGAAGCTTCGAACCGGGCCACGGAATCCGCCGCAAAGCAGGCTGACGCGGTCCAGAATGTCGGCACCGTATCCATGGCAGCCGGTGCGTTGACTCTCGCGGGTGTCGGACTGGCTGTGAAGTCCTACGCTGACTTCGATAAGCAGATGTCCAGCGTTGACGCCGCGACCCATGAGACAACCGGCAACATGGCACTCCTTCGCCAGGCTGCCATCGACGCTGGTGCGGATACGGCGTTCTCCGCAGGCGATGCTGCACGTGGCATTGAAGAGATGGCTAAGGCTGGCGTATCTACAGCAGACATTCTTGGCGGCGGCCTCTCTGGCGCGTTGGCGCTGGCTGCCGCTGGCTCATTGGATGTTGGAACCGCTGCCGAGTTGGCGTCCTCTGCCCTCACGCAGTTCAAGCTCAAGGGTTCGGATCTGCCGCACGTTGCTGACTTGTTGGCGGCCGGCGCTGGTAAGGCGCAGGGTTCAGTTGAGGATCTCGGCGCCGCGCTAAACCAGTCCGGACTTATTGCGGCGCAGACCGGGCTCACCCTCGAAGAAACCACTGGCGGGCTCGCTGCGTTCGCGTCGGCTGGCTTGACCGGGTCTGACGCTGGAACGTCATTCAAGACGATGCTCGGCGCCCTGACTCCCAACTCGGCAGCAGCGGCCACGGCAATGTCTGAGTTGGGTATTTCCGCTTACGACTCGCAGGGTAAATTCATTGGCCTCTCCGAGTTCGCCGGGAACCTCAAGGACTCGCTGTCGGGCCTGACTGACGAGCAGCGCAACTCGACTCTTGAAACCATCTTCGGATCTGATGCCGTCCGGGCTGCCTCTGTGCTGTATGAGCAGGGCTCGGCTGGTGTGCAGAAGTGGGAAGACGCGGTAAATGATGCCGGGTTTGCCGCTGACACTGCCGCCCGGATGCAAAACAACCTTGCGGGCGACCTTGAGAAGCTGGGTGGCTCGTTTGATACGGTCCTAATCCAGTCCGGTTCTGGCGCGAATGATGTTCTTCGCGGGCTCGTGCAGAACCTCAATAACCTTGTGAATGCGGTTGGCGAGGTGCCAGCGCCTGTCTTGGCTGCGGCCACGGGTGTTGTTGCCCTGGTTGGTGGCGCCGCACTCATCGGCGGTGCGCTAATTACAGTCATCCCGAAGATCAAGGCCACCAAGGATGCGCTGAACGACCTCGTGCCCGCGGGCGGCAAAGCTAGCGTCGCCCTCGGGAAAGTTGGCAAGGCGGCTGAGGGCCTGGGGATCCTCGCTACCGGCACGCTGATCTTGGCAAAGCTTGCCGAAGCGGACTACATGTCCAAGATCGATACGGGCATGGGTCGCGTGGCTGATTCCCTCGCTGAGGTTTCGACCAATGGTCCTGGTGCCGCGTCGGCGCTAGATGGGCTATTCAAGGACCGTGATGGTGGCGACCTAATCAACACCGTGACTGACCTTGAGTCCGCCATGAAGCGCACATTCAATCGCGACGGCGGCCAACAGTTCAACGACTGGGGCGAGGCGGTCATAAATGGCATGACAGGCGTTAAGGGATCCTCCCAGATCCTTGGCGAGCAGTTCGAGCGTCTAGATAAGGGCCTCGCCGGCCTTGTGTCCGGTGGCAAGGCGGGGGATGCTGCCAAGTCCTTTGAGCAGATCAAGAAGGCTGCCGAGGAGCAGAAGATACCGATCGAGGAACTGGTAAAGAAGTTCCCGCAGTACGCTGACGCACTCAAGGCGGCCGAGGCGGCGACCAAGACGGCTGCTGCTGAGGGTAAGAACCTTGATGGGTCACTCAAGGACGCCGGAAAGGCTGCCGAGGCTGCGGCTAAGCAGTCCGAGGAAGTCCAGAAGGCGCTTGAGGACGTAGGTATCTCCGCTGGCGGCGCCATCGTGAACGTAGATAAATTCACGCAGGCGCTCCTCAATGCCGGGCTACTCACTATTTCATCCCGTGATGCAACCGCGAAGTTTGAGGAAGGACTCGACGGGCTCAAGGGAAAGATCGATGAGGTCATGGCTACGGAGCAGGCCCACGGCGGTGTGCTCAATGAGAACCGTACCGACTTCGACTTGCTTTCAGAGGCCGGACGCGCTGCGAACGACGTTCTTGCGGACATGACCCAGCGTGGTCTAGGCGCAGCAGATGCGATGGCTAAAAATGGCGAGTCGCAGGAAGCTGTTCAGGGTCAGCTGAGTAAGACCTATGACGCGATGGTGACAACAGCTAGGGGCTTTGGGCTTGGCAAGGAAGAAGCGGAAGCACTAACCCGCTCAATCCTCCACGTTCCACCGGGCGTCGATATCAACACATGGATGTCCGAAGAGGCCAAGCGGATGGCAGAGAACACCAAGGCCGCTATCGACAACATCCCCAAGGATGTCCAGATCAAGGTCACGAACACCATCGAGACGATCAATAGGCAGATCAACACCTCTGAGTATCGGGAAGACCCGTCAATGGTGGGCTTCGACCCGGCTACGTTCTCGCGGAAAGCGACGGGCGGGCGACTTCCCGGCTTCGCGGGCGGCGGCCAGTTGCCAACGTCGGGGCCTGGTGCGGATCGAACTGACGGATTCCTCGGCATCTCCACCGCTGGCGTCCCGATGGCGCGTGTGGACGCGGGCGAGTGGATCGTCAAGCGCTCATCCAGTGACCGCTACAACCGGGAGCTCGCGGCGATCAATGCGGGGACGTTCCCTAAGCTGCCTGGTTTCGCGAATGGTGGGCGGGAGTACTCGGCGCAGCAACTCGGGTACGCGCCATACCGTTCGGACGCGCCACCGCAGCGGTCAGGAATGCACATCGACAAGGTCGAAATCAACGAGCAGTCCGACCCGCGGGCGACATTCGCGGAGTTCGCCCGTAGAACAAGTGCGCTCGCAACCTAACAGAAGGAGGCTGGGATGCCTTATCCGAGTCCGATAACGTATCCCAGCCCATCCCTCTTCCCCGGCTTCGCATCCGGGGGCGTAGGGCGGCTGGTTGCGCTGAATTCAGACTTCATCCTCGGGCTGACGGATGCTTTCGGTGTCCGCTGGTCGCTAGTCACTTTCGACGGGTGGGACGGTTCACCATCGCCCACGTTGGAATCCACGCAGCGTGCGCGGGGCCATGGCGCGACAGAGTCGGAATCGTTCCTGACGAAGCGCGTAATGACCATGGGCGGCCTGATCCACGGCGCGGACACGGCAGCGATTGAAGCGGCGTTCGACCGCCTGAATGCGGCCGTTGCGCTGGAGCCCTTCGAGATTCTGGTCCTTGAGTCCGGGCGGATACGCAACACGACGGTTCGCCGGCAGGGTGAGGTTATCCCGACGTGGCATTCGGACAAGCTGGCCGAGTATTCAATCCTCGTATCCGCCAAGGATCCGCGTAAGTACGGTGACCTGGTCACGGCCACGACGCGCCTCCCATTCAGTGAGGGTGGGCTGACGTTCCCGGTCACGTTCCCGATCACTTTCACGGGCGTGTCCGGTACGGGCGTGGTGACTATCAACAACCCCGGCAACACTGAGGCCCCGGTGTGGTTGCGGATTGATGGTCCTATCCCGGCTGGTGGGTGGACGGTGACGCATGTGGGCAAGAAGCAGTCCCTCACGTTCGCGACGGCACTGGCTTTGGGTGTGGGCGAGTTTGTGACGGTGGACATGGACCGCCGTGAGGTGTTGGCGCAGGGTCAGGCGCCACGCTCCGGCTACGTGACTTCCCGCGGTTGGTTCTCCCTAGATCCCGGCGACAACGACATTGCTTTCTCGGCTCAGAACTACTCTTCCACGGCGTCCCTGACGATCTCGACAAAACCAGCTTGGAGCTAGCGACATGACGATTACTTACCTACAGCCCGATGGGGTTGCGATCACCGCGCAGCAGTTCCGGCAGGGGCAAGCGGCCACGCATGGTGGCGGTTCCGGCCGGCAGTTGGGCGGCCGTTCAGGCTTCCGCGTTGGCACGTCCAGCACTGTACTGACCGCGAGCTCTACGACATGGACACTGGGCGCGTGTTCGGCAATGATCGACCCCGGCGCATCGACCCATCAGGGCATGTATGGGTGGTCAACGGACGCGAACGTGACCGGATCAGTCACGGCGGCTGATGCGACGAACCCGCGCAAGGACATCGTCTATATCCTGGTCAACGACTCGTCCGCTGGTGACGGTTCGGGTGCGCTCACGGCGAATGTCCTGTACCTTGC
>Ga0065714_10002812_pt1 | contig 13037 bp, 9 predicted proteins | sample MisRhiReplicate2_FD_59101 | JGI IMG/M metagenome (GOLD analysis project Ga0065714, IMG submission 59101) | Miscanthus rhizosphere microbial communities from Kellogg Biological Station, MSU, sample Rhizosphere Soil Replicate 2: eDNA_1 v2... | ecosystem: Host-associated > Plants > Roots >... | reverse complement strand
TGATTACCGATCAAAACAAAAAATAACGCTCAACGTTCTACATAAGAAATTGTTAAATAAAAAGCTTTTAGTTAGATTTGATAAAGTTTTAACAAGAGACGGTAATAATGCTGTCTCTTTTTTGTTTTTTTGCTAAAATGGTATCATATTGGCTATATAGAATTGGAAATGGATTTTAAATCATTTAAAGAGATGTTAAAGAGAATATTTTTTGTAATTTTTACTGCGGCAGTACTTGCTTGTCATGCTGCACCTAAAACTCAGCCAATGGTTGAGGGGGTTACCAATGTGAAACCTGACGAGCAGCAACAACTGGTTATAAAAGAGGTTGTAAATTTGATTGAGAGTTATAATTATAAAAAAATCCAGATCAACGATTCTATTTCTTCTATCATTTTGGACAAATATATCAAGTCTCTTGATCCCGGAAAAAATTACTTTCTGTCTTCCGATATCAAGGAATTTGAAAAGTACAGATATACCCTGGATGATGATTTCAAAAACGGCGATCTAAGCGGTCCATTTTTCATCTATAACGTTTACGCTAAAAGACTAAACGAATATTTTACTTATTCTCTGGCTCAGATTAAAACAAAATTTGATTTCAATCAATCCGATACCTATTTATATGATAGAGAAAAGCAGCCTTGGGCAACTTCTTCAGCGGCATTAAATGATACCTGGAAAAAACGTGTTAAGTACGAATTGATTAACTTAAATTTAGCTGGCACAGCTGAAGCAAAGAATGTAGAGACATTAACTAAACGTTATCAAAACCTACAATCGCAAACTTCAAAAACCAATAATCAAGATGTTTTCCAGATTTTGATGGATGCTTTTACAGAATCGATTGATCCGCATACTAATTATTTTAACCCAACCAATGCCGCCGCATTTAATGAAGATATGTCTCGCTCTTTCGAAGGCATTGGCGCCCGTTTACAATTGGAAAACGAGGTAGTTAAAATTTCCGAAATTATTGCGGGCGGGCCTGCTTTTAAAGGCAAACAATTGAGCGCTGGCGACCGTATTATTGCCGTTGCACAAGGAGATGGAGAATTTGTTGATGTGGTAGGCTGGAGACTGGATAATACTGTGTCCAAAATAAAAGGCCCAAAAGGGACTAAGGTGCGTTTAAAAGTGATTCCGGTTGGAAAAGAAATGTCATCTAAGCCAGTAATCATCGAATTGGTTCGCGATAAAATTGTTTTGGAAGAAACATCTGCCAAAAAGAAAGTTAAAACCATCAACAGTAATGGTAAAGATTATAAAATTGGGATTATTACTTTACCAGCCTTTTATGCCGATTTTAAAGCGGCTAATGCGGGTGATAAAAATTACAAAAGTACCACCCGCGATGTTAGAAAATTAATCGACTCGCTAAAAACTTACGATAAGGTAAATGCAATTGTGATGGATTTACGTGGAAACGGTGGAGGTTCATTGGTGGAGGCCATATCATTAACCGGTTTATTTATCGATAAAGGCCCTGTTGTACAGGTAAAAGATTTGCGTGGTAAAATTGAAGTAGATGAAGATGAAAACAGTGGTGTAGCCTGGGACGGCCCATTTGGTGTAATGGTAGACCGTTTAAGCGCATCAGCATCTGAAATTTTTGCAGGAGCTATACAAGATTACGGGCGTGGAATTATTATGGGTAGCCAAACCTATGGTAAAGGTACTGTCCAATCTTCCATAGATCTGAATAAACTGGTAAACCCAAGTATGCTACAGCGGGTAGCGGGATTGATTTCTAAAGATAAAACTGTTGGAACATCTCCTAGCAGTGCCAATCCTGCTGACATTAATTTAGGTCAGATCAATTTAACCATGGCTAAATTTTATCGCGTGGCAGGTAGCAGTACACAGCACAAAGGGGTAACACCTGATATTGTTTTCCCTTCTATTTACCCAATGGATAAAATTGGAGAAGATACGGAGCCATCTGCTTTGCCATGGGATGTTATTCCAAGCTCTAACTTTAAAGCAGTTGCCAATTTGACTCCTGTTAAGGCGCAACTTATTAAAAATAGTGAGCAGCGTATTGCAAACTCGTTGGATTTCAAATACCTAAAACAAGATATTGCAGACCTTAAAAAACGTGATAACGAAGTTTCTGTAACATTAAATGAAGCAAAACTTAAAGCTGAGCGTGATGCGCAAGAAGCTAAAACACTTGCCAGACAGAATGAATTAAGGGCATTAAGAGGATTGCCAGCCATTAAAAAAGGAGATAAAATTACCAAACAGGATGCTTTTGATTTCATTGAAGATGAATCGTTAAAAGTAATGGGTGATTTTATGCAACAATCGGGCAACTATGTGATGAATCTTGGTGTAACGTCGCCTAAACTTTAATAAAAGAAATCTATTAATAGCGAGCTATCTTATTTAGGTAGCTCGCTATTTTTTTAATCATTTTTCAATTAAATGATTGTCTAAATGCTGAAGGTGTAAGGTTTGTTTTGGATTTGAACAACTTAGTAAAGGATTGTAAATGTTCGAAGCCAAGCGCATAAGCAATTTCACTAACAGAAAGATTTGTTGTAGAAAGCTTTTCTTTTGCTAAATCAATCATTTTCTGATGTAAATATTGTTGAGTATTTTGTCCGATAAGTGTTTTCAATAATCCTGATAGATATCCTGGCGAAACGTTAACCTTTTCGGCGATGTAAGTTACTGTTGGTAAGCCTCTGTTGCTAAGATTATCTTGTTCAAAATAGTCTTTAACAATATACTCTAATCGATCAAGTAGCTGATGATTGACTGCTTTACGTGTTATAAATTGACGGCCATAAAAACGTTGTGCATAGTTAAGAATTAGTTCTATTTGCGCTATCAAAACATTTTGAGTAAAATGATCAATATTGTTATTGGTTTCATTTTTCACCAGTTTGGCGATCGAATTAAGCACTTTTTCTTCAGTTTCAGAAACATGTAAAGCCTCAAATATCGAGTAACTAAAGAAGTCATAATCCTTAATTGTTTTGGATAAATGTGTCTGCCAAAGTAAGTCTGAGTGGAAAAGTATCATCCAGCCAGTTGGCCGGTGGATTTTATCCTGAACAATCTCAACAGTGAAAACCTGTCCTGGAGCCATAAAAAACAACACGCCATCGTCAAAATCACTCATTTGTTGCCCATATTTAATTTTCGCATCAGGAACACGCTTGAGTGCGATGGAGTAAAAATCAAAAATTATTGTTTTTGACCGGCCATTGACTGGCATATTAACCTCCTCCATATTAACGACACTAACTAAGGGATGACCTGGTTTAGGTAATCCTGCAAGTTTATGATATTCTGATATTGTTTTAAAACGATAGCGGTTCGAGGGTTCCATGATACAATTTACTTAAAATAAATGCCTTGCTCCAAATCTTGGGTCAAACTGGAACATTCAGGTGCCCAATTTAAACGTTCCCTGGTTAAACGCCCGGAAGCCGGTCCATCAATACTTACGAAATGCTCAAACCAACCAAAGTGTGCGGCTGCTTCATTTTTAGATATAGAAACGACAGGTAAACCAAGTTGTCCACCAATCGCCTCTGCAATTGTTTTAAACGTGATTGATTCTTCAGCTACACCATGAAAACGTGCTCCTGGCTTAGCCTGTTCCAATGCCAACCTGTAAAGTTTTGCGGCATCTTGCCGATGGACACCCGTCCATCGGTTTTCTCCAGCACCAATGTAAGCCGATGAACCCGTTTTGCGGGCGATATCGATCAACATGGGTACAAAGCCATGACGGTCACCTTCCCCGTGTACAGATGGCGATAAACGAACTACCGATACGCGAATATTTTGAGAAGCAAGTGAGTCGACTGCCTTTTCCGAAGCAAGCCTGGGGTTCGCACCATTATAATTGGGCAGCATATCTTCTGTAGCTAACATGCCCGGATTAACTATAAGAGTTCCAGAAGTTACAATAAAAGGTTTATTGGTTCCCGCAATCGAGTTTCCAATGGTTTCTATTGCAACTCTATCGATCTCACAAACTGCCGCAAATCGTGAAAAATCATGTATAAAGCCCGTATGGATAATGCCGTCAGCTAATCTTGCGCCCTCCTGCAGACACTGTAAGCCTTCTAAATCACCCTTATGTACTTCAGCTCCAGCAATTACAAGTGCTTTTTCAGCCTTCTCATTCCGTGCCAAACCTAAAACGTTGTGGCCTGCATTAATTAATTCTCTTACTACCGCAGAGCCGACATATCCGGTTGCGCCTGTTACAAAAACTTTCATTGTAATTGATTTTAAGTTTTAAATAGTGTACAACAATTACACATAGATTTGATATGAATCGCATCTAATTGTCACTCAAAATTCAATTAATTTTATGGAAATAATTTAGGCTGATCAATCCTTCATTTAGCCAAAACGAATACTTCATGTAAAAAAAAGGCTGTTGCGGTTAGCAGCAGTCTTTTTTTACACTACTTCTAGTTCTTCTTTGTAGGATTTTGACTCAACTGCATGGCCATCATTTCTTTAATGGTTTTATTCATTCCTTCAGTACTACCATCTAAGAAAATGATATTGCCTTCACCGTATTCTGCAAATTGTTTAATGGCTTCTGTCCACATGGTGAAAAGAATTACCGATGTATCAAGGTTAGCCTGTTGCATTTCATGGGCAGCATTGGTCATACCTTTTGCAACTTCTTCCCTGAACAAAGCAATACCCTGTCCACGTAATTGAGCAGCTTCACGCTCTGCTGTAGCGGCAATTTTAATTGCATTACCATCGGCTTCTGCAGCTTTGGTTTTAGTAATCAATAAGGCTTGTCCTTCGTTTTCAGCTGCTGCCTTTAAGTTGTTTGAGGCGACTACACGACTCATTGAACGCATAATTTCTTCATCGAAAGTTATATCATTTAATTGAAGATCCTGAAGATGATAACCCCATCCGTCTAAAACCTGATCAATCTGTTCCTTAACATGAAGCACAATTTCGTTTCGCTGGGCCAATACATTTGCCTGCTTTTGCGTAGCCACATATGCACGAATAGAGCCTTCGATAGTTCTGATTAAAGCCTGCATTAAGTTAGTGGCATCAACAAATTTAAATGCTACATTTTTAATCGTTTCTTCATCCTGATTAATTACAGAATACAAAAGCATGGCTTTGAAGTAAACATTGGCCTGATCTTGTGTTACTGCTTGAAAAGAAAGTTCTACAGAGCGGTTCTGGATTGATATTCGCGAGTAAATCTGCTCTATTAAAGGGATTTTGAAATTTAAACCTGGTCTTAAGAGCCTTTGGTACTTACCAAAAACGGTAACTACCGCAATGGTGCCCTGTTTAACGGTAACAAACGAACTTAGCAGTATAATAACTCCTATTACTACTAAAATGTAAACGGTGTATTGCATAATTAGATTTTTTTATGAAGTTATAAAAAATTCATGCAAACTACATCAGGCATTTTGTAGCTTTAAGTTTTCTAACTAACTTATACGTAATGAAAATTAAATTATTTCTTCCGGCGGCAGGTGTTTTGCTGTTTGCGGCATGCCAGAATAAGAGCCATCAAGAAGCGGACTCCGTAAATACACGTACCGAATTTTTCGATAAGGGCGGCATGGATACTACCGTAAAACCTGGTGATAACTTTTTCCTATATGCCAACGGGAAATGGATGAAAAACACCGAAATTCCTAAAACTGAAACAGGCTGGGGTTCTTTTTATACTTTATATAATGATAACCTAAAAAATCTGAACAGCATTCTTGAAAATGCCTCAAAAGCTAATGCGGCTAAAGGAAGTACAGAACAGAAAGTGGGTGATTTTTATACTAGTGGAATGGATACCCTTACTATCGAAAAGCTGGGTATCGAACCTATAAAACCACTCTTAAGTAAAATAGACGGGATTAAAAACGAGAAGGATTTGATCAATTTTGTTGCTGAAGGCTACAAGAATGGTGAAGGAGATTTATTGGGCTTTGGCGTAGAACCAGATGATAAATTAAGCACTAAAAATGCTTTATCATTTTCTCAGGCCGGTCTTACCCTGCCAGATCGCAGTTACTATTTAGAACAGGACGATAAAGCAAAAAAAATCAGAGTGGAGTATATCAAATACATCACAAAGATTTTTAACCTTTCAGGCGATTCTGCGAACGCAGCTAAATATGCTACCGATATTTTAAAACTGGAAACAGCAATTGCACAGTCTCATTCAACACCTGTTCAACTTCGTGATCCACAGAAAAATTATAACAAAATGACGGTGGCTGATTTTCAAAAATACACCCCAAACATTGAATGGAAATCTGTACTGAACAAACTGGGCGCAAGCACAGATACGGTTATTGTAAGGCAGCCAAAATATTATCAAACCTTATCAGCCCTGTTAAAAAGCCAGCCTATCGAAATCTGGAAAGAAAAGTTAAAATTTGATGCATTGAACAGTTCGGCCAATGCTTTCACCAAAAAATTCAGAGATGCTAAATTCGACTTTTTCTCCAAAACACTTTATGGTCAACAGGCACCAACAGAAAGATGGAAAGCTATTGTAAATGCTACAGATGGTCATTTAGGAGAGCTTTTGGGTCAATTATATGCTGAAAAGTATTTCAAACCAGAAGCGAAAGAGCGTATGTTAACCCTAGTAAATAATTTGCAGAAGGTATATGCTGAAAGAATTCAGAAGGTAGATTGGATGACACCTGATACAAAAAAGAAAGCTTTAGAAAAACTTAATGCATTTATCAAAAAAATCGGTTATCCTGATAAATGGAAAAAATATGATGATGTAGAGGTCTCTAAAAATACTTACTACGCCAATCTTCAGTCTGCCAATAAACATGCCTATAAAGAAATGATGGATAAACTGGGCAAAAATGTCGATAAAACAGAGTGGGGAATGACTCCACCAACCGTTAATGCCTATTACAATCCTTCTTTCAACGAAATTGTTTTCCCAGCTGGGATTTTGCAGTTTCCGTTTTTTGATTTTAGTGCTGATGATGCCATTAATTATGGTGCAATCGGTGCTGTAATTGGTCATGAAATGACACATGGTTTTGACGACCAAGGCCGCCAGTATGATGCAATAGGAAATTTAAAAGAATGGTGGACAAAAGCAGATGCTGATAAATTTAAAGCCAAGACTGGTAAAATAGAAACGTTTTACAATAACTTCTCGCTATTGGATAATCAGCATGTAAACGGTTCATTAACCTTGGGCGAAAACCTTGCCGATATCGGCGGATTAAACATTGCATACGATGCGTTTAAGTTAACCGAACAAGGAAAAGGGGATAAAAAGATTGATGGTTTTAAACCCGATCAACGTTTCTTCTTAAGCTTTGCCCAGGTGTGGAGAATCAAAACCCGTGACGAAAGCATGCGTGTACGATTAAAAACAGATCCACACAGCCCGGAAATGTTCCGTGTGAATGGCCCTGTGTATAATATGGAAGCATTTTATAAAGCATTTAACATTCCTGCAACTGCGAAAATGTATATAGCACCTGCAAACAGGTTAGGTGTTTGGTAGATTAAGCGCTTAAATTTTTGTAAAAAAGTCCATTTCGATAGCCAAAATGGACTTTTTTTTTGCTTTAAAACAAATAGTGGAAAAATTTGTCTTTATCTTATTAAATAATCACCACATGAACGTAAAACGCACTTTTGGCACCATATTAACTGTACTTGGTATAATTGGATTGATATATGCTGGGTATGGCTTTGTAAACCACAATCAAAATACAAGAGGATTGATGGTATATGGAATTATCGGACTGATATTCTTTGTATCGGGTATTGGCTTGGTAAAGAATACGAAGGATGAGAGTTAATTAACTCTTCCTTCTAAACTTCCCCGATAAAATAAAAAAGTAAACCTGCTGCGCCAATGGCTAAGACAAGATAATTTCTATCTTTAAGTTTGTGGTGTTTGTAATTTCTAAAAGGACAGCAATCATTTTTGTTTCTTTTTGTGTTTAATGATCTGGTATTGGCTAAAAGCCACCAGGCAGCCTGCTAAAATGATAATCCCGGCAGACAATAGATTCTTTGGGTTTTGCTGAATATAATAAGCAGCGGCCAGAACTAAAAGTGCTGCTGCTATACCTATAATGTAATGAAGTATTAATCCCGTTTTCATAAAGCAAATATTCTGAATTAAATTGAGATTGATGTCGCAGAAGATTAATCTTTTAAACTGATTCTGTTATCAGCGAATTTCAACTGGTGACTAATGAAATCAATATCTGTCAGCTCTTTAATCCGTTTAAAGGCACCATGGTTATCATCCAGGGTTAAACGGTTAATCTTATCTTGTTTAACTGATACAATATCGGCATATAGAAAATCGCCCTTTGCATTTATTTTTAGCTGAAGCAAGGGGGCAATACCGTTATTGCCTTTTAAGCTGAACATTCCATAGGTACAAAAATTACCCAAACTGTAAGCGATGAATTTATTTTTATAAACTTCAACTGCTCTGGTTACATGCGGACCATGCCCTAGTACCACATCGGCACCAGCGTCAATAACCGAATGTGCAAAGGCATAAACATTGCCCCTGTTCTCTTTATAAAAAATCTCGTTCTTTCGTGGAACATGTTCAAATCTTGCCCCCTCACCACCGCCATGAAAAGAGACAATCACAATATCAGCCATTAATTTTAAACGGGCCACCAAAGCTTTCGCACTATCAATCTTATTAATCGATACCGTATTCTCATTCGGGGCAAAAGCACAGAACGCATACTTTACACTATCTTTCTCAAAAACCTCAAATGGTTTATTTATCTGTCCGGCATAATGGATCTTCAGCGAATCTAAAACCTTTGCAGTATTTTTCCTTCCCTTTGTGTCAAAATCACCAACATGATTATTGGCAATGCTCAAAACATTAAATCCTGCATCCCTGTATATCCCTGCGTAGCGCTCCGGCATTCTAAAAGCGTAACAGTTGTTCGGATTAATGCCATTACATTTGTTCGAATTGCCCGAGTTAAGAAAACAGCCTTCCAGGTTTCCAAATACAATATCGCCTTTTAATAAACTATCAACCGCCTGGAAGCTATTAATGGCATCATCCGGTGGAAGATTGGTTTTGGACGGGAAAGCAGAGCCAAGCATAATATCACCAACAGCGGTTATCGATATCGTATCCTTTATTTTCCTAATTACTGTATCTTGCCTGGCTACAGGTATTGTGATCTGGGCATTATTGCTGGTACAACTGATCAGAATAATCACAGCAAAAGGTAAGATAAGGATGGCATTGATGAACTTCATTAGTTGCTTTATATTTTTTTATTACGAATAATCGTTATACTTTTCTAACAGCGACAAAGATCCTGAAATAAATTCAGGATGACGAATTTGAGAAGGATGAAGAATTTTATAAAACAAAAAATCCTCCGAATTTCTTGGGAGGATTTTATATTTTTTTTATTAACTGTTAACTGAAAATCTTCAACTGTTAATTGAACTATTCAACTGTAAATTCTTTCTTAAATGATTCTAAAACTCGGCCGCCTTTGTAAAAATAGCGGCTGTAATAAGGTTCGTTCAGGTTGCTGATGACCACACCACGAGAACTTGATGCATGTGCAAATCTATTATCGCCTAGGTAAATACCAACATGTGAAATACTTCTGCTTTTAATTTTGAAGAAAACCAGATCTCCTTCTTTTAAATCTTCTTTTGATAACGGATCTACCATGCTGAAAATATCGCGCGAATTTCTTCTGATGGTTGTGTTGAAAACTTTGTCGTAAATTGCTTTAGTAAAAGCCGAGCAATCAATGCCTCTTTTGCTGTTTCCACCATAACTGTATGGTGTTCCAATCCATTCGTATATAAACTTGTACAGTTTTAAATTCGAGGTCGCATCTACCGCAACACCCATTACCTGCGAAAAATATTGTGATGCAAGGTTATCGGGGTCATTTAATTCTTTACCAGATTCTTTTGTTTTTGTTTGCGCAAATGCGTTTGAGAGCGTGCAGATAGCGATTAGGGTAGAAAACAAAATTTTTTTAATCATGTTATACAGTTATGTTTGGGTATTCACTTACACATTAACGTACACCACATGGGCTTATTGTTGGTTGTCAAAAGTATTGATTATACAAATGTTATCCAAATGTAATGTTATAAAAAATGAAAGTTATTAACATTTTTGTTTTTTGTCCACCCATATTCATTAAAATTTCTGCAGATAAACGTGTTTTTATCAAAAGCGGTTTCTTTTTAATTTTCCGTTAATCATTAAAATGCTTTATTTTTAAATTATGGAAATAAGCACTAATACAGAATTAAATTTTAGAATAAATTGATTCCATATTATGATAAAGGGCATTGATTTAATTATAAAAAATCGCAGTTAAATCAATAATGATAATCAAGATTTATATTTAATTGTAAAACAACTGTTAAATCTGATTACAACCCTAATACTATGATGTTTTTACACTAAAAAGTGCCAAAAATTACAATAAAAAAATTAGATTTGCTGTCGCAAAAAACAAATATCCTAAAATGAGTGCAGTAGAAATAAATAAAGATACCTGGTTAAAGTGGTTTGAGTCGATGTTGCTGATGCGCAAATTCGAAGAAAAAACCGGCCAGTTATACGGACAACAAAAAATACGTGGCTTTTGTCATTTATACATTGGACAAGAAGCTGTAGTTGCAGGTGCAATATCTGCGATGCAAAAAGGCGATTCAATGATTACCACTTACCGTGATCACGCCCATGCCTTAGCTTTAGGAGTTAGTGCTGATAGTATTATGGCAGAAATGTACGGTAAGGCTACAGGTTGCTCTAAAGGTAAAGGTGGTTCAATGCACATGTTCAGTAAAGAGCATAACTTCTACGGTGGTCATGCAATTGTTGGCGGTCAGATTCCGTTAGGTGCCGGCGTTGCTTTTGCAGAAAAATACAAAGGAACTGATAACGTAAACATTTGTTATATGGGCGATGGTGCTGTGCGCCAGGGAGCATTAAACGAAACTTTTAACATGGCCATGCTTTGGAAATTGCCTGTTATTTTTGTTTGCGAAAACAATGGCTACGCCATGGGTACTTCAGTACAACGTACTACTAACATGACCGATATTTATAAAATAGGTTTGGGTTTCGATATGCCATGTGCACCAGTTGACGGTATGGATCCGGTTGCTGTACACAATGCTATGGATGAAGCCATTCAACGTGCACGTAAAGGTGAAGGACCTACTTTCTTAGAAATGAGAACTTACCGTTATCGTGGTCACTCGATGTCAGATCCGGCAAAATACCGTACCAAAGAAGAATTAGAAGATTATAAAGCAAAAGATCCGGTTGAGCTTGCAAGAGAAACAATCCTTAAAGAAAAGTATGCAGATCAGGCTTGGATTGAAGAGGTAGAAGCTAAAGTAAAGGGAATTGTAGATCAGGCAGTAAAATTTGCTGAAGAATCTCCTTGGCCTGATGCATCTGAATTATACAAAGATGTATATATGCAACAGGACTACCCTTACGTAATGGACTAAATATTAATAAGATTTCAATTAATTAGATATAATGGCTGATGTAATTAAAATGCCCAAAATGAGCGACACCATGACCGAAGGGGTTTTGGCGAAGTGGCATAAAAAAGTGGGCGATAAAGTGAAAAGCGGCGATGTTTTGGCAGAAGTAGAAACTGACAAAGCAACAATGGATATGGAATCTTATTGGGATGGTATCCTTTTATACGTAGGTGTAGAAGAAGGAACAGCTGTTCCGGTTGATGCAATCATGGCCGTTATTGGTAAAGAAGGCGAAGATTATAAAGCAGCATTAGAAGCAGAAAAGTCAGGAAGTCAGGAGTCGGCAAGTCCAAAGACTGAGAGTAAAGGTGAAGCTCCTAAAGCTGAGGATAAAAAAGAAGAAGCTGCTCCTGCTCAAGGCGGTGGTTTAAGCGAAGAGGAATTAGCTGCTAAAGGTGTTACGGTTATCCGCATGCCTTTATTGAGCGATACCATGACAGAAGGCGTAATTGCCGAATGGCATAAAAAAGTTGGTGATAAAGTGAAGGATGACGATGTCCTTGCTGATGTAGAAACCGATAAGGCTACTATGGAAGTAATGGGTTATGCAACCGGAACTTTATTACACATCGGAGTAGAAAAAGGTGCTGCGGCAAAAGTAAACGGAATTATCGCTATTGTTGGTCCCGAAGGAACAGATGTAAGTGGAATTTTAGCAGGTGGTTCAGCTCCTAAAAAGTCAGAAAGTCAGGAGTCGGCAAGTCCGAAGACTGAAGAAGCTCCAAAAGCAACTGCTGATTCAAGTTCATCTGCTCCTGTTGCAGAAAGTTCTTCAGATAGCCGCGTTAAAGCATCTCCTTTAGCTAAGAAAATTGCTAAAGATAAAGGGATCGATTTGGCACAGGTTGCAGGCAGTGCTGAAGGTGGCCGTATCATTAAAAAAGATATCGAAAACTTTAAGCCAGCTGCAACGCCAGCAAAAGAAGAATCTGCATCAGTTCCGGCTGCTGAGAAAGCTGCTGCACCGGCACCAGTGATTCCTCAATTTGTGGGTGAAGTTAAATTTACAGAAGCTCCGGTTTCGCAGATGCGTAAAGTAATTGCAAAACGTTTAGCAGAAAGTTTATTTACAGCGCCACATTTCTATTTAACCATTAGCATTGATATGGACAATGCAATGGCTGCACGTACGGCTATTAATGAAGTTGCTCCTGTTAAGGTTTCTTTCAACGATATCGTAATTAAAGCGGTTGCCGTTGCATTGAAAAAACACCCGGCTGTTAATTCATCATGGGGTGGCGATAAAATCAGATTTAACGAACATACCAACATTGGTGTCGCTATGGCTGTTGAAGATGGTTTATTGGTACCAGTAGTGCGTTTCGCTGATGGCAAATCTTTATCACACATCTCTGCAGAAGTAAAAGATTTTGGTGGTAAAGCAAAAGCTAAAAAATTACAACCGGCAGATTGGGAAGGTTCTACTTTCACCGTATCTAACTTAGGTATGTTTGGTATTGATGAGTTTACTTCAATTATCAACTCTCCTGATGGTG
>Ga0065714_10065097_pt1 | contig 13041 bp, 5 predicted proteins | sample MisRhiReplicate2_FD_59101 | JGI IMG/M metagenome (GOLD analysis project Ga0065714, IMG submission 59101) | Miscanthus rhizosphere microbial communities from Kellogg Biological Station, MSU, sample Rhizosphere Soil Replicate 2: eDNA_1 v2... | ecosystem: Host-associated > Plants > Roots >... | reverse complement strand
TTCTTCCACAGCAGTTTCCTCATCGCCGACCGCTACCTGACCGAACAGAACTACCCTGGTGCCTTGGAGTGGTACAAATACATTTTCACCCCGACCGGCTACCGCAACCGTGACGGCCTGCTGGAAATGATCGGCAATGAGGTACGCCACTGGAACGTGGTGCCGCTGCAGCAGGACCATACGTGGAACGCCGCCATTCCGCCGACGGTCGATCCCGACGTGATCGCCATGAACGACCCCATGCATTACAAGATGGCGATCTTTCTCAACAGCGTCAACGCGCTGATCGAGCGCGGTGACAGCTGCTACCGCATGCTGCAACCCGATTTCCTCGGCCAGGCCAAGATGTATTACCTGGAGGCCTCGCAGATGTTGGGGCCACGGCCGGTGATCGACTACACCAACAGCTGGCCCAACCCCACCGTGGCCGAGGAAGCGGCACGGATCGCGGTGGTCGACTTCGACGATCCGGATGCGCCGGCCCCGACCGTGCTGACCACCCTGTTGCGCGCCTACCTGAGCGAACAGAATGGCAGCTTCCTGCCGCCGTACAACGCCGATTTGTTGATCTATTGGGACAAGCTGGAGGTGCGCCTGTTCAACCTGCGCCATGGCCTGAGCCTGGATGGGCAACCGCTGTTGTTGCCGCTGTTTGCCACCCCGGCCAATCCCCGCGACCTGCAACTGCAGCACGGTGCCGGCAACGGCATGGGCGGCAACTCGGTACCGGCCAACCAGACGCTCAGCGAGTACCGCTTTGTCGTGCTGATGGAAAAAGCCCGCGCCGCGGTGGCCAGCGTGATGCAGTTTGGCAATGCACTGCAAGCTGCCCTGGTGCAGCGCGACAACACCTACATGACCTTGCTGGTGCAGACCCAGCAACAGCAAATCGCGGCGCTGACCCAGGACATCCAGGTCGACAACATCGCTTCGCTGAACTCAGCGATTACCGCGTCGAAGGAAGCGCTGAAAGGCGCCCGCGTGCGCCTGCAACACTACAGCGGCCTGTACAACAACTGGATCAGTGCCAGTGAAGAAACCGCGATGAATCTGCGCGTGACGGCGGGGGTTTTGAACGCCGCCGCGATGATTCCCCTGGCGGTGGGTGCGGGCGTGGAAATGGCGCCCAATACCTTTGGTCTGGCCTGTGGCGGTTCAAAATGGGGAGGGGTTGCCCGCGCAGTGGCCTACAGCCTGCAAGGGGCTGCCACCGTGCTGGAGGTCTCGGCCCAGCGCCTAGACATCAGCGAGCAGTACCGGCGTCGGCGCCAGGACTGGCAAATCCAGCGTGACAATGCCGCCAGCGAAGTGGCGCAGCTGGAGGCGCAGATCCAGTCGCAGGAACAGCAACTGGCGATGGCGCACAAGCAGAGTGCACTGTACCTGCAGGAATTGGAGAACCTGCGCGTGCAGTACAACCTGGAAGTCTCGCGGTTTACCGGCTCGGAGCTGTTCAACTGGATGACCGCGCGCCTAGCCTCGCTGTACTACCAGCTGTATGACGGCGCCCTGGCGCTGTGCCTGACCACCAAAGCGGCGTTGGTCCGCGAAGTCGGCACCGAGCAGGCGTTCAATCTGTTTACTACGCCGATGTGGAATGACCTGTATCAGGGCCTGCTCGCCGGCGAGGGTTTGCAGCTGGAACTGCAGAAGATGGACAACACCTACCTGCGGGTGGACAAGCGCGGCCTGGAGATTCTGAAAACCGTGTCGCTCAATGCGCAAATGGCCACCGATTCCAGTGGGGTGAGCTTTGCCCAGTTGCTGGCGGACTGCCTGAATGGGGTGGATACCAGCAGCACGGTGTCGGGCGGGGTCAGCATGCGTATGCTCAATGGCGACAAACTGGTCATCGCCTTTGACATTGCCACCTTGCAGCTCGACGACAGCTACGGCAGCAACGGCAAGGTCGGACGCTTCAAGAACATCAGCGTCACGCTGCCGGCGCTGCTCGGGCCTTACCAGAATGTCGAGGCCACGCTGGCCCTGGGGGCGACCTATGTGGCGCTGTCGCGCGGGCTGGATGATTCGGGCGTGTTCATGGCCGACTTCAATGATCCGAAGTACTTGCCCTTCGAGAATGACCCGACCGATGCCGGCAGCCTGATCCTGACCTTTTTCCAGGCGGGGCCGACGGGCAGCCAGCGCGCCCTGGTGGACAGCCTGGTCGATGTGATCTACCAGCTGCGCTACACGCTCAAGGGTAACTGAAGAAAATGGCGGATCGCTCAGGGGCTGTCGCCCCTGATGGATTCGGTCTTGGTATAGCCTGCTTGAGGACGCTGTATGCACACCCGTGAGAGTTCTGATGTTCAAACATTGCAACCTTCTCTGCCTAAAGGGGGAGGAGCCATGCAAGGCATGGGCGAAGCCTTGGGCAGTGTGGGCATGACGGGCATGGCCAGTCTGACGTTGCCATTGCCCATTTCTCCCGGGCGAGGCGTGGCCCCCTCGCTATCGTTAGGCTACAGCAGCGGTGCTGGCAATGGGGTGTTCGCGGTGGGTTGGGGGCTTTCAGAAATGAACATCCGCCGCCGTACCAGTGCGGGCGTTCCGCTGTATCAGAGTGACGATACGTATTTAGCACCGGATGGCGAGATTCTGGTTCCGGAAAGGGATGCCAACCAGGGGCTGATCACGACTCAACGCTCCAGCTATGCCGGGATGAATCTCGGTCAGACCTATACCGTCACGCGGTATTTTCCCACTATTGAAGGGGCTTTCAGTCTCATTGAGCGCTGGGTGCCAGCGGCCCCCGACAGCGACTTTTGGCTGGTGCGTTCAGCGGGCGGAGAACTGTTTTGTTTCGGCAAGTCCCCTGAGGCGCGGATTGCCGATCCGGCACAGCCCAGTCACGTTGGCGTGTGGTTGCTGGAAGAGTCGGTGACCCCGACCGGCGAGCACATCTGCTATCGCTACAAACAGGAAAATGCCGAGAACTGCGACCTGAATGGCGCAGAGGCCTTTCGTTCGCAAAATGCCAATCGGTATCTGCAGTATGTCGACTATGGCAATGTTTCGGGCTACGCCCCGTTATATGCCTGGGGTCAATACACGCCAGCGCAAGCCCCCGCCTGGTTGTTTACCTTGGTGTTCGATTACGGTGAACGGACCCTGGACCCGCTGGTGGCGCCGTCGATGCTCCCAACGGGGACGTGGCCTTGTCGGGAGGACTCCCTCTCCGATTATGCGTTCGGCTTTGAAGTACGGACCCACCGACTGTGTCATCAGGTCCTGATGTTCAATCATTTCCCGCTGGAGTTGGGACAGGCCGATACCCTGGTCTCTCGTTTACTCCTTGAGTATCAGCAGTCGCCCCACATGTCCGAGTTGCATGGCGCCCAGTTGCTTGCCTATGAAAGCGACGGCAAGGTGCAATCCCAACCGCCGATTGACTGGTCATACAGCGCGTTTTCGACGGCCTTTGATCCGGCCAACTACACCGCCTTGCCTGCCTTCCCGGGCCTCAACGACGGCGAGCAGTATCAGTTGGTGGATCTGTTTGGGGAGGGCCTGCCGGGCGTCTTGTATCAAGTCGGCAACGACTGGCGTTACCGGGCCCCGATACGGGGGGCTGTCGGGACCAACGAGATCAGTTACGCGCCTTGGCAACCCTTGCCAGCCCTACCGTCGTTGCTGCCCGAGGCGGGTCAACGCAAAGCCCTGATCGACCTTACCGGTATGGGCCGCTTGAACTGGTTGATCGCTCAACCGAACCTGGCGGGCTACTTTACGCTGAATCCAGATCAAAGCTGGTCGCATTTCATCCCCTATCCGGCGTTTCCGGTGGAGTTCCTGGAACCCACGGCGCAGTTGGCTGATCTGGTCGGCGCAGGTCTGCCGGATCTGGCCCTTATAGGACCTAAAAGTGTTCGTCTGTACGACAACAACCGCCAGCAGGGCTTTGGCCCAGGTCAAGATGTAGCCCATGACACCCCTGACCGCTTACCGATTCAAGCGGGTGATCAAGCCTCACTGGTGGCCTTCAGTGACGTGCTGGGCTCCGGCCAACAGCATTTGGTGCAGATTCGCTTTAACCAGTTGACCTGCTGGCCCAATCTGGGCCGGGGGGCATTTGGTCAGCCGCTGGTGCTGGCCGAGTTGCCGTTCGACGAGCTGACGTTTAACCCTTCCAGAGTATTTCTGGCGGACCTTGATGGCTCGGGAGCCAGCGATCTGATTTATGCCGAGTCAGATCATTTTCTCATTTTCATGAATCAGTCCGGCAATGCCTTCAACACGACTCCACTCACCTTGCCCATGCCATCGGGCGTTCGATTTGACCAACTGGACCAGATCAACTTTGCCGATGTCTATGGCACGGGTACGGCTTGCCTGATTTTAACCCTCTCGCATATTCAGCCGCGGCACTGGTGTTACAGCTTCGCCTCGACCAAACCCTACTTGGCGCAGACGGTCAATAACAATATGGGGTATGAAACCCGTATTGCCTACCGCAGCTCGGCGCAGGAATGGCTGGACGAAAAGCAAGCGGTCCCGGGTAGCGTGTGTGATCTGCCCTTTGCGTTTCCCGTGGTGTGCGTGCAGAGTTCGTTCGATGAAATCAGCGGCAATCGGCTCACGCAACAGTATCGCTATCGGCGCGGCGTTTATGCAGGATTGGACCGTGAATTTCGTGGCTTTGGTTTTGTCCAGCAGTTGGATACGCAAGAGATGGCGCAGGCCACAGCGGTCGATCTTCCTGAGGCGCCGCCATCGCTAACCAAAGTCTGGTACAACACCGGCCAAGAGGGCAGTGAACTTCGCCCTGGCGAGCAGCCCTATCAGAACCCGCTGATCTTTAACCTTGGTGCACCGCGCTTCACCCGGTTCAATCCGACGACCAATCAAGATGAGCCCTTGAGCGGCTTGGACAGCGCCACGCGCTATCAACTGTTTCGTGCGATGAAAGGCAGTGTCTTGCGAACGGAAATGTACGGGAGGGATTCCAGTCCGTTGGCGGGCGTTCCCTACAACGTACAAACAAGCCGGATGCAGGTGCGTTTGCTGCAAAGTGCCGCCTCTCCCGGTACGTATTGTGTCGCGCTGCCCATGACGCTGGAGCAGTTGAGCGTCGAGTACGAGCGAATTGCCGCAGACCCCATGCTTGAGCAACAAATCACCTTGCAGGCCAACGCGTTTGGCATGCCGGTCTGGAGCGTGGGCGTGAACTATGCTCGCCAGCCTCAGCCAGGCACTAACCCTTATCCGGCCAATGTCTCCAATGACATGTGGTCAAGTAGCTATGACGATGGGCAAGTCCCGCTGCGTTTAACTGAAAGCCGCAACAGTTTTTATAACCTGGTGACACCGGATGTTTGGTCATTGGGCTTGCCGTATCAGCAGCGCCAGAATGTCTTAACGTATTTAACCGGGTACAACTGCTATCCCTTTAGCTCACAGGGTTTGAGTTACGAATCGTTGATCGCCGCGGACAGCCTCGTCGGGCCAACACGGCCGCGTACTTATGCCGGGCAGATGGTGACTTACTATTTCGATGCCGCCGGCACCGGCGTGCTTGCTCCCGGTGTTCCTCCGCCTCCACTGGCATTGGTTCACCACGTGGAAACGGCTGAGCTCGATAGTGAATCGCTCAAGGCGTATGACGGGGTGGCCAACCTAAACCTCGCGCTGGCATTGCCTGCGGCGGGTTACCTGCAGGGTCAAAAAATACTGGCAGGCGCGGCGACGGATCCGAACCCCACGATTTGGGTGATCCCCAGTGGGTTCAGCACCTATGTCGAGGGGGGGAGCTGGTTGCCATTCTATCGCCCTAGATCCATGCAAAGTACCCCCCTGGTAGCGCCTCAAACGTTTACCTACGACCAGCACAGTTGTGTGGTGACGTCGGTCACCGATGGCGTTGGTAATCAGTTTCATGCTTTTTATGATTACCGGTTTCTCAGTCCGTGGCGCACCGTTGATGCCAACGACAACACTCAGGAGGTGTTGTTTGATGCCTTGGGACGGGTGATCGCGACGTCCTACTATGGTTCCGAACTGAACGAACAGGGGCAACCCGTCAACGTGGGCTTTGCGCCCGTCACGGCATTTGATCCCAGCGCAGTCGCATTACGCGGTATTGACGCCGCATTGGCGGCGCCATCAGCGGCGGTTCAGGGGGCCTCAGAGGTCCATCTGTATGATCTCTACAATTGGATGGGGCACTTCTCCAGGTTTGAGGGTTCTAGCGGCATGTCAGCGAAAGCTGTCGCCGAACTGAAGCTTGTCCTAGAGCAGAACCATCTGCTGACCTTTTGCGGCCATGTGCGCTCAGGGGCGTATACCGGGACACCGTTCGATGCGTCAGACCAGGAGGCGGATGGCGCCATGCTGGAGGCCTTGAGGGCGATGGATCGTCATCCCGTGGAAATCGCCACCCTGCTGGCCGATCAATACCCGAACAGTAATCCAGCCGCTCAAGTCAGGATCGCCCTGACATTTTTGGACGGCTTTGGTCGCTCTCTGCAAGCCAAGCAAAAATGTCCGCCTGGGGTGGCTTACGTTGTTCAGGCGGATGGTTCGCTGACGCTTGAGGGGGGCGTTCCAGTAGAGCGTGATACTGGAACGGAGTATCGATGGGCGGTGTCTGGACGTACGGAATACGACAACAAAGGCCAGGCAATCAGGACCTATCAACCGTACTTTGTGGATCGGCCGGTGTATGTCAATGACACGGACGCGCGGTTGTGGGGATATGCCGATACCCACTATTACGACCCGATTGGCCGTGAGACGGCCGTCATTACTGCCCTTGGCTACCTGCGCCGCGCCCGCTTCTACCCCTGGTTTAGCGTGGCCGAAGACGAGAACGACACCTTGAAGGACGTCCTGGACTACCAGCACCTCTCCCGGAGCGCGACGACATGAGTACCCTAGCCCCGCTGTCCGTCGCCCAGGTCTGTGCGGACACGCCCATGGTGGACGTGCGCGACAATCGCGGGCTCTCCGTGCGTACGCTGCAGTACAACCGTCAGGCACCGGCCGACACCGCCCATCAGCTGATCCGTCAGCAGCGCTATGGGGTGTTGGGTGAGCTGATCAGCCGTATCGACCCGCGGCTGTTCGCCGAACAGCAACTCAACGCCAGCGTACTGCCCAACTTTCGGTATCACTGCTCGCTGTCCGGTAAGGTCCTGTTGGAGCAAAGTCAGGATGCCGGCGACCAGGCGGTGCTGTACGACATTGAAAATGCTCCTGTCTGGCAGGAAGACAGTCGCGCCCGGATCAAGCGCTTTGCCTATGACGTCTTGCACCGTCTGACCACCGTGGTCGAGCAGGACGGCCCCAGTGCCCCTGAGCGCATCAGCGAGCGCAATGTCTACGGTGAAAGCGAAGCCAATGCGACATTGGCCAATGGCCGGGGGCAACTGGTGCGCAACTACCACACGGCTGGACTGAACGCCGTCCCCCGTTACAGCTGCACCGGCCAGCCCCTGCTGCTGGGGCGTGGGCTGCTCAGCGATCCCCTGGCCCTCAGTGACTGGCAGGGCGACGAATCGCAATGGGCGAGGGCCTTGGACGCCGAGCAATTTTCCACCGGGCTAAGCTATAACGCGCTGGACGAGGTGGTGAAAACGGTGGATGCCAAAGGCAATCAGCAGCATCAGCGCCGCAATATTGCCGGCCAACTGGCCAGCACCAGCCTGCTCCTGACGGGACAGGCGACCGAACGGCCGATGCTGACCTCGATCCTCTACAGTGCCGCCGGCCAGGTCCTGCGCGAAGTCGCCGGCAATGGCGTCATCAGTGACTATCAGTATGAACCGCAAACCCAGCGCCTGAACCGACTGCTCACCCGCCGCCCGGTGCACAGCGGACGCGAGACCTTGCTCCAGGATCTGAATTACAGCTATGACCCGGTGGGCAATATCCTGTCGATCCTCAATGCCGCCATACCGACGAGTTTTTATAACAACCAGCGCATCGAACCGACCAACGATTACCAGTACGACGCCTTGTATCAGTTGCTCCGGGCCAGCGGCCGGGAAAACGCCAATGCCGGTCAGCAAGGTCAGGGACTGCCCGCGCCGCAAGTGCCCGTCACCGCCGATCCCAATCAGTACAGCAATTACACCCGTTTCTACACCTATGATCGCGGCGGCAACCTGACGCAGATTCGCCACCAGGGCAGTACCAATTACACCCTGGACACCGTGGTCTCACTAAGCTCCAACCATGCGGTGCAGCAGAGCGGGCATCTTCTGCCGAGTGACGTCGACGCCTATTTCGACGCCTGTGGCAACCTCACCCAACTGGCACCCGGCCAGCCGCTGCACTGGGATGGCCGCAACCAGCTGCAACGGGTCACCCAGGTGGCGCGCCCCGGCGGTGAGGACGATGCCGAACACTACCAGTACGACGGCGGCGGCCAGCGTGTGCGCAAGACCTCGCGCAGTCAGACCAGCGGTACCCAGCGCAGCGCCGAGGTGATCTACCTGCCCGGCCTGGAGCTGCGGCGCACCCGCAGTACCAGCGGCGGCAGCAGCACCACGGTGGAAGACTTGCAGGTCATCAGCGCCGGCAGTGCCGGCCGCCAGCAGATGCGGGTCCTGCACTGGGACATCGGCCGGCCCGTGGATATCGCCAATGATCAGCTGCGCGGCAGCCTGGACAATCAGATCGGCTCGAGCGTGCTGGAGTTGGACCAGGACGCCCACCTGCTGACCGTGGAAGAGTATTTCCCCTACGGCGGCACGGCGGTCTGGTCGGGTAACAGTACCAGCGAAACGAAATACAAGTTTGTCCGCTATTCGGGCAAGGAGCTGGATGCGACCGGACTGTATTACTACGGTTATCGTTATTACGCGCCGTGGCTGGGGCGCTGGATCAATCCGGACCCGGCGGGTACTGCCGATGGACTGAACTTGTACCAGTTCGTGAAAAGTAATCCTGTCGGTCTCTTTGACCCCAATGGCCTAGCACCCAAAAAAGTTGAGGATGCTTATTCGAAAATGTTGACACAAGGCACCGATTGGGCAGCCGGTTTCCCGAACCCTGATGACAAAACCTATGCTGGCTTTCAGCATAAAGCGGCGAGTAATCTTGCAGCACTAAGAACATTGGCATTAAACCATAGGGAAGACACCTTTGTACAAGGTATAAGAAATGAGCCAGCGTACGCTGTGCACTTTACCGGTCATAATATTCAACAAATCAAACATGAGAGAGAGGTGGGCGTGGTTTTCAGGTCTCGTCTCGATTTAGAACGCAAAGGTATCGTGTTCGCAACGGAAAATACTGCGGACGAAGATCTTAATCAGTTCGCTACTGATGATTTTGCTTTTTTCTCTTTCGAGCTAGGGGACGAACCCAAAAAAAATGCCAGTAGATTTGGCCAGCATAGATATCGAATCCCACTTGAAACGGCATTGACTACAGATTCCGGCCCGTATGCTCATATGGCAGCGAACGACATATTAAATCCTGAATACAGACCGATCGATTTAATAACCAGTCCAGAAAAAAAACCAAGATGGCTGCGTACTGGTGAAGAAGTATTATTTGATGCTCCAATTAAAAACCAGCTTACGGGCAACTACGTAACCGCCCCTGACCTGCTTTTTCCGGCCGAAAATATTCAGGAAGCTATGGCGCTAAGTATCGTTAAGGATATTAGAGGTGCGGGCATAAATCCGAAGCGGATTTATCAAGCAGAAAACTCAACTCAACGAGATTCTATCGTGAATTCATTCTACCGCCCCCAAGTATTGTTTCCAAATCGATTAGCTCTTAAAAAAGGAAATTATTCTTATGCCAGAACACTTCCCCCTCCACCTTAATAGTGACATTTTTTTGATTGTGCGCTGAGATTCGAAATGGCCTGCACTCAACGACAGGAGTCTTTGGCTGTAAGGCCATTTAGGGGAGCCTACAGAATTCGGAAAAAATTGTACGCTAAGGTTTTCCAACCTGCCGTAGCGGCCTGAAATTCCCGTTCTCCAGCTTGTGACTCTGCCGCCAGACATAGTCGCCCGTCAGATTGATGTGCTCCCAGCCCAGCGGCGATAGGTATTGATACAGGTGGGTATTCACCGGCTTTCCAGCGTCCGTAAGCCCTTGGGTTGCCCGCTCGAGGTAGACCGTGTTCCACAGCACAATAGCGGCGGTCACTAGATTGAGGCCGCTAGCTCGGTAGCGCTGCTGTTCGAAGCTCCGATCCCGGACTTCTCCGAGTCGGTTGAAGAACACCGCCCTGGCGAGGGCATTGCGTGCTTCGCCCTTGTTTAACCCTGCATGCACGCGACGACGCAGTTCGACACTTTGCAGCCAGTCCAGGATAAATAGTGTGCGCTCAATCCGCCCCAACTCCCGCAGTGCCACAGCCAGACCATTCTGGCGCGGATAGCTCCCCAGCTTAAGCAGCATCAACGAAGCAGTGACCGTGCCCTGTTTGATCGACGCGGCCAGCCGCAGAATATCGTCCCAATGAGCCCGGACGTGCTTGATGTTAAGCGTGCCACCGATCATTGGCCGAAGTGTCGGATAGTCCTGGACACTCTGAGGTACATAAAGCTTGGTTTCACCCAGGTCGCGGATGCGCGGGGCAAAGCGAAAGCCCAGCAGGTGCATCAAGGCAAAAACGTGATCAGTAAAGCCCGCCGTGTCGGTGTAGTGCTCCTCGATCCGCAGATCCGACTCGTGATAGAGCAGTCCATCGAGCACATAGGTCGAATCCCGCACACCGACATTCACCACGCGTGTGCTGAACGGCGCGTACTGGTCGGAGATGTGGGTATAAAACAGCCGCCCCGGTTCGTTGCCGTATTTCGGGTTGACGTGCCCTGTGCTCTCGCCTCGACCGCCTGCTCGGAAGCGCTGGCCATCGGAGGATGAGGTGGTACCGTCTCCCCAGTTGGCCGCGAAAGTATGGTTGAACTGGCTATTCACCAGTTCGGCCAGTGCCACTGAATAGGTTTCGTCGCGGATGTGCCAGGCTTGCAACCAGGACAGCTTGGCGTAGGTCATGCCCGGACTCGACTCGGCCATTTTGGTCAGTCCGATGTTGATGGCATCACCAAGAATCGCCGACAGTAGCAGCGTTCTATCCTTGGCCTGGGCACCATCCTTCAGGTGGGTAAAGTGACGGGTGAACCCTGTCCACTCATCTACGTCCATCAGCAGCTCGGTGATTTTGATGCGAGGCAATAGCTGACTGGTTTTGTCGATCAGTGCCTGGGCAGTGTCCGGCACTGCCGCATCCAGCGGCGTGATCTTCAGTCCGGACTCGGTGAGGATGGCGTCAGGGAGTTCGTTGTCCTTAGCGAGTTTGGCGACGGTTGCCAGTTGCTCATCCAGCCGCTGCAAGCGTTCCTCCAGGTACTGGTCGCTATTGGGATTGATCGCCAATGGCAGCGCCTTTGCCTGCTTGAGCGCGGCAAACTTCGTGGGTGGAAGCAGGTAGTCTTCAAAGTCACGGAACTGCCGTGAGCCCTTCACCCAAATGTCACCGGAGCGCAGCGCGTTCTTCAGTTCAGACAAGGCGCAGATCTCGTAAAAACGCCGGTCAATGCCCTCCGGCGTGATCACCAGCGTTTTCCAGCGCGGCTTGATGAAGGCAGTCGGTGCATCCGACGGCACCTTGCGCAGGTTGTCTGCGTTCATCTCGCGCAGTTGCTGGATGGCATCCAATACGCGTTGAGCGGGCGGTGCGGCCCGCAGCTGAAGCACCTCCAAAAAGGCTGGAGTGTAGCGGCGCAGGGTGTTGAAGTTTTCGCTGACTAGGTGCAAATGGTCGAAGGTTTCGAGTCGGGCCAGTAACTCGGCGTCGGTGACGCTCAGGGTGAATTCGTCCCAGGGGATGACCGCCTCGATGGCTGCGAACGGATCGTCACCGGACGCTTTGGCCTCCAGCAAGGCCTGACCTATTTTCGAGTACAGCCGCACCTTGTCGTTGATCGCCTTGCCCTGTTTCTGGAACTGCTGCTGATGCTTGTTCTTGGCGCTGCTGAATAGCTTGACCATAATGCGGTCGTGCAGATCCACTAGGGGGCGTTCTCATTCAGGCCAGCCATATGACAGCAGACACAAGGGACAGCATCGACTGGTAGTTCCTGGCCAGTCGCTCGTACCGTGTTGCTATCCGGCGAAACTGCTTCAGCTTCTGGAAAAAGCGCTCCACCAGGTTGCGAGCCTTGTAGATGTGTCGATCAAGGCTGCGAGGGGTTAGACGGTTCTTTTTCGAGGGGATGATCGCCTCAGCGCCACGACGCTGGATGACCTCAACAAAAGCATCTGAGTCATAACCCTTGTCAGCCAACACGGCCTCGAAGGTGAAACCCTCGACCAACCTTTCAGCCTGGCCATACTCTGAGGCTTGTCCAGGCGTTAACAGCAAGCGTACCGGATTGCCCAGGGCATCGACCGCCGCATGAATCTTGGTGCTCAGTCCCCCTCGGGACTTACCCATGGCCTCAATGTCCTGGGTTGTTTTTTTGCCGCACCGTGCTGATGAACTCGCACAATGCTGCCATCCACCATCAAGTGCTCCAGGTCAGCGTCAGCCGCAAGTGCATCCATCATCTGTACCCAAACGCCTTTACGTGACCAGCGACTGTAACGTACATAGACCCTATGCCAATGACCGTAGGTTTCCGGGAGATCACGCCACGGCGAACCCGTACGAGCAATCCAGAGTACCGCTTCGACGAACTGACGGTTATCGCGGGCAGTGACGCCTCGATCAGGGGCCTTGCCCGGTAACAGATTCTTAATCCGCTCCCATTGATCATCATTAAGAAGCTTATGGCGGCTCATCCGCTGCTCCAAATCGACTGGAGCTTACGGACTTCACCTGCTCAGTTCAAATGAGAACGCCCCCTAGCTCGGTGAATGAAAGCATCCCCTTTATGCACTTGGTGCTGGCCAGCATTCAACGTAATCGTCCGGCGAAGTCACCTACCCGACTTCAGCTTTAAGGGCGATGTTCTCCACTTAAAAATACGTGGACACCATCGCCCTTATCTTCCGGATTCCCATGCGCCAAAGAACCTCTTATCCCAAACCCTTTAAAGCTCAAGTCGTCCAGGAATGCCTGCAACC
>Ga0065714_10065096_pt1 | contig 13046 bp, 16 predicted proteins | sample MisRhiReplicate2_FD_59101 | JGI IMG/M metagenome (GOLD analysis project Ga0065714, IMG submission 59101) | Miscanthus rhizosphere microbial communities from Kellogg Biological Station, MSU, sample Rhizosphere Soil Replicate 2: eDNA_1 v2... | ecosystem: Host-associated > Plants > Roots >... | reverse complement strand
ATATCTTATTAATATAATTCCATGATAAATAAAGATTGCCAATAACAAACCCTGATAGTACCAAAAATGTTTGAAACTGATAAAAAAACCAAAAACAAACACGATTAAACTAATGTATGTGATCTGAATTTTACCAAAATCAGGTACTCTGAAAATCCAATGTGAACTTGGGATTTTTGGTAACACCGTTAAAATCAATAATAAAGCGACAAAAATAAAATAAACTTCCCACATATTTTTTAAAATAACAAGTAAATGTAAGATATTTTGATACAATTTTGCCTTTGTTTTTATTTAAAATTTGTTAATAAAAGCTCTTCAGGAGCAATATATTTCTTACTTTTAAGGTTATAAAAATAGAGAAGTATGAATAAATATTTGGGAATTTTTATTTTGCTTAGCTCATTGTGTTTCGGACAAACATCTGAGAAAGATTTGGTTAAACAAACCGTAGAAAATCTCTTTACCGGGATGAAAAATTCAGATGCCGAAATGATAAAATCTACTTTTTCAGAAGCTCCGATTATGCAAAGTATAACAAAAGACGGAGTTTTAAAAAATGAAAATATAAGTGATTTTATCACTTCTATTTCCCAACTTTCAAAAAATGATGCAGACGAGAGAATAACTTTTGAAGCCATTTATATTGACGGAAATTTGGCAAGTGTTTTTACTCCTTACGAATTTTATTTTAAAGGAAAATTCTCGCATTGCGGAGCCAATAGTTTTCAGTTGGTGAAGCAAAATAATATTTGGAAAATTCAGTATTTAATTGATACAAGAAGGAAAGACTGTGAAAAATAATTTAAAAATGAAAATTCATCATATCGCCATTATCTGTTCAGATTATATGATTTCAAAAGCATTTTATACTGATGTTTTAGGGTTAAAAATTCTAAGTGAAGTTTATCGTGAGGAAAGACAATCTTACAAACTTGATCTTGGTATTGATGATCATTATGTGATTGAATTGTTCTCATTTCCAAATCCTCCAGCAAGACCTTCAAGACCTGAATCCTGCGGATTGAGACATCTGGCTTTTTCAGTGGAAAATGTAAATGAAAAGAGAAAAGAATTAATTGAAAAAGGTTTAAAATGCGAAGAAATAAGGATAGATGAATTCACAGGAAAAGAATTTTTCTTTACTCAGGATCCCGATCAATTGCCGCTGGAATTTTATGAAATTTAAAAATAATCTAATTTATTAATGAAAAAATATATCGTTGTTTTGGCTTTTGCACTCATGAACTGTCAGTTTCATGCTCAAACTGTAAATGAACCTAAAAATCATCCTATAGAATGGTCACAACCTTATGAGCCTTTCCGGATTGCCGGTAATTTGTATTATGTGGGAACTTATGATCTGGCTTCATACCTTATAGTAACCAAAAAGGGAAATATTCTTATTAATACAGGATTGGCAGATTCTCTTCCAACAATTAAAAATAATATAAAGAAACTTGGTTTCAACTATAATGATACTAAAATATTACTGCTTACACAGGCGCATTACGATCATTTAGGCGCAATGGCTGCAATTAAAAAAGAAACCGGAGCAAAATTGTATGTCGACAAGGCAGATGCTGATGTTCTGAAAAGTGGCGGAAAATCTGACTATGAAATGGGGAAATATGGGGTTACATTTGAGCCAATCAATCCTGATTATGTTTTAAAAGATAAGGATTTTGTAACGCTAGGTGATACTAAATTGATGATGTTGCATCATCCGGGACATACGAAAGGCTCATGCAGCTATCTGCTCGAAACCAAAGATGACAAGAGAAAATATAAGGTTTTGATTGCCAATATGCCTACAATTATTATTGATAAGAAATTTTCTGAAGTTAAGCTATATCCTACAATTCAGAAAGATTATGAATATACTTTAAGAGAGATGAAAAAACTGGATTTTGACATTTGGGTGGCTTCCCACGCAAGTCAGTTTGATCTGCATGAAAAACATCAGCCAAAAGATGCATATAATCCTGATGTTTTTATGAATAAAAAAGAATATCTCGACCAGATTGATTCCTTAGAAAAAGAATATCTTAATAAATTAAATGAATAAAAAAGATATATCAATGCGCATATCCGGTCACAAAACTGATAACCATAATGATTAAAACAATTGATGAGATCAGGACATAGAGATAGTCTTTTTCTTTAAGATAGCCTATCAAAGCAAAAATAATTCTCATCAGGGGAGTGAAAATAAGCATCAGAATTCCTAGCTGAATAATCGCCATTCCTTCTCCCTTACAAAGAGTTTCCCAAAAATGTCCCCAAACTTTTTCCGAAGAGGTCCCCATGTCGAGAAGTTTGTATTTTCTCGGCATTTTAAATCCTTCTGTAAAAAGTTTAACGAAACCTATAAGCGAAGTAATTACAGATAAAATAACGCCTAATCTCAGTAAGTTTCCAACGGAACGGTTCAGATCAACATCAGTGAAATTTTTTCTCATGAGAAATTGCTTCTTATACCGTTATACATCATATAAATAGAGAGAATCGTGATTACGATAGCAAAAAATGTTTTCAGTTTTTTTGTTTTGGAAACCATTAAAGTTTTGGATCCGATAAAACTTCCCACCACAACTCCTACCAAAACAGGAGCTACGATGACAGGGATAATCTCGCCTCTCTGGAAATAAATTAATGAACTGGCAACCGCCGTTACACCAATCATAAAATTACTCGTCGTTGTAGAAACTTTAAACGGTAATCTCATCATATTGTCCATTGCCAAAACTTTCAGTGCACCGGAGCCAATTCCTAAAAGTCCGGACATTGCGCCTGCAAACATCATCATAAAAAACCCTGGAACTGTATTTCTTGCAGCATAGCTTTTCATTATGCCTTTATCCGGGAAAGTTCCGTATAATTTAAGCTTATCCTCCAAACTTCCTTTAATCAGCGATTCCTGATGATCAGGTTTTCCTTTAAGATTTAAAACTACGGTAAGAAGAAGAATACTTGCGAAAATAATTCCGATCGTATTAGGGTTAAGCATTCCGGAAACTAAGGCTCCGACAATCGCACCAGCGGTCGTCGCAATCTCCAAAAACATTCCGATTCTCATATTGGTAAAGCCCTCTTTCACAAAAGCTACGGCTGCTCCTGAAGAAGTACCGATCACAGAAATAAGTGAAGCACCGATTGCATAATGCATTGGAACACCGAAACCTAGCGTTAATAGGGGGATGATGATAACTCCTCCTCCTAAACCTGTAAGTGAACCCAGAAGACCTGCTGAAATAGCGCCAAGAAAGAGAATGATGATTTCTGACATGCTACAAATATAAAACTATTGGCGTTTTTGGGCAAACTTTAATGAAAGATTATTTTTTGACGTATTTTTGCAAAAATAAAATTCAAAATGAAATTATTTTATATCATTCTCGGTGCGACTCCAAAGGGAAGGAATATTGAGCAGCATGATGTATTTTTCGGAATCGCAGAAAATCTTAAAGATTTAGTTTCGGATATAAAAGATTTCTGGACAGAAGCGGAAGGAAAAATTCATCTTGACGGTTATCAGGAAGTGAAATTTGCAGACGGATTTGAAGTGAAAATAGTCGAAAAAGCTAAGCAGGCCCAGGAAAATCAGTTATATTTTGTCAATCTGGGAGGCTACAAAAGAGGTTTTTTTGAAGAATTTCATCAGCAGCATTTGATGGTAGGAACTTCAATGGGCGAAGTTGTAAAAAAAGTAAAGAAAACCGAATTTTACAAAACGATGGGTTTTGAAGATGCGGTAAGTCATATCGACGACAAGCATGGAGTAGATATCGACGATATTTTTAATGTCAATGATATTTTGCCGGAAAAAATGAAAGAAAAATATTCTATAATTCTTGAAAAAAGTGAAGAATTGAATCAGGAAAATTTTTCAAAAGTGGGATATTTGAAAATTGATAAAATAAATTAATCTAATAAAATAATGAAAATAGGAATTTTAGGAGGCGGACAATTGGGAAGAATGCTCATTCAGGAAGCTTTAAAATATGATGATGAATTTTACACTTTAGATCCGGCTTCTGATGCACCTTGTCACAATATTTCGCATTTTACACAAGGGAGTTTCAATGATTATGAAACCGTTTTAAATTTCGGAAAAGATAAAGACGTTGTAACGATTGAAATTGAGCACGTCAATGCAGATGCTTTGGCAGAACTGGAAAAGCAGGGTGTGAAAGTAGTTCCGAATGCTCAGATTATTAAAACCATTCAGCAGAAAATCCTCCAGAAAGAGTTTTATAAAGCACATGATATTCCAAGTCCGGATTTTGAAGTTATGGATGGAAGTTCGGATGAGATAAAGATAGCTTTTCCATTTGTACAAAAATTAAATACAGGTGGTTATGACGGAAAAGGTGTACAGATTATCCATTCGTCTGAAGATTTGAGAAACTTATGGACTGAAGATTCGGTTTTGGAAAATCTGGTTGATATTGATAAAGAACTTTCTGTGATTGTTGCCATTAACGAAAATGGTGAAACCAAAACTTTTCCTGTGACAGAAATGGTTGCTGATCCGAAATTAAATCTTTTAGATTTTAATATCTGTCCGGTTTTTTTAAGTGAAGATATTGAAAATCAAATCGATTCAATTACAGATAAGTTTTTGAAAGCTGTCAATTCTCCGGGGCTTTTTGCTATTGAATTATTTTTGGATAAAGAAGGAAAGGTCTGGGTTAATGAAACAGCTCCAAGGCTTCACAATTCAGGACATCAAAGTCAGGAAGGAAATGCCAATTCGCAGTTTGAGCAAATGTATCGTGTTGTGAAAAACTTACCTTTAGCCGATACGGACGCCATTATTTATAGCGGAATGCTGAATTTGGTTGGAGTAGAAGGCTTTTCAGGAAAAGTAATTTATGAAGGCATGGAAGAGGTTTTAAAACTTCCTGAAACCTACATTCACCTTTATGGAAAAACAGAGACGAAACCCGGCAGAAAAATGGGACATATCAATGTTTTGGCAGATTCCAGAGAGGAATTGATGGAAAAACTGGTAAAAGTTAAAGCAATGGTAAGAGTGATTGCTTAGAAATATGAAAGACTGCTGAAAAGCGGTCTTTTTTTTTATCTAATTACTGAAAATTTCAGGAAAATCAATCGTCCATTTTCTTTCTTGAGAATTCCATAGTAAATACGGACCATCGAAACCATCAATATAAACAAGCTCAAAATTTCCATTTTTATCAGATGTATAAATTGGGTTTGCAGACTCATCTTTTTTCAATCCTAGTTTTTCTAATGTTTGCCAATCATTATTTTCCGGCAGTTTTTGATTGGTCTTTTTATACTCTTCGATGCTATTGATCAGCTCATTTCCAAATTTGATGTCAGATTTTCTGGTGATTTCAATAGGTAAATTCCAATAGATTGCTATTGACAAGATGATAAGAACGATTAGCGATAGAGAGATAATGAGTGCTTTTTTCATATTTAAATTATATTATATAGAACCTTCCAAAGTTTAAATCATCATTACCAGAAAAAATTTCAGGTATTTAAACTATTTAAAAATCCTTTTAATCACATTCCCGATTTCCATAAAATCATCATGATTTCCCACTGAGCGTTTCTCAGCGTCATTTTTATCATATCCAGAGTAAGGGAAAATAAGGAGATAATTGTTGTCTTTCAGGCTTTTGTTGAGAAGATCGGGAATTAGCCTCATTCTCGGAATATAAGATTGCATTCCTCTTTTTGCCATAAAAAGAATCAGTGCCTCATCTTCTTTTAATTGAGCTGCCGTTTTTTCTCCATCTTTCCACGTATTCATAATTATAAATTCGGCTTCAATATTGGCTTTTTTAATGATCCTTTGAAGAATGTTGAGAATAGTTTCGGGAGCATAAAAAACAAGCGTTGCGCCGGAATTTCTCGCAATATTCCAGACTCTTAAGAGTGAATGGAAAAATCCTGCTTCTTTGTGAGCATTTTCCGGAATCATCACCGCATATTTTTTGATGGTGGAAAGCGGTTGTGCAGCATGATAAACCAGAACATTCACATCATCATTCTGAAGATAACCGTTATAAAGATTATAAACAAATGAGGGTGAAAAACCCTTGTCGTCTTCAAGTCCGATAATTAAATCTGTGATTTTCTGTTCTTTAATCACGTTATTAATGCCGTTTATGACATCGTTGTCATATCTTTTTAATGCCTGAAGTTTTACGTCGGCTGCTGCCGCGGTGTCACTTGCATGATGCAGTACTTTCTCTGCATTTTTCACAGAAGATTCGTTTTTATCTTCATTAATGATATTTAAAGCAAAAAAATCTTCGGTATTCGAATGTGCTTTAACTAAAATTCCGAGGTTGACCATTCTTTCAACAGTTTTGTCGTAATTGATGGCTAAAAGTATATTTTCTTCTTCGTGATTATTGCCGGAAACCGTGTCTTCATTATCACTTTCTGCAATTTTTTGTGCACTTGCCATTGAGATAAATGAGGAAATAGTACATGAAATTAAAATTAAAAGAATGCTTCCGTTCAGAACGTGTTCGTTTAATAATCTTACGGGTTCACCGTTTTCACTTTCAGAAATAATAATGTTGTAACCCACCATTACAGAAGCTAAAGTTGCCGCTGCTGAAGCTGAACTCAAACCGAAAATGAGTTTCCCTTCTTCTTTTGAAAGCCTGAATGTTTTTTGTGTGGCTACAGCTGCCAAATATTTTCCGCCGATCGAAGCGAGGAGCATGATAGCTGCAACCAAAATGGTGTCCCAACTTTTAAAGAATGCCTGGAAATCAATCAACATTCCGACACTTATTAAAAAGAAAGGAATAAAAATAGCATTTCCTACAAACTCTACACGATTCATCAAAGAAGAAGTATGCGGTATAAGTCTGTTTAAAGCCAAACCGGCAAAAAATGCTCCGATAATGGCCTCCATTCCGGCAAGCTCTGCAAGCAGTGCAGCCAAATAGATCATCACGAGTACAAATATATACTGCGATATTTTATCATTTACTTTTTTAAAAAACCAGCGACCAATCAGTGGAAAAAGAAAAAGTACGATCAATCCGAAAATAATGAATGATACCGAAAGTCTCACCCAAAAAGCCGTACCTACATCACCTTGTGACATCCCTACAATTATTGCCAAAACCAAAAGCGTCATCACATCTGTAATCATTGTTCCGCCTACAGTAATATTGACAGAGAGATTTTTTGTTATTCCGAGTTTACTGACTAAAGGGTAGGCAATCAAAGTATGAGATGAAAATAAACTGGCAAACAGAATGGAAGTGAGCATCGAAAAGTTTAATAAATAATATGCTCCAATAAATCCCAAAACGAAAGGTGCCGTAAATGTATACAGCCCGAAAGTGAGACTTTTCCATTTGTTTCGTTTAAAGTCGCCCATGTCGATTTCCAGTCCGGCAAGAAACATGATGTAGAGTAATCCTGTGGTTCCTGTGACTACAATACTGCTGTCTCTCGCAAGTACATTAAATCCGTTTGGACCAATAATGGCTCCTGCGATAATCAGTCCCAGCAAATGTGGAACTTTTATTTTATTGAGTAAAAGCGGTGCTGCCAAAATGATGATCAGAACCAGCAGGAACTTCAGTACAGGATCTTCGATGGGAAGACTCAGGTTGTGTATGCTTAGAATCATAAGTGTTATTTTTGAATGCGGGTAAGCTCTACAGAAAACCTTGCAGTACAGTTATTATCAACCGTTACCGTTCGTATTCCTCTGATTTTGTTGGGTGAAATTTCGTTAAGCAAAATATTCATTTCTACATTTTTCTGGGCTGTAGAATCTGTTTTATAGTTCAATTTTACTTCATTATTTTCAAATTTCCCAAGATAGGTTCTTATGAGATTATTGTTGTTGATAATTTTGGTTGAAAGCTGAATAGAATCGCTGTCAAATTCCCAATTGTCGACGCGTTGATCTCCCACTGCATAGTCGCTGCAGTTAGATTCTGTGCAGATCACTTTTCCGCTCCATACTCCGGCAACTTCCTGGGGCCATAAAAGTATTTGTACAGAATCTTTTTTATTGAAAATACTGTCACGCATTTTTAATAAAGCCTGATATTCTGACTCTTTTTTGGCGAATAATTTTTCTTTTTCGAGGAGTTTTGTTTCTCTTTCCGTCAGTTGTTCCTGTTTTTGTTTATCATCACAGCCTACAGAAAGTAATAGGATCAACAGAAAAAGGAATGGATATTTTTTTAGCATAATGTCAAGAATTATTCTAAAAATATAGGCAAAAAATATGGAAATAAAAAACGGAAAATTGCTAAATCCAGCATTTTGAACAGAATGTCTAATGATTTTTTCTAAAAAAATTATGACTCAATGCGCTGTCTTTTAAATAATTCGGGATTGTAATTTATGATAAATACTCCGGCAATAATTAAAACTGCGGCAACGATAAATTTAGCAGAAATGCTTTCATCTAAAATCAGCCAACTCAGGAAAATGGAGATCACCGTATTCACATAAGCCAAAATAGAAACCTGAACCGGAGAAATTTTGGTCAAGGCATAATGAAAAGCGAAAAAAGCTGATACAGAACCGAAAATTGCTAAATAGAGCATTGCAGAAATACTTTTGATACTCCAGTTTCCGAAATGATAATCTTCTGAAAAAAGGAATGCAAAACAAAGCTGCACAATTCCTGCGAAAGCAAACTGGTAAAAAAGATTTAATGAAATATTTCTGCTCTGAATATTTAATTTTTTTGTAAAAATAGTTCCCGAAGCCCAACCTCCGATAGCAATAAAAAGATAAATGATTCCCAGTCGGTAATCGGGATTTGCCATGTCTGACAAGCCGTCCCAAAAGATGAAAAGAATGCCGCTGAAACACATTAATACCCCAAAAAAAGCCCTGAAGGTAAATTTCTGCAAACCAATCGCAACACTTCCAAGGAAAACGACGATAGGAGAGCATGCACTGATAAGTGAAGTAAGGCTGCTTGTAACATCTTCTTCAGCTACGGTTGTCATTCCGTTGGCGACAATCAGCATTAAAGTTGAGAAAATCAATTGATACCCTAAATTTTTCCAGCCGATCCATTTGAATTCTTTGCGATAGAGCAGGATCAAAAGCATGATAATCGCTGCCAAAAACTGACGGATTCCTGCTACAAACCAAGCCGGAATAGTTTCTACGGCAACACGAATCGCCAAAAAGGTCGTTCCCCAAACAATGGCAACGGTAAGAACAGCAAAAATAAGTTTGTAATCTTTCAAAATAGTGTGAAATGATGGTGTAAAGATATTTATTTTAATATGAAAAATGATGCCAATGTATTCTGAAAGTGAATATTTGAATCATCCTTTATTAATAAATCAGAGGTATGAAATTCACGATTAACAATTGACTTACAAAGCAAAATTGAATTTTTCTCTTTTTTAAAATTCTTATCTTTGAATAATCTAATAAAATTGAAAAAATGGTAGGAATTATCATGGGAAGTCAGAGCGACTTGCCAATCATGGAACTGGCAGCAAATTTTTTGAAAAGTTTAGACATTCCTTATGAATTGACGGTGGTTTCAGCTCACAGAACACCCGAAAGAATGTTTGACTACGCAAAACATGCAAAAAAAAGAGGTTTAAAAGTCATCATTGCGGGAGCAGGAGGAGCGGCGCATCTTCCGGGAATGGTTGCAAGCTGTACGACTTTGCCGGTGATCGGCGTTCCTATTTTATCAAGCAATTCTATTGACGGTTGGGATTCTGTGTTATCGATCCTTCAAATGCCGGGCGGAATTCCTGTAGCAACTGTTGCCTTAAACGGAGCTCTCAATGCCGGAATTTTAGCTGCGAAAATATTAGGAACAGGAAACGAAAATATAGCTGAAAAACTTCAGATCTACCAAGATACTTTGAAAGATAAGGTCTTGGGAACGGTAGAGGATATCAAAGCTAAGCATCCTAATCTTTACGATTTATAAAAATAAAAACTCTACAATTTGTAGAGTTTTTTTATTTTAATCATTTACTTTTTGTATTTGAAAGTCAAAAAGTTCTTTGATGTCTATTTCTAAGGCTTGAGAAATTGCATAAATTGTACTTATAGTTGTATTGATCTCGCCTCTTTCTATTCTGCCAATTTGCGAAATTGGAATATCGGAAGAATTTGCTAATTCTTCTTGAGAAATTTTTTTTTCTATTCTTAACTTTTTAAGTTTATCCCCAAAAGCTATTATAAATTCAGTATTTCTTACTTTATTCACTCCACAAATGTGAGAGATGATTTATAATTAAACAAACGCATATATGCGTTTGTTTAATTATTTTTATATATTTGTGGAAATTTTATATATTTAATCTTTAAATTTTACACAAACATGAAGAAAAATTTATTTCTCAGGCTCTGCCTGATGACAGTGCTGCTGTCGCTCTATTCCTGTATTCACGATGAAATCTACTCTTCATCTGACCCTTCTTCCACAGAATACACCAACAAAAGCCTTTGGAAACAGGACGAAAAGTACATCAAAAATGTAATGAAAGTCTATGCCGAAAACGAGGCAGACATCAAGAAAGTAAACGGAATCCCTTACTGGAACTATGCTACCACAGTAGACAGCTTCGATGAAAGCTTTGTAGCAATACCCGTAGTAGACAACGGAAAAGTAATATCTGTACTGAAAGTACCGAGACACGGCAAGAAAATCTATTTCTATTATACCCATGACGAAAGTGATCTTCTGTTTTTTCAGAGATTGGTTTTTGCTAAAAACAAAAAAGCAGGAATGCCGGATAGTTCTACAGCACAAACAGACGGAATGGCATGTACAAGACAATGGATGTCTATGTGGTTTCCAGACAGTGAAAGTAATCCTGATCCGGGTTCAGGATCGGGGCATTGGGAAAGTGTATCGATCATCAAATGTGAAGCAACAAAAGACGAATGTATAGGTATTGCTCTGCCTAATGGAGATTGCGATCTGAGTGGTGGTAACGAAGGCGGCTACCCATATCCCGGTGGTGGAGGTGAAGGAACTGAGCCGGAGGAAGAGCCATGCGAGAAAACAAAAGCATTAGTAAACAATCCTGCATTAAAATCTAAAATTGACAGCCTGAAAAAGTTTTCATTAACAGCAGAAGATGATGAAATGGGCTTTCAACAAGATAAATCCGGAAATATAACTCCTGCACAGGTAAACGGAAAGCATTATGTAGAGTTTCTGATTGATCAAAATTCTTTGGGAGGCATACACAGCCATACGCTTACAGGTACACATATGTTCTCTCCGAAAGATATTCTAAGCTTCTTGAGTTTCGCTAGAGTACAAAATTACACTTTGCCTGTAGGAAGTACTGCCGACTATACAGGGAATGCTTTTGTTGGGATGATTTCTCAATCTGGCAGTTATTTTATTACCTTTAATGGCGGAAGCGGAGATCTACCACCACCAATGACACCTGCTGAACAAGAGGCTTTTGAAGCAGAAATGAATGATACATATCGAAATATTATTAAAGATTTATTAAAAGCAGAAGGAAAATCTAAGGGAGATACCTTATCTCAACAGGGGTTGCAAAAGCTATTTTTTGATCTTATAAAAAAAATGGGACTTGAGGGAAAAATAAATCTTATACAACAAGATGGGAGCAATACTTCTACCATACAGCAAAACCCTGACGGAACTATAAAAACACCTATACCTTGCTAATTCTAAAACAATTATTATGAAAAATATATTTTTATTATCAATTATACTATTGTCTTTCTCTTGCAAAGCACAACAGATTTATCCTCTAAACACAAATTTTTTAACGATTCCAAATAATGCTTATTTGAAAGATACTAATAATGAATTAATGCCTTTTGTTGGAATGTGGAAAGCCACATTCGACAATAAAGAAATTACCATTAAAGTTGATAAGGTTGATTATCACTATATAAAATCAGGAACACAGGTTTTTTACAGGGATGTATTATTTATTCGTTATAGTATAAAAAACGCTCAAGGAGCAATAATAAAAAGTACAATGAACTTACCTATAACAGAAGCGAAAATTAAAAGTGATGTTACTTTTCCCAATCAAAATCTTATATCTTTTGTATATCAGGGCGGTGATTGTAGATATGGTTGGGGAGATGTTGATTTGACATTTGTGGATGCAACACATATCAAGTGGAATTATCAACCAGAAGGTGTTATTTTAACAAACTTAAACTGCCCGAATGGTGCAGACACCACTATTTACCTTCCTAAGACACCTAATTTGGTATTTACTAAACAGTAATAAGAAGCCTCTTTGGAGGCTTTTTTAGCTTACACAATTATGAAAAACATATTTTTATTATCAATCATTCTATTATCTTTTTCTTGTAAGGCACAACAAACTTATCCATTAGGTACAGATTATGAGACAGTCCCTAATTATTCTTACTTGAAAGACATTAATAATGAGTTATTACCATTTGTTGGAATGTGGAAAGCTACTTTCGACAACAAAGAGATTACCATTAAAATTGACAAAGTAGATCATCATTATATGAAATTGGGAACAAATATATATTACCAAGATGTATTATTTATTCGTTACAGTATAAAGAATACTCAAGGTACTGTAATAAAAAGCACAATGAATTTACAGGTGGCTGAATCTGGAATTAGAAGCAGTACAATGTTCCCTAATCAAGTTCTTTCATTTTATTATTCAGGTGGTGATTGCCGATACGGATGGGGAGATGTTAGTTTGAAATTAATAGATGCAACACATGTAAAATGGAGATATCAACCAGAAGGTGTGATTTTAACAAACTTAAACTGTCCTAATGGCGCAGATACTACTATTTATCTTCCTGAGACCTCTAATTTGGTATTTACTAAGCAGTAAATTAAACCGCTGAAAGGCGGTTTTTTAATTATAGCAAAGGCTTACAAAAACTACTTTTTGAGATTGTAAAAAAAATGGGACTGGAAGGGAAAATAAATCTTATACAACAAGATGGTAGCAATACTTCTACCATAGAACAAAACGCTGACGGCACCATAAAAGCATCTATCCCTTGCTAACTTATTAAAACAAATTATTATGAAA
>Ga0065714_10065095_pt1 | contig 13067 bp, 10 predicted proteins | sample MisRhiReplicate2_FD_59101 | JGI IMG/M metagenome (GOLD analysis project Ga0065714, IMG submission 59101) | Miscanthus rhizosphere microbial communities from Kellogg Biological Station, MSU, sample Rhizosphere Soil Replicate 2: eDNA_1 v2... | ecosystem: Host-associated > Plants > Roots >... | reverse complement strand
ATTTTAATTTAAACTTTTTTTGTCCTTTATCATCCACGGAACAATAAAATAAAAACCGATGGCAATGATGGTTGCTAAAATTCCGGTTCCGATCCATAAAATATTAAACCCGAATTTTTCAGCAATCAATGTTCCTAAATATGGTGTTATGATAAATGCAATTGAAAATGAGATTCCATTCAGGCCCATATAAGCTCCTTTATTATTTTCTCCGGAACGTAAAGCGGTGATTGTTGACATAAAAGGAAGCGTCCAGATTTCTCCGATGCACAGCAAAGTCATTGAAATGAGTAATGCGATTAAGCTATAATCGAAAGTTAACATAGCATATGAAAACCCACAAATGAAGGTCCCAATAAGCATGGTAATGGCTAAACTAAAATATTTTTCGGCGATCTGTACCAATCCCATTTCGAGTAGAACTACTAAAAAACCACTATATCCCAAGATGAATCCGATATTTTGCTGACTTAAATGGGCTGTATCTTTATAAAAAATCGTTAATGTACTGAATAACTGAAAGAAACAGATAGAAAACAGCATACAGAATAAACAGTAGATCAAAAACTTACCATCAAAATAAGGTGAGTTCTCTTTCTTAATTTCTATGACTTCTTTTACTTTTTTAGCTTTTATTTTTGCGAGTTTATTTCTGTTATAAAAAAACGAAATATAGAGTAAACCAGCCAATAAAGCCGCTAAAGCATTGCTGTAAAACAAAAACTCATAAGAAATTGCAGATAGAATTCCTCCTAAAGCGGGACCGATTGAAAATCCTAAATTCACCGCCATTCGGTTGAGTGAAAATGCTCTTGTAATATTTTCGGGTTTTGCATATTTTGTAATTGCCACAGAATTCGCAGGACGGAAAGCATCGCTTACAATACTTTGAAGCAATATTATTAAAGCAACTCCAACTTCAGTTTTAAAAATCGGAATTAAACAAAATAAAGGTACGCTGAGCAATAAACTGACATACTGCACTTTGTATTCTCCAACTTTGTCTGTAATGTAACCACCAAGCCATGATCCGATTACTGAACCGATTCCGAAAAAGCTTAACACAATTCCTGTGTTTTCTATACTGAAATGCAGATGTGCAGTCATATATACTCCCAAAAACGGAAGTACCATTGAGCCGGAACGATTGATCAGCATTACCAATGCCAACATCCAGCTTTCTTTTGAAAGTCCTTTAAATGAACTTGTATATATATGTATAAGTTTCACAATTTTTCTTTTAATGATTAATAACGTCACTTCGAGTAGATTTTTAAAGAAAATCATATCAAGAAGTTTGAGATTCCTGAGTTGTCTTTTTATCACAGGTTCTCGATAAATTTTTCACCGCTTTGCGGATAAAAACACTCAACAGACGAAAAAAAACAGGACTTAAAAAAATTAAGCCCTGTTTCATTTATAGTGATATAAATAAATTTTTACTCCGGCTTATAAGAGTCTTTTAATGTTACGGTTCTGTTGAATACCATTTTGGTATCCGTTGAGTCCTGATCTTTGGTAAAATATCCAATTCTTTGGAACTGAAGCGGTTCTCCCACAGCAACATCCTTCAAACTTGGCTCAGCAAATCCCTGAACTGTAGACACAGAATTCGGGTTGACGAAATTCAGGAAATCTACATCTTTCTCAGCATCAGGCTGCTCTACAGTAAATAAGTTGTCGTAAATTCTTACCTCCACAGGAATTGCATGTTGTGCAGAAACCCAGTGTAAAGTACCTTTTACTTTTCTTAAACTTTCTTCTGTTCCGCTTCCTGACTTAGATTTTTCGTCATAAGTAGCGTAAATCGTCGTGATTTCTCCGTTTTCATCTTTCTCCACTCTTTCAGCTTTGATGATGTAAGCAGATTTTAAACGGACTTCTCCGCCTAATTTTAATCTGAAGAACTTATTATTCGCTTCTTCCTTAAAGTCTTCACGCTCAATATATAATTCTCTTGAGAACGGAACTTCTCTCGTTCCGGCATTTTCCTGTTCAGGATTATTCTCAGTTTCTGACCATTCTTCTTTTCCTTCAGGATAGTTTTCAATGACTAGTTTTACAGGATCTACGACTGTCATGACTCGTTTTGAAACTTTATTCAAATCTTCACGCACGCAGAAATCCAATAACTGAATTGAAATAAGATTTTCTCTTTTTGCAACTCCCACTTTATCAATAAAATTCCTGATCGAAGTCGGTGTAAAGCCTTTTCTTCTCATCCCGGAAATTGTAGGCATTCTCGGGTCGTCCCAACCCGTAACTATGTTTTCAGCGACAAGTCTCTGCAATTTTCTTTTGGAAGTGATCATGTAAGACACATTCATCCTTGCAAATTCTCTTTGCTTCGGCGCTACTTTAGATTTGTCATAAACCTGCTCCAGATACCAATTATAAAGCGGTCTGTGATTTTCAAATTCTAAAGAACATAGTGAATGCGAAACCTGCTCTAAATAATCAGATTCGCCATGAGCCCAATCATACATCGGATAAATTTTCCAGTCTGTACCCGTTCTGTGATGCGGTTTGTTTAAAATTCTGTACATCACAGGATCACGCATATTCATATTTGGTGAAACCATATCGATTTTTGCACGAAGAGACATTGAACCACTTTCAAACTCACCATTTTTCATCCTTTCGAATAAATCTAAAGACTCTTCCACAGGACGGTTTCTATAAGGTGATTCTATACCTGGCTCAGCAGGATTTTTTCTCTGCTCGGTAATCACTTCAGACGGTTGTTCGTCTACATAAGCTTTTCCGTCTTTGATCAACTGAACGGCCCAATCGTAAAGTTGTTGGAAGTAATCAGATGCATACAAAACTTTATCCCACTTGAAACCTAACCATTCTACATCTTTCATGATAGAATCTACAAATTCCTGCTCTTCTTTTTCAGGGTTTGTATCATCAAAACGAAGGTTTACGGGTGCATTGTATTTTTCACCCAAACCAAAGTTGATGCAGATCGCTTTTGTATGACCTACATGCAGATAACCATTGGGTTCAGGCGGAAAACGGAAACGGATCTGATCATTTCTCATACCGTTTGCCAAATCATCTTCTATAATTTGCTCAATAAAATTGAGTGACTTTTTTTCTTCTTCCATTAGAATAAACTTACGTTGCTGCATAATTTATACAACAATCTGCAAATTTAAGAAAATTTAAGGTTTAAAAAAAACGATATTTTAACCTTCAGTTCATTTACAAATAAAAATTTTTTCGGAAATTTATACAACCAAACTACTTTCACAAACTATTAATAATGTCTGCCTACATTCTCAGCAATCGTACGATTATTCGTTATAAAGGTAAAAAAAATGAACCTTTATCTAGCGATGAATATTCAATCCTAAATATCAGGATCGCTAAATATAATTTTGGCAATTATGCAGAGCCTAAACTCCAAGCAAAAGATTATTTCAACAGAAAAATTTCAGATTACAAACTGTTAACAATTATTGATCTTAAAAAATCATTCATAGACAATTTTAAATCGTCTACTTCGCATATATTGACTATTGACCTTTCTTACAAAGTTTTCGATGCTTTTATTTCAAAATTTTGGAAAAGCAGGCGGTTAAACTTTGAAAATTTTAAATATCACTAATAAACACATTATAACTAAAATTGGCACAAAATTTGTCTTAGCCAATTACCTTAAACTAAATCAAACTATATTATGAAAAATCTTAAAAAAAAGTTTTCTTATATTTTAGAATATATAAAGGAAGCATTGTTCATCAGAAAAGACGTGATTTAAGCACACAAAGTTTAATTTTAACCTGAATTATAGATTAGAAAACTACTTTATTCTTTAAAAAACAACCGATCATTATTTAGCTCTAATCTAGTTTCAAAATTGTTGGTAAATAAACTTCCGGTCCCCAAACCTTGTGGCATTTGACTATTTTTCGTAAAAGTGTACTGTGCAATTGCATTCAGACCTATATTACTTTCCAATGCAGAGGTAATCCACCAACCAATATTTCTCTGCTCAGCTAGAGATATCCACTCATCAGAACCTGTAAAACCACCAACTAAAGAGGGTTTTAAAATGATATATTGAGGTTTAACTGTTTCTAACAGGTCTTTCTTCTTATTTAAATCAATAATTGCGATAAGTTCTTCATCTAAAGCAATCGGAGTTGGCGTTTCGGCACACAATTCAGCCATACCCTTCCAATCTCCTGCTTTTATTGGCTGTTCAATTGAATGAATATTTAAGTTTGCCAATTGTTTCAGAACAACTTTAGATTCTTCTTTAGAAAATCCGCCGTTTGCGTCAACACGAAGCTCCAATTGATCTTTTGAGAATTTCTCTCTTAATTTCTCAAGAATCACATGTTCAGATTTCCAGTCTACACCGATTTTCAATTTAATACAATGAAATCCATCTTTAAGTTTTTCCTGAATTTGCTCTTCCATAAAACCAATATCTCCCATCCAGATCAAACCATTGATCATCATTGAAGATCTTCCATCCGTAAATTCACTTGGAAAATACAAATTCCTCCCATGCTTTAAATTCAAAACAGCCTGTTCGTATCCAAACCAAATTGATGGAAACTCTTTTAATTCTTGATTTAAAAATTCGGAATCTTTTTGAATATTTTCACACAACCATTTCAATTTTTCTTCATAATCTGGTCTGTCATCAAAACTCAGTCCTCTGAAAATTGCGCACTCTCCTATTCCTTTTTTTCCATCCTTTGAAATTTCCAGAATAAAAGTTTCTTTTTCATACAAAACGCCACGAGATGTTCCACTCGGGCGTTTGAATTTTAATAAATATCTGTAATATCCTGCTTTCATTTATTTTACGCTGTCAATTCGCATAAATTCTTCTGCTTTTTCTACCATATCAACACTTCCACAGAAAAAAGGTATTCTTTGATGGAGTTCGGTCGGCTCAACTTCCATGATTCTCCTGAAACCGTCGGTAGCTTTCCCTCCTGCCTGTTCCGCCAAAAATGCCATTGGATTACACTCATACAATAGTCTTAGTTTTCCGTTTGGTGCCTGAGAATAAGACGGGTACATATAAATTCCTCCCTTTAACATATTTCTATGAAAATCAGCAACTAAAGAACCAATATATCTTGATGTATAAGGTCTGTCGCCTTCTTCCATCTGACAATATTTCAGATAATTTTTTACTCCCTGAGGAAATTTGATATAATTTCCTTCGTTGATGGAATAAATTTTACCTGTTTTTGGGAAAGTCATGTTCGGATGAGACAGATAATAAGTTCCTAAAGACGGGTCTAAAGTAAATCCGTTAACACCGTTCCCTGTCGTATAAACGATCATTGTTGACGAACCATAAATTACATATCCTGCAGCAATCTGATTGATTCCTTTTTGTAAAAAATCCTGTAACTGAACCGGTGTTCCCGGCTCGGTAACTCGGCGGTAGATTGAGAAAATAGTTCCTACAGAAACATTTACGTCGATATTTGATGAACCGTCAAGAGGATCGATTAAAACCACATATTTGCTCAGATGACCGTTTTCTCCACATTTGATATCGATAAAATCATCGTTCTCTTCTGAAGCAATACCGCAAACAACTTCTCTTTGCGATAATGCCGTTATAAAAATATCATTGGCAATGACATCAAGCTTCTGCTGCTCTTCTCCCTGGATATTCTGATTGCCGGCAGCACCGGTGATATCTACAATTCCTGCTTTGTTTACTTCTCTGTTGACCACTTTTGACGCCAGTCTTATCGCACTTAGAAGACGTGAAAATTCTCCTGTAGAATACTGGAAATCTTCCTGTTTATCAATTAAAAATTCTCCTAAGGTCTGTAATGGTTGATCTGACATTTTTATACTTTTACGTTTGCTTCAAATTTCGTAAAAATTATCCGACCTGAAAGAATTTTCTTCAAAATCGTTTAAATCACTGAATTACAAAACATTAACCCTTAAACATTAGAATTTTAAACAATTATGCCATAATTATTAATCACCGAATCGTGCTCTTTCATATCTCATCGTAAATTTATAATTTTGACGTTTCAAAAAATTTTATTTATCTAACAATTTTATTTTAAATCTTAAATGAAAATTTTCAAGTTTGGTGGAGCTTCCGTGAAAGATGCCGAAAGTGTAAAAAATGTGTCTATGGTTTTAAAAAGCCAGGGCTTTGAGAAATGTCTGCTTGTCATCTCGGCAATGGGTAAAACCACCAATGAGCTAGAGAAAGTAGTAGAACTCTATTTTAAAAAAGAAGACTATCAAACTGAAATTGAAAAGATAAAACAGAAGCACATTGAAATAGCTAAGGGGCTTTTCCAGAACGATCATTTGGTTTTTGACGAAATCAATCTATTTTTTGATGATATTGTTTCATTTTTAAGAAGAAACAAGTCTCCGAATTACAACTTCGTATACGATCAGGTAGTGAGCTGCGGTGAAATGATCTCTACTAAGATTGTCAGTGAATATCTGAACGACATTCAGTTTACCAATCAGTGGTTGGATGCAAGAGATTATATCAAAACTGATGATTCTTACAGAGACGGAATTGTTAACTGGCAGAAAACAGAAGAATTTATCGCTACACTGAATCCTGCAATCTCTTATGTAACCCAAGGTTTTATCGGTTCAGATGATAATAATTTCACAGTAACTTTAGGAAGAGAAGGTTCAGATTATTCTGCTGCAATTTTTGCATATTGCTTAAATGCCGAAGCTATGACCATCTGGAAAGACGTTCCGGGAGTAATGACAGGAGATCCAAGAAAATTCAAAGATGTTTCGTTGCTTTCCAATATTTCTTACGAAGAAGCTATTGAAATGGCGTATTACGGAGCAAGTATCATTCACCCGAAAACATTACAGCCATTACAGCAGAAAAATATTCCTTTTTATGTAAAATCTTTCGTAGATCCTACAAAAGACGGAACAAAAGTAGGAGCTTCTGAAAAAAATCAAAATGAAGAATCTTATATTTTAAAAGAAAATCAAACCTTATTAAAAATCTCAACAAGAGACTTCTCATTTATTGCAGAAGATCATATGAGTCTGGTTTTCGGATATTTATCTAAATACAAAATCAAAGTTTCTTTAATGCAGAACTCTGCAATTTCGTTAGCTTTATGTCTGGAAGACAAATTTTTGAAAATTGATGAGCTGAACGAAGAACTTCAGAAAGTATTTAAAACTGATGTAATAAAAAATGTATCTTTATTTACAGTGAGGAATGCAAAAATGGAAAACATCGGTAAATTTTACCAAGAAAAAAGTGTATTATTGGAGCAGATTGCAAAAAATACGCTTCAAATGGTAACACAATAAAACTAATCACGACTAAAAACACATGAGCTTAATTTCGAAAAATGATTTAATCAAAGCTTCGGGCTTAAATAAACTGGGATTTCTGAAGAATCCTATTGCGTCCGCAGTGATGAGCCTTGCCAAAATAAATGAAGTAAACAGACTGTATGACAAGTTAAGAGAAAAGGAAGGCAAAGATTTTTTCGACTCATTTGTTAGAGAAAGGAATTTAAGTTATATCGCATTTTCTGAAGATTTGGCAAAGATACCAAAGACAGGTCCATTCATATTGGTTTCAAACCATCCGCTTGGTGCTATCGACGGAATTCTGATGTGCAAAGTCTTGTCAGAAGTGCGTCCCGATTTCAAAGTGATGGGTAATTTTCTTTTAGAGAAAATAGAACCAATGGAACCTTATGTAATTCCTGTAAACCCTTTTGAAGGAAAGAAAGAAATCCGCAACAGCTCAACTGGAATGCGAGAAACATTAAAGCATCTTGAAAATGGTGGCTGTGTAGGAATTTTTCCTGCAGGTGAAGTTTCGAACAAAAATAATCCTTACGGAGAAATTCTTGATAAAGAGTGGGAAAAGCCTGCTTTAAAGCTGATAAAAATGGCAAAAGTACCAGTCGTTCCTATGTATTTCCATGCGAAAAACAGTACGCTTTTTTATCAGGTTTCAAAAATTCATCCAAATTTGCAGACTTTACTGCTTCCTGCAGAAATGATGAATGACAGGGAAAAACCCATCAGAATCAGAATAGGAAAACCCATCACAGTAAAGGCAATGGATGACATGGAAACCATTGAAGAATTGGGAGAATTTCTGAGGCGTAAGGTTTATATGATGAAATCTTACTATGAAAAAAGAAAATCTCTTGCACAGGTTATTAACCTTAAAAATTTATCATTAAAATTTCAGCTATTAAGAGAAGAAAATATCGTTCAGAATATTATCGATGAAACTCCAAAAGAAGATATCTTAAAAGATATTAACAAGCTGAAAGGTACCGACAAAATGCTTTTCAGTAATGGTAATTACGAGATTTATTTCACACCTTATGAACAGATTCCTTCTGTGATGAGAGAGATCGGGAGGCAGCGTGAACTGACTTTCCGTGCGGTTGGTGAAGGCAGTAATTTACCTTTTGATCTTGATGAATACGACAAGCATTATCATCATCTTTTCCTTTGGGACAATGCTGCAGAAAAACTTGCTGGAGCTTACAGAATGGCTTTAGGCAAGGATGTGATGAAGAAATACGGAATCAAAGGATTCTACACCAGTTCGTTATTTGAGTTTGAGCAAGACATCCACCCATTCTTCAAAAAGGTTATTGAGATGGGAAGAGCATACATCTGTGAAGAATATCAGCAGAAACCGCTTCCCCTTTTCCTTTTATGGAGGGGAATCGTACATGTTTGCCTTCGAAATCCTGATCATAAATTTCTGATGGGGGGAGTAAGTATTTCCAATAAATTTTCAGAGTTTTCAAAATCGTTAATGATTGAGTTTATGCGTTCAAATTATTACGATTCTGCTGTTGCACAGTACATTACTCCGAGAAACGAATACAAAGTGAAACTCCGTGACAGAGACAAAAATCTATTTTTCGATGAAATGGAATCTGATCTTAATAAACTTGATAAAATCATCGATGACCTTGAGCCGGAATTGAGATTGCCTGTTTTAATTAAAAAATATATCAAGCAAAATGCGAAAGTGATCGCATTCAATGTAGATCCGAACTTCAATGATGCTATTGACGGATTGATGTATATCAGAATAAGCGATCTTCCTGAAAGCACGATAAAACCTGTATTAGAAGAAATGAGCGAACAGATAAGAAAGGAGCAGGAAAATAATACTCCTGAAAATCAGTAAGTTTTTAATTTTTGTTAAAAAAAAACCGTTAATACTTGCTTCATATATCAAAACTTACTACTTTTGCATCACTTTAAAACACCGAAGTAGAACAAACAGAAATATATTGGTTTCTTAGCTCAGTTGGTAGAGCAATGGATTGAAAATCCATGTGTCCCTGGTTCGATTCCTGGAGAAACCACAAAACCACCTTTTAAGAGGTGGTTTTTTTATTTTAAAAATTTATGAAAATTATTTGCTCAGTATCATAAAAAACTATATTTTTGCACCCACTTTAAACAACGAAGTAAGTCAAACAAAAAATATTGGTTTCTTAGCTCAGTTGGTAGAGCAATGGATTGAAAATCCATGTGTCCCTGGTTCGATTCCTGGAGAAACCACAAAACTACCTTTTAAGAGGTGGTTTTTTTATATAACCTACATACTTTTAAAATTATTTAACAATTCTAATCCCTCAAAATTAAGTATCTTCGCTTATTAAATTTAGAAGAAGCAATGAAAAAGATCATCTCCGGATTATTTATTTTTATCACCATACTTACATTTGCTCAGGACGAAATTCAGTTTCAGGATATTCCTTTCAAAGATCTTATTGCAAAAGCAAAGAAAGAGAATAAACTCGTTTTTATCGATGCATACGCTTCCTGGTGTGGTCCCTGCAAAATGATGGAAAAAAATATTTTTACAAAAAAATCTGTCGGTGATTTTTACAATAAAAATTTTGTCAATGCAAGAATCGACATGGAAAAAGGTGAAGGCAGAGAAGTTGCGCAGAAATTCGGTGTACGTTCTTATCCTACTTATTTATTCCTGAATGGAGATGGTGAATTGGTTTCTCAGAATTATGGCTATATGGAAGAAAGTATTTTCCTGACAATGGCGCAGGACATTAATTCTCCCAACAATAAAAAGGGCTCACTGAAAGAACGTTTTGCCAAAGGAGAAAAAGACCGTGATTTTCTGATCAACATCATGAAGCTTAATTCAAATACTGATTATGAATTTGCAAAGCAGGCATCTGAAAGGTATTTTGCAAACAGAAAAAAGACAGACGAATTTACAAAAGAAGATGTAGGATTCCTTTTATATTTCTTAAAATCAACAGAAGACGTTAATTATAAAACTTTTGTTTCTCAAAAGGCTGAAATTATAAAATTTTTACCTGAAGAAAATTATAACGAGTTTAATAATCAATTGGTTTTAGCTAAAGTTGTGCAGGAATCTATTGACGACAAGAATAAAAAAATCAATGAAGATTACTTTATGAAAACTGCAGAGCCTTTGGTAGGAAAAGAAGCAGCGATTCTTAAACTCAACCAGACAAAATTGAGTTACTATGAGCAAAATGCAAATTTCCCAGAATATGAAAAAGCAGCTTTAGATTATTATCAAAATGCAGATTCTTTTGAACCCAACGAACTTTTAAAAGCAGCCTGGATTTTCTCTGATAACATCAGAACCAAATCTTCTCTTAAGAAAGCAGCAGAATGGGCAGAAAAATCAGTGATGAGAGGTGAAACCGCTGAAAACACTTATATTTTAGCAAAAATTTATTTTAATCTCGGCATTACTGATATCGCTAAAAATTATGCAGAAATGTCTAAAACGATAGCTGAACAAGCCGGAAAAGATGCAGCTTTAGCAAAAGAATTATTAAATAAAATCAAATAGGAAACAATTTGAAATATAAATTTTTTATTGCAGCACTAAGTTTATTTTTGATGATAAATATGTATGCTCAGGAAAATCAAACGTTGGAAAATGATTCAAAATCTGAAAAACTTTATATAAAAGGAAATGCTTTGCTTATTCCTATCGGAATAGTTAATGCAGGATTAGAATACCAGCTTAATAATAAATTTACCCTGCAAGGTGATGTTTTAATATCTCCCTGGAAATCTTTTGCAGGACATGAAGCACAGATTTATATGGGAACTATTGAAGGAAGATATTATTTTAAAGAAGCTTTTAAAGGATGGCATATAGGAGGTAATGTTTCTTTCGGAACGTACATTGTACAAAAGCCTAATTATTGGAATGACAACGTTTATGTAGATGCTCAAGTAGGAATACCCAGTCAATACATTAATTCTCAACTTTATCAGAAAGGATTTTCTTTTCTTTTTGGAGTCGAAGCAGGTTACCAGTTTAGATTAGCAGATAATTGGAATATGGATATTTTTGCTGGAGTTGGAACTTCGCAAGATTTTTATAAAGGATACGTTCGTGGAACCGGTGCAAGATATGACAGTGCGGATGGGTTCAACAGAAGCGGCGAGATTATTCCTTATCGTGGCGGCGTAATGATTTCTTACAGACTAAAATAATATCATGAAAATTTTCGGTAAAAACCACATTATTATCTCTGCAATTACTTTTGCTATTCTTTTCCTTATGAATTATTTGGGGAATAAAGAAGCTGATAAATTAGAACGAGCATTGATGATTGCTTTTGCAGGGGTCATTGGTTTGTCAATCGGACTTTTTATTTTTAATAAAGGGAAAGATGATAAAAATCCACCACAGAATTTTGATTAAAAAAAGTAAATTGTGGATTGTGAATTTTAAAATCGCCCGGAAAAGCTGATAATTTACATCTTTAATCCTCGTAAATCACATATTTACTTCTGATTTTTGAGAATTTTTCAAGATCAGATTTCCACGAGCCTTTGATTTCTGCTTCAGATTTTCCAGCAATGATTTGTTTTCTTAAATCATCACTTCCTGCCAAAGTATCAAAGAAAAGATTCTTCAGAAAAAAATCTTGCTGAGGATTTTTATAATTTTTGTAAGCTTTGAGCAGCCATTCTAAATTTAAATCTCTTAAATCTTTAGAATAATTCGAAAGATCTTCACCATAACATAATTTTCCGTTTAAAAAAGGATCTTTAGCCCCAAAATTTGGTTTTGGAGTGAACTGATAAGGCAAGTCTTTCGTCCAGGGTGAACCATACACCTGAAAAGGAATATCTGTTCCTCTACCCACAGAAACCTGCGTTCCTTCAAAGAAACATAAACTTGGATACAGATTGATCGATTTGTCGTTAGGTAAGTTAGGAGAAGGCTTATCTAAAATAGTGTAACGTTTTTGCTTATGGTATTTCTGCATCGGGATCAAAGTATATTTCGCCTGTACTCCATTTTTAAGCCACTTTTCGCCGTTAACCATTTTTCCGTACTCCCCGATTGTTAAACCATAAACAACAGGAATTTCATGCATTCCGACAAAACTTTCCCATTTTTTCTTTAAAACCGGTCCGTCAATGTATCCGTCATGCGGATTGGGTCTGTCTAAAACTAAAATTTCAACATTATTTTCAGCTCCGGCTTCCATTAAATAGGTCAAAGTAGAGATATAAGTGTAAAATCGAACTCCCACATCCTGAATATCAAATAAAACAATATCTAATCCTTTTAATTGCTCAGGCTTTGGCTTTTTATTAGCCCCATAAAGTGAAATGATAGGAATTCCTGTTTTCACATCTACGCCATTTTTCACTTTTTCACCCGCATCTGCATCTCCTCTGAAACCATGTTCAGGAGCAAAAATTGTTTTGATTTTGATTCCGTTTTTTACTAAATAATCAACTACATGAGTTTTATCTTCCATCAAACCTGTTTGGTTAGTCACAATTCCGATGGTTTTATCTTTTAATAATGGTAAATAAAGTTCCGGGCGGTCTGCGCCGGTTTTGAAACAATCCTGATCTTGAGTCTGAGAATAATATGGACTGAATACTCCTAAAAAAATTAGGCAAATAAGAACTAAAGTTTTAATTTTGAAATCTAAATTCATAAGCTTGAAATTTCCTTTATATTTCTCTAGAAAAATAGCGTTTTCCAAAGATAACAAAAATAACCTATCACGGGTGATCATCTTCATCGGCAG